>ERZ889078.5-NODE-5-length-142275-cov-9.381718_pt1 | contig 142275 bp, 120 predicted proteins | sample MGYA00521266_ERZ889078 | MGnify/ENA primary metagenome ERZ889078 (study PRJEB32303, sample SAMEA104408618) | aquatic metagenome | biome: Brackish water; feature: Pelagic; material: water | place: Baltic Sea | collected 2014-06-16T06:34:00 | depth 76,534 m ... | reverse complement strand
CCGACCACGCCGGCGATCCTGGTCCTGGCGGACATGAACCACCCCGGCTGGAGCGTGACGGTGAACGGACAGCCGGGCGTCCTGCTGTCCGTCGATCACATCCTGCGCGGTGTGGCCCTTCCGGCCGGCGACCATGAAGTGCGATTCGTGTATCATGATCCGAGCCTGCGCCGCTCGCTGATGCTCTCGTTCATAGGCCTGGCGCTGGCTTCGATCTTGCTTTTCATCGGGGTTCGTGAAAAATCCAATGACCTGTCCGAACGAACGGATGCGGCATGACCACCAGTGGGGAGATCAACGCGTGAAGAGTATCGTCGTCATGCCTACCTACAACGAGGCGGACAACATCGGCCGTATCGTGCCCGAGGTCCTCGCCCGCGATCCCGAATTGAGCGTGCTGGTGGTGGACGACAGCTCACCCGACGGCACCGCCGCCATCGTCAAGGCGCTGCCCGACTTCGGCGGCCGCGTGAAGATCCTCGAACGCCCCGAAAAGCAGGGCCTGGGCGCCGCGTACATCGCCGGGTTCCAGTGGGTGCTCGCCAATACCGACGCCGAAGCCGTGTTCGAGATGGACGCCGATTTCAGTCATGATCCCATCGCCATCGACGAGTTCCTCAAGGAGATCGAAACCCACGACGTGGTCCTCGGCAGCCGCTATCTCTACGGCATCACGGTGGTGAACTGGCCGCTGCGGCGCGTGATTCTGAGCGTGGGGGCCAACATCTACGCCCGCTTCGTGACGGGCATGCCCATCAAGGACTCCACCGGCGGCTTCAAATGCTTTCGCCGCGAGGTGCTCGAAGCGTTGCCCCTGAAGAAGATCAAGAGCGACGGCTACTCGTTCCAGATCGAGATGAACTACCACTGCTGGCGGCGCAAGTTCAGCATCAAGGAAATTCCCATCATGTTCGTCGACCGTCAGGTCGGCACCTCGAAGATGTCCAACAGCATCGTCTGGGAAGCCATGTGGATGGTGTGGGCCCTGCGCCTGCGCCGCATCCCGTGAGGCAAAGCTTGAAGCTGTCCATCGTCATCATCCACTACAACACGAGCGAAGACCTCGAACGCTGTCTGACCTCGATCCGCCGTCATCCGCCCGGTTGCCACTACGGGGTGGTCGTCGTCGACAACGCGTCGACGGATTCCGGTCTGGCCGCCGTGCGCGCGACCCACAACGACGTGACCTGGATCATGAACGAGAAGAACACCGGCTACTCCCGCGGGGCCAACGCGGGTCTCGCCGTGGCCGCAGCCGACTACTATCTCGTTTTGAATCCAGACATCGTGGTGCGGCCGGGCGCTCTCGATGCCTTGCTCGGTCACGCCGACCGCCATCCCCGCGGCGGCATCATCGCACCCCAGCTGTTGAATCAGGACGGATCGATCCAGGAGTCGTGCCGACGTTTCTACACCCTCGCGACCCTGCTGATGAGGCGGACGTTCCTGGGCCGAATCGTCCGCAACTCCGAGGTCGTGGACCGCCATCTCATGCGCGACTTCGATCACACCTCGAACCGTTCGGTGGACTGGGTGCTCGGCGGCTGCATGCTCGTGCGCCATCACGCCCTGGCCCGCGTGGGTCCCATGGACGAGCGCTTCTTCCTCTACTTCGAAGACGTGGATTGGTGTTACCGCATGGGTCAGGCGGGTTGGGACGTGCTCTACACGCCCGAGGCCAGCTTTGTCCACCGTCATCGCCGCGAGTCCGCCAAAGGCGTGACCGGCCGCAGCTTCTGGCTCCATCTCGGCAGCCTGCTCTCGTTCTTCGAGAAGTGGAGCATGTTGGTGTGGCTGGTGAAACGTTGGCGCGATCCTGTGGGGTCGTTCCTGCTCTGGTTGACCGATACGGTCGCCTTGAACGCCGCCTTCGCGGGAGCCTGGGGCATCCGGTCTCTGCTCAATCCTCTTTTCTCGGAGCCTTTGTTTCCGCTTTCCGAATACCGACCACTGCAGATCTTCGCCACTCTGTTGATGACCTCGACGTTCGCCTGGCGCGGCCGATACCGCGTCGAAGCCAGCCGGGCCGCCACCTCGGCGGTGTCGCGTGTGGAACTGGTCGGCGTCGTGTCGCTGCTGCTGTTGGCGAGCACTTTCCTGAGTCATCAGGACGTCTATAGCCGCGCCGTGCTGCTGCTCTTCGTGCCCCTGTTCGCCCTCTGTTCCGAATTGGGGGAACGGCTGCTGCGTCGTGGGCGCGGGCGCATGGAGCAGGGCTGGCTATCTCTGGAACGGAGCCTGCTGGTGGGCGACCGTGCTTCGGTTGCGGATTGGCTCGCCGGGCAGGGTGATCCGCGGGCTCAGGGGCTCGATACCGTGGGTTGGCTCCGGGCTCATGCCGACGACGACGACACGCCCCTCGGCGGGGGCGAAGTACCCTGCCTAGGCGAGGAGTCCGACCTGGCTGAAATCGTCGAGAGGTACCGCATCGCTCAGGTTGTGTTCTGGCGCCTGCCGCGGGGCGACCTGCGGGAGTTGAGAACCCTGGCCCGTCTTCGCGAGAGCCGGATCCGTCTTCGCTGGTGCGTTCCCGAAGGCGGTCTGCTCGAAACGGGTGCTCGGCATTCCCGTCTGGGTGAAACCCAGGGCCTCGTCCTGAATCCCGGCCCGGCCAATCCGGCGGCGGCAGTGGCGCAGCGGCTGGGTGCCTTCGCGGGCGGTGTCCTGTTGCTCGTGCTCAGTGCCCTGCCCTGGCTCATGGGCACGCTGGGCGGCGGTGACCGCAAGCGTCGGGACGTTGCGACAAGGGGACGTCCCGAGGTGGTTTGGTCACTGTGGCTGCTCTTCGATGGCGAGGGCTCGCCACGTCCCTTATTCTGGCAGGCATCACTGGCCGTGGCTCTGATATGCGGCCGTTTGGAACTCAAGGGGCCACCTCTGGTGTTCATGGACGCCCCCTGCAGCCATGACGCCGATCCTCTGGACGACCCCTGGCGACTCGAAGTATCACGGGCGGGTCTTCTGCCCGACGGCACATGGAATGATCCCATTCATCACCCCGCCGGCTTGGCCGGGAGGGTGAACCAGTATGGTCGGGAGGAATGATATGACATCCATCAGGCGAGACCTGATCTCTCTGTGGCTGGTTTCAACGGTGACGGTCGCCGGCGTCCTGGCGGCGACTCCCACGGTCGAATTCACGCTCATGCTGAGCGATCAGGAGTGCGTCGCGGTTCAGCCACTCGATGGGATGCTTTACGGCGCTTTGTCCACCGGTGGAGTGGCCGTCTGGTCCGAGGACGATCCGACCGAATTGACCCGTTGGACGACCTTCGATGGTCTGAGCTCGAACCGAATCAACGACCTCTACTGGAGCGGCGAGCATCTGTGGGTGGCCACCAACGGCGGCGGCCTGACACGTGTGACCCTCGGCGTCGGCGGGCCGCAGTTCCGCCAGTACACCGGGCTGGGGGAACTGTCCTCCTTGAACGTCGCGGTGGTGGTCGGCCGCGCTGTCGATGGCAGTGAACGGGTCTTCTACGGCCTCGCCGACGGTGGCGTAGGCATCATCAACGACGGCCTCGCCGGCAACATCTTCAGCGCCGACAATTTCGCGGGACTGGTCAACGACCAGATCCGCGCCCTTGTCTTCGAGGGCGACGACCTTTGGATCGGTACGGCCGACGGCGTCTCGGTCTACAGCGAGGGCATCTTCCTGGACCGTAGCGCCGGCCTCGCGACCCGCTCTGTGCGCGACATGCTCGTCGGGGCTGGCGGTCTGTTCGTCGCCACCGACGGCGGCGTGTACCGCTGGTCCGAGACCACGACGGCCTGGGAACTGCTGGGCGCCTCGACCACGCCCATGGCTTCCCTCACGGAGTTCGACGGCGATCTCTGGGCGCTGACCCTGAGCACGACCACCATGTCGCGTTTGCGCCGCTGGACCGGAACGGCCTGGGAGAGCGAGGACATCCCCGAAGCCCGCGCTTCGACGCTGGCCGCCTCGGACCGTTTGTGGATCGCTGGCCAGATCCGTCCGGTCGACGACAACGTCGAAGCCAACCAAGCGTTCTTGGCGGTTCGCGACGGCGTCGACGACTGGCACACCTGGACCTGGGATGATCTACTGTTCAACGAGGTGGACGGTGTGGAGATCACCCCCGATGGAACAGTATGGTTGGGATCCCGGGTCGCCGCAGGCTGGTCGGGTTGGGACGGCGAAGCCTGGACCCAGTTCCCCGAGCTGGCGTCGACCGACAACGACTCCCTCGGCCTGATCAATTTCGGCAGCAACCTGCTGAACCTCGAGTCCAGCTCAGACGGAACCCTCTGGATCACACAGTTCAATAGGGGCGGCATCATCCGCTACCGGCCCTGGCTCGCAGACGTCGACATTCTCGTTCCGGGCCAATCGCCGTTGAGCAACAACCGGATCGTGCGCATGCTCGCGTTGTCCGGCGGGGCGATGCTCTTCATGAGCGACAATGCGGGAGTCGACCTGTTGCTCGACCCTGATAGCTGGGCCGATCCGGATTCCTGGCGCACGCTGCCCACCGACGCCAGCGGCCTCAACGGGTTGATCGTACGCGACGCCGTTCAGGCCCAGGACGACCTTGTATGGTTCACATCCGACGACGGCGGACTCGTGCTCTGGGACACCAATGGATTCGCCGACTCATCTGCGGATCCGACCCTCGGCGATTTCACCGACGACATCTGGACACCGACCATCATCAGCCAACCACCGGAGACCTACGACTTCCGCAGCACGAAGGGTCTGGCCGTCGATCAGAGCGGAAACCTGTGGGCCGGTGGGGGCGGCGGCGTCGTGCGGCTGAGTCTGACGAGCTACGACGACGCGGCGATCCATGTGCAGATCCTCAACCACTGGCGTGAAAAGACTGCCCCCACCTCGCCGGGCCTGTTGCGGGGGAGCGTGAACGACATCGAGATCGATGCCAACGGCGACGCCTGGGTCTGCCACGAGGCGGGCCTCGACAGGATCAGAGTCAACGGCGAGATCGTCGAGATCGACGGCTTCACAAATGCCAACGCCTACGAGAGCTTCGGACTGGACAGCGTGGTGGGCGCTTCGACCATCCGCGGCATCGTCGAAGGCCCCGTGCGGGAGCTGGACCGGTCCCTCGACGGTCGTACTCTGGTGGCGGGAGGCGGCTACGGTGCCATCCTCATCGAAGTGGGAGGGGGGCAGGGCGATGCAGGTAACTCCCTCGATGGATTGACCGTCTACCCCAATCCGTTCCGGCCTAACGAACAGTCCGGCGGCCTGATGATCGGCGGTTTCGATTCCGAGGTGACACAGACTTCCCTGCACACCAACGGCGGCGCCTGGGTGGAGATCTACGACATCGAGGGCAAGCTCGTGCATCGCAACCGCAACGTGGAGCAGGACGTCGCGTTCTGGGACGGCCTGAACTTCGACGACGTTCCGGTTGCCGCCGGCGTTTATCTGCTCCGGGCCCAACTCGAGGGACATGTGATCGTCAAGCCGTTGGCGGTCGTACGGTGACCCCTATGCCTTCAGTTCGCGATCTGAGCTCTCAACCGACACTGCGACTCGGCGAGGGCGCCGTGCCTCCGGACGGCTGGACCCACCTGATGGCGGCGGCGGGGGAGGTCCGATTCGTTCACGAACCCTTCTGGACCCGCGCGGTATGCGACCATCTCGACGATCACGACGGTCGTTGGTTGTTGGTGGAGCAGGGCGGACGCCCCGTCGCCGGTATCCCGTTGGTCGTTTCGCGTAAAGGCCCATTGAACCTTTGGGAGGGACACCATCAGGGAGTGCCGACGGCGCCGTTGCTGGCGGAGGACCTGCCTCCGGAACGCCGTCACGCTGTGCTGGCGACCCTGTTGGACGGCTGCCGGCAGCTCGCTCTTGGGTCGCGGGTGCTGGCGTTTTCCCTCTATCTCGATCCGCTTTGGGATGGGTCTCTGGGAGCCGATCTCCACGGGCTTGGCTTTCGCAGGAGCGCCGTCTCCACCGCGGGCCTGCCCCTGATCGGCGGCATCGACCAGGTCGAGCGCACCGTCCTGAAAAAGAACCGACGCAACGAACGGAACCGCGCCCTGAAAATGGGCTGCAAGGCCGAGATCAGCACGGCTCCCGAAGATCTCGACGCCTTCCAGGCGATTCATGCCGAGGCAGCCCGGCGTTGGGGTGTGCCTACGGTGCCAGCGGCCATGATCCGGCAGCTCGTCAGCGAAGGAGCGGGTAAGGTGTTCCTGTCCTTGGTGCGTTTCGAGGATCGACTGATCGGCGGCCATTTCTGTTGGCACGACGGTGACGAGATTTTCGCCTGGCTCGGCGCTACCCTGCCTCAACACAACGACAAGTTTCCCGCAACGTTGCTGATCTGGAACGATCTCGAAGAAGCGTGCCGACGCGGTGCTTCGTGGCTCGATCTCGGGGGCAGCGGAGGGTTGGAGGGCGTCTCCAACTTCAAGAAGCTGCTCGGCGCCGAGGAACGGGAGCGCGGAGCCTGGAGTCTGGCTCCCTGGTCAGGGCGGCTGCTCCGCGGCGTCCACGGCCTCGTCACCCGACGGGGACGGGCCTGATGCTCCTGCGCCGCGGGGGCGGCGTGCTGGCCGCCCGCCTCGGTCAGGCAGCCCTCAACGCCCTTGCCGGCTGGTTCGTGGCCGGCCGCTTGGGTCCCGAGGCCCAGGGCGCCTATACGCTCTCCATCTTCGTCATCATGGTGGTCTCATCGGTCGTCAACGGGGGCGTGGGGTTAGCCGCCGTCCCTGTCCTGCGCAAGGGCGAAGCATCCCTTGCGGCGGTGATCCGAGCCCAGGTTCTCTGGTGCACGGCTGTTTGCGCAGGACTCGGCGTCGCCGTAGTTGTCGCTTGGCGGGTGGGTGCGCATGCCGCTCTCGATTCGGCTCTGGGCTGGGGGCCGACCGAAACCGTCACAGCCGGAGTTGCGGTCGGTGCTCTGCTTCTCTTCGATGTGCTTGTCTACAATCTCAATGCGCGTGGGCGGGTCCTGGACGGCCCCCTGGTGAATCTCGGCCGTGCGGCCCTGTTCCTCGCCGCCGTATCGATGCTCTTGGGCAGAGGAGAGCCCGGTCGTGGCTGGCAGTCGGTCCTGGTGGTCTATGCGGGAGCGCAGACCCTCGCCATGGTCGTGGTGCTGATCCGGGTGTGGAGCACTGCGGAACGTCCGGCGACGCCCACGGCTGAGCCGGCTACCGCGTTGATGAAGAGTCTGGTCAGACACGGTTGGGTCGGGCAGCTTTCGTCGGTCGTGTCCCTGCTCCATCTTCGACTGGATCTGGCACTGGTGGCTTGGTGGCACGGGATCGGCATCGTCGGGGTGTATTCGGTGGCTGTGATGGTAGGTGAGTTGCTCTGGCTGATCTCCGGGGCCTTGCAGCCGATCCTCGTCTATACCGCCAGTGCTGTCGATGATCCAAAAGGGCGCGACCAGACCACCGCCCGGGCCGTCCGCCTTGGCTTTTTCGTGACCGCCCTGGCCGGAGTTTCGCTCTGGATCGTCGCGCCGCACCTGTTGGGTCTGTTGTTCGGCGACGCTTACTCCGGGGCGATCGCACCCCTGCGCGCCTTGTTGCCGGGCATCATCGGCTTTTCCGCCGGTGCCGTGCTGGCCGGCGATTTCATCGGTCGGGGGAGACCCGCCTGGAATACCCAGGCGAGTCTGTTGACCGTTGTGGTGAATCTGGGAACCGGGTTGTGGCTCATTCCCGCCCATGGAGCCCTCGGCGCCGCTTGGGCATCCACGGCCGCCTATCTGGCCGGTACGATGCTCATGCTCATCCGCTTCCGTCATGGGACCAATCTGACCTGGTGGGAGATTCTACGCCCCCGCTCCTCTGATATTCTGCCTTCCTGAGCCATTCGAAGGCTCCCTCTGCGGAGATTCTACAACGTTCTCATGAGCGAATCATCAGGCAAAAAATAGTTCGATTACGGGAGTTGACACTCTCCCTGGTGGTGAATTACTGTCTCGTGGATCTCAGTGGGGAAAAATGGTGAAGATTGGGGAAACTAGACTCCCAAACCGGAGACCGCATGAACCCGACACCAGACAACGGAACGAACCAGGAAACAGGCTTTTGCTTCCACGGCTCCTATGAACGCGCCGTGGATGCCAAGGGTCGGTTCAACCTGCCGTTCCGATTCCGGCGGGGTGGCGGAGCGGCCGACGACGAGCAGTACGTCGTGACGGTGGGTCCGGACGGGAGCCTCTCGCTCTTTCCGCGTGAAGAGTGGGAGAAGGCGTTCAACCGTATCCGCAGCCGGTCGTCCTCGGCCGAGTGGCGGGCCCGGGTTCGTCAGATCAGCGACAACAGCGCGAAGCTCGATCCCGACGCCCAAGGGCGCGTGATGATCCCCGCCTCATTCCTCGAGCAGGTCGGGGTGGGGCGGCGTGTCAAGGTCGTGGGGATGGGGCACTACATGGAGCTCTGGGAGCCGGAGCGGTTCGTTCAGAGCCAGCAGACGCTGGCGGAGCCGGATTCGGAATTCATGGATGAATTCTTCTCCTAGACGTTGGGTCTCGACGGATCGAGGCCGTAGGTAGGACGGAGCCACGCCGACCAAGGACGGTCGGCAGCCAGGGACGGAGCCCGCAATGCCGAGAGAGTCGACCCGCTGGACGCCATGTTTAACCCTTCTCGAGGGAGGGATCGATTTTGAGGTCCAGGAACGTGGGTCGATCTTGCGGGTCACTCTTCTCGGTGAACTCGATCGCGACACGGTGGTGCGGCTGAAGCGATGGATCGCGCCCAGGCTTGTCCAACGGGGACGAAGGATCGTCCTCGACGGCCGGCAGCTGCACCACGTCGACTACCGGGCCGTCGCCCCCTTGATCGCCTGGAGCGATCAGCTGCGGGGATACGGTCATCAGCTTCTGCTTTCCGGCTGGAGCACCTATCTCAAGACCATTCTGCTGCTCGGCGATGTATCGCCGAGCCTCGTTTCTTCGGTGCCCGCACGCCGAGCCGCTTCATGACCGGCGTCCCCCACATTCCCGTGCTGCGCGATGTCGTGATCGATCTGCTGCAGCCGGCTCCCGGCAAGCGTCTCGTTGACGGCACCTTCGGTTTCGGTGGACATGCGCGGGAAATGCTCGCAGCTGGCGCCGAAGTCCTGGGCATCGATCTCGACGACGACGCCCGGCGGGCCGGAGAAGCCCTTGCGGATGAGGCCCCCGGCTTCACCCTGGTGACGGCGTCGTTCCGGAACTGGGGCGCGGTCGTGAAGGATGCCGGTTGGGATGGGGCCGACGGCCTGCTGCTCGATCTGGGCGTGAGTTCGCTTCAGCTCGACGAACCGGAAAAGGGATTCACCTACCGGGCCGATGCGCCCCTGGATCTGCGCTTCGACCGCACGAGCGGAGAATCGGCGGCGAAGCTCGTCGCCCGTCTCGATGCCCGGGCCCTGGCCGACGTCATCTTCGAGTACGGCGAGGAACGGGGCAGCCGTCGGATCGCCGCAATGATCAAGCGCGACCGTGAGGATGGTTCCGTCGCCACCACCGGAGCCCTGCGCGAGGCCGTGGTCGAGGCCGTCGGCACCGGCGCTCACCTCAACGCGGTGCTGAGTCGCGTCTTCCAGGCTCTGCGGATCGCCGTCAACGACGAGCTCGGAGCGCTGCGCGAAGCTCTCGCCGCCGTTCCCGAAGTCCTGCGTCCCGGGGGGCGGCTCGTGGTCATCAGCTATCACTCCCTAGAAGACCGCATCGTGAAGCAGTGGCTCACGAAGGAACAGCGGGACTGCCTGTGTCCGACGACGATTCCGATCTGTGTCTGCGGGCACCAACGCTCCCTCAATGTCATCACGCGTCGTCCTCTTAAGGCCGATGCACGGGAAGTTCAGGATAACCCGCGCGCCCGGAGTGCCCGTTTGCGCGCGGCGGAGGTCATCTGATGACTCGACGACGTCAGGGAATCCGCAATACGTTCCGCTATGCCGCTCCGACGGGGACAGGCGGCGGCGCCATGGCCCGTTCGCGATGCATGCTCGACACCGGAGCGTTGTTGGTCGGGCTGATGGGATTCGCCGCCTTGTTAGTCGTGACCGGACAGGTGGCCCTGTCCAACGGCATCATCAGGGAACGCACCACGATTTCCGATCTTCATGCCGACCGGGACTATCTGCAGGCGAGACTGGGGCTCTTGGAACAGGAATGGAACCGACAGACGTCCCGGGACGAGATCGCCGCCAAGGCTGTGACGATCGGCCTTGTCGCTCCGACGCACCCATCGGTACTGATGGTCCTCGACGAGACATCCGAACGTGACGGCCCGTCTTTCCTGGCACGGGCCATGGTCGCCGTCGGTGCTCGCGAGGCCCACGCCGCAGTGGGTGGTGACGGGCCGTGACCCGCAAACGAATGCTCCTGACGCGCCTCCGCTGGCTGCAGACGGGGGCGTTCGTGTTATTTGCGGGCTTGACGGTGCGGCTCGGCGATCTGCAGATCAGACAGCACGAGACGCTCCTAGAAATCGGCACCAACCAGTGGCTCGACGCCGTACCGGTTCCGGCGGAACGGGGCAATATCTATGACCGGCAGGGGCGCTCCTTGGCGCTCTCGGTGACCACCTGGCGGGTGGGCGTTTCGACGACGAGTCTCCGCGGCAAAGACCCCGGAGAATGCGCTGCCATTGCCGATCGTGTGGCTGGTATCTTCGATTTGAACCCCGTAGAAACTCGCCGACGTCTGACTGAGGCGGGTGGAAAGCACATCGTTCTGGCCAGCCGCGCCGTATTGCACCGCGACTCCCTGCTGGCCTTGCGGCGTCTCGGTTGTGTGACCTTCGATGTGCAGCATGACCGGGTCTATCCACAGGGGGGGACGGGCGCCTCGTTGCTGGGCCACTTCCGGGATACTGGAAACGGTGCTGTGGCCAACGGCCTCGAGCAGGCCTACGACGAACTGCTGGCCGGGACTCCGGGGGAGGCCTGGCGACACAAGACGCCGCATCGCGGGCCCGGCGACGGACTCGAGGTCGTGACGCCTGCCCGCGACGGGCTCGATCTCGTACTGACCATCGATGCGGATCTCCAGGCCATCGCCGAGGATTGTCTCGAAATCGCCGTGCCGGAGTGCCACGCCATCGGCGGTGCTGTGCTGATCATCGATCCCAACACGGGCGAGGTGCTGGCGGCGGCCGATACCCCGGTGATACGCGATCGTACCGAAGCCGCCGAGCACAAGAGGTTCTGGGACAACTACAACTTCACGGGCAGTTACGAGCCGGGCTCCGTGTTCAAGATCTTCACGGCAGCCTCGCTACTGGCCCGCGACGCCGTCGATACCACTCTGGCCATCGACTGTGATGATCAGCAGTTTGATGGGTACCGCATCCGCAATTCCGAGGGCCACGATTTCGGTTTCATGAGCTTCATGGACGCCTTCGCCCACTCCAGCAACGTCTACTTCGCGCGCATGGTCCTGAATCTGCGCCGCGACGAATTCTTCCGTGATCTGCAGCTATTAGGTTTCGGGAAACCGACCGGTGCCGTCTATCCGGGGCAGACCCGTGGCCTATGCAAACCGGTGAAGGACTGGTCCGGACGCACCCAGTCGACCATCGCCTTCGGGCAGGAGATCACCGCCAGTCCTCTGCAGGTCGCCTTGGCCGGGGCGACTGTGGCCAACGGCGGCAGGCTCATGGCGCCGATGATGGTGCGGGAAGTCCGCACCAAGAACGGATCGGTGGTCGAGCGGCGCGAGCCTGTCGTCTACCAGGAGGTCATGTCCGAACGCTTGGCCGAGGTCATCCGCGGCGCCATGCTTCGTGCCGTCACCGAGGGGACAGGCGGCAAGGCCTCAGTGCCTTGGACCACGGTAGCCGGCAAGACAGGGACCGCCCAGAAGGTGCGCGAAGGAGCTACGGGTTACGAATACGGCGTCTACATCGCCAGCTTCCTCGGGATGGTCCCGGCCGACGAGCCGCGTCTGCTCATCCTGACCATCCTCGACGAACCCGATCAGAGCCATCATTACGCATCAGCGAGCGCCGCACCGCTGTTCGCGCGGGTGGTCGAACAGATCGGCCGCAGCACGTCGTGGCTCAGCGGCGTGGCGGTACGCAAGGGCGCCTGGCGGACGGACGAAGGGCAGTCACAGGTGACGGCATGGCGATGAGTGTACGGCAGTTGGCCGGAGAACTTGGAGCACACGCAACAGGGGGCGACCTCGAGACGATGGTGCGCAGGGTGACCGTCGACTCTCGAGAGGTCGCTCCCGGTGACCTCTATGTCGCTGTTCGCGGGTATTCAGCCGACGGGCACCGTTGGCTCGCCGACGCCGAGGCGGCAGGATGTGCGGCTGTAGCGGTCATGGGTGAGGCTCCGAGGGATTTCGATGTTCCCGTCCTCGCTTTTGCGGACACGCGTCCGGTGCCGGCGCTCGCGGCGCGCCTCCTGCACGGATGCCCCGACACGTCGCTGCGTCTGGCCGGCGTGACCGGAACCAACGGCAAGACGACGACCGCCTTCCTGTTGCGGGACATGCTCGCCGCCCTCGAGGGTGGCTGCGGCCTGCTCGGAACCATCCGCTATGAAACGGGCACGACGATCGTGCCAGCTCCCTTGACGACTCCCGACGGTCCGAGTCTCTACGGTCTGCTCGCCGAAATGCGCGATGCCGGTTTGGGGGCGGCGGCGCTGGAAGTGTCGTCTCATGCCCTGGACCAGGACAGGACCGCTGGTCTGGAGCTTGATGTCGGCTTGATGACGAACTTGAGCCGCGATCACCTCGACTACCACCGCACTCTCGATGCATACCTGGCCGCCAAATTAAGGATCAGAGAACTGCTGTGCGGAGCGGGCCGGATCAAGGCGCCGGGGGCGCTGGCGATCAACGTCGACGATCCGGCCTTCGCCGATGTGGATGCGCCGGGGCTGCGGGTCGTGCGCTGGTCGACGGGGTGGCGGGGAACCGCGGCCGGGGTTGTTGATGTGCGCCTGCTCGATGCGGATCTGGAAATGACGGGAACACAGCTCACGATCGGGGCGGGTGGTGGCACCCACCGCATCACGAGCTCGTTGGTCGGACGCTTCAATGTGGAGAACCTGACGGCGGCCGTGGCTGGAGGCGTGGCGCTTGGCTACGACGTGGCCGACATCTGCGCCGCTTTGTCGGCCACCGGCCAGGTCCCGGGCCGGATGGAAGGTTTCGGACTGCCCGGCGGTGGATTGGCCGTCGTGGACTACGCCCACACGCCCGACGCCTTGGACGCCGTGCTGGAATCCTGCCGCGAACTGAGTTCCGGACGCCTTGCCGCTGTATTCGGCTGCGGGGGCGATCGGGATTCAGGCAAGCGGCCCCAAATGGGTGCGGTCGCCGCACGCGGCGCCGACGCGACCTGGATCACCTCCGACAATCCGCGCACCGAGGATCCGGACGCCATCTGCGCCATGATCCTCGACGGTTACCGCGAGGTAGCCGGCGTGGACCGGGACGCGTGCCGTGTCGTGGTCGACCGCACCCGAGCAATCACCGAAGCCCTGGACTGGGCGGGCGAAGGCGATGTCGTGGTCATCGCCGGGAAGGGTCACGAGGACTATCAGATCGTCGGAGATCGGCGTTTGGATCTGGATGATCGGGCCGTCGTGCGCCAATGGATCGCGACGAGAGGTGGAGCATCGTGACCCCGGATCGTCGTTATGAGCTGAAGTGGGCCGTACAGGATCTTATTGCGCGAAATCTGCTGAGCAGTGTCCTGGTCTTCAGGGGAGGAGCCTGGCTGCGTCATAGAGTCGAGGGGGCTCACGACGCTGTGGGCGATCTGTCGTTTCACGGTGCGGTCCTGGATTCTCGAGCCGTCGGTGCTGGACAGCTGTTTTTGGGACTGTCGGGGGAGCGCGTCGATGGCCGGAACTACGTCGGCGTAGCCCTGAGAGCGGGAGCCGCCGCTGCACTGACCCGCCCCTGGTCCGAAGCCGGAGCCGATCCGCTGCTGTCCGGAGACCCCGGACACGATGCGGCGATCCTGTTGTCCGACGATCCTGATGCGGCCCTGACGGTCCTGGCCGCCTGTTGGCGACGCCGCTGCACCGTGGGCCTGGTCGCGGTGACGGGAACCAACGGCAAGACCACCACCAAGGACCTGCTTGCGGCGCTGTTGACCGCCGACGGTCCGACCCTCGCCACCTCCGGCAATTACAACAACGCCCTCGGCGTGCCGCTGACCCTCCTCGGACTGCGGGCGGAGCACCGCTGGGCCGTCATTGAGATGGGCGCTTCGGGGCCCGGAGAAATCGCCGACCTGGCCGCTCTGGCCGCACCCCGCGTCGGCGTGATCACCAATGCCTCGGGGGCCCATCTCGAAGGATTCGGCGATCTGGAGACAATCGTACGAACCAAGGGCGAGCTGTTGGACCATCTGCCTGAAGACGGTGTCGCTGTACTCAACGCCGACAGTGCGGGGTTCGACGCCTGGCGCAGGCGCGCCCGTTGCTCCGTCGTCTCCTGGGGCGAAACAGCCGGCGATCATCGCTGGTCGTGGTCACCAGCGGCGGCGTCGGACACAGGAGTGCTCACGATCGACGGCGAGGCCATTCCGCTTCCCTTGCCTGGACGGCACAATGCCGCCAATCTCTGTGCCGCCGTGATCGCCGCCAGGGCGTTGGCGGGTCCGGATCTGGACATCGCGGGCTGGCTGAGTCATCTTCGCACGTCGCCCCACCGGAGCCGCTTGCTGACAGTGGCCGGCATCACTGTCCTCGACGACACATACAATGCCAACCCCGCCAGCGTGCTGGCGGCAGGCAGAGCGTTGATGGAACTCTCCGGGACAGGTCGAACCGTGGTCGTATTGGGGTCCATGGCAGAACTGGGCGCCGAGGCTGCAGAGCTGCACCGAGACACGGGCGCCGCCTTGGCCGAGTTGGGATTCGACGCCGTGTGGGCGGTGGGTCTCCATGCCACAGACACCGCCGAGGGCGCTGTAGCTGCGGGGGCCGAAGGTCGCGTCGCACGCGATGTGGAGGAGGCTGCGGCCATGATGATCGTCACACTCGTCGCCGGCGACCACGTGCTGGTCAAGGGCTCACGGTCGGCGGGCATGGAGCGCGTCGTCGAGCTGTTCCGAACCCGTCGCGAGCCCGACATGTCGCATCTCGAGAGGTCCTAGCATGTTCTACCACCTCCTTTATCCGCTGCACGAGCATTGGTCCGTGCTGAATGTCTTTCAGTACATCACATTCCGCGCCGCCTACGCCGCGGTGACGGCTCTGTTGATCAGCTTCGTGTTCGGTGACTGGGTGATCCGTCGTCTTCAGACCCTCCAGCTCGGCGAGACGATCCGCGCCGACGGCCCATCCCACCACGCCGCCAAGGCGGGCACTCCGACCATGGGCGGCGTGCTGGTGCTGACCGCCGTGGTTCTCCCCACGCTGCTGTGGGCGGATCTGACCAATCGCTACGTGCAACTCTGTCTGCTGGCCACGGTCTGGATGGGTGCCATCGGCTTCATCGACGACTGGTTGAAAGTGGTCAAGAAACGGCCCAAGGGCATGATCGGCCGCGTGAAGCTGATCGGGCAAGTGGGTTTCAGCCTTGTCCTTTACGCTGTGATCCGGGAGCTGGGCGGCGAGCCGACGGCCCGCACGACCCTGGCGCTGCCCTTCCTCAAAAACGCATTCCTCGATCTGGGCTGGTTCTACCTGCCGTTGGTGGTGGTGGTGGTGACCGGTACGAGCAACGCCGTGAACCTGACCGACGGCCTGGACGGGTTGGCCATCGGGCTCAGCGCTTTCGCATTTCTGGGTTTCGCGGCACTGGCGTACCTCACGGGCAACGTCATTTTTGCGGACTATCTGAACATCGTCTACCTGCCGGGCACCGGAGAACTGACCGTATACTGCGCCGCCGTGGTGGGCGCTGCGCTCGGTTTCCTCTGGTTCAACGCCCATCCGGCACGGGTCTTCATGGGCGACACCGGCAGCCTTGCCTTGGGGGGCGCTTTGGGCACCGTGGCCATCCTGATCAAGCGCGAGCTGCTGCTGGTGATCATCGGCGGCATGTTCGTGGCCGAGGCCCTGAGCGTCATGCTCCAAGTGGGCTCGTTCCGATGGCGCGGCGGCAAGAGGATCTTCCGCATGGCGCCCCTGCATCATCACTTCGAATTGAACGGCTGGTCCGAGACTCAGGTTGTGGTGCGCTTCTGGATCGTGGGCATTCTGCTCCTGCTGCTCAGCATGAGCTCCATCAAGCTGCAATAGGGAGCCGCAGTGGGGAACCTGCAAGGCACTTGGCTGATCATCGGACTCGCCCGCAGTGGCTGTGCGGCCGGGGCCCTGCTGCGACGGTGCGGCGCCCGTGTCGTGGGTGGCGACGACGCCGAGCGCACCGCACTGGAAGCCAAGTGGGAACACGGCGGACTCATGGACGCCGCGGCATCTGCCTACCACGAGATCCGGACCGGTGCCGACTGGTGGCTCGATCTGCCCGCCCTGGACGGTGTGGTGTTGAGCCCCGGCGTCCCCGGTGATCATCCAGCTCTGAAGAGCCTGCCGTCGGGGACAACGATCATCGGCGAGCTGGAACTGGGCTGGCGGGTTTTCGCCGGGGAAGCCCTGGCTGTGACCGGCACCAACGGCAAGACCACGACCACGGAACTTGTGGCGCATCTGCTGCGCGAGGCCGGTTACGACGCCTACGCTCTGGGCAACCTGGGGCGGCCCCTCAGCGACGTCGCCGATGCCCTGGGGCCCGATGCCGTCGCGGTGATCGAGGCGAGCAGCTTCCAGCTCGAAACCATCGACACATTCCGACCGCGGGCCGGAGCCGTTCTGAACCTGGCTCCCGATCACCTCGACCGTTATCCCGATCTTGATGCCTATTTCGAAGCGAAGCACAACCTGATCAAGGCCTTGGGCGACGAGGGACTCTTCGTCACCTGGACCGATTGTATCGAGGCGCTGTCCTGGTCCGCCGCACGGCGCACCCTTTTTGGCGCGCGCCGGGACGGCGCCTCGGTCTTTCTTCAAGACGGCTGGCTCGTCAGGCTCCGGGGCGGTGACGAGGAACCCATCCTCCCGATCGCCGACCTCGGTCTTAAGGGCGGCCCCAATCTTCTGAATGCCATGGCGGCGGTCGCCTTGGTGGAAGTCTACGACGTGGATGCTCAGGTCCTCGCCACAGGTCTGCGCTCGTTCCGCGGCCTGCCGCACCGGCAGGAATTGGTGATCGAGTCGGCTGGCGTCCGTTTCGTCGACGACTCCAAGGCCACCAACGTCCACGCTGTGTGCGCAGGACTCGCGGGATACGATGCCGACGTGGTGGTGATCCTCGGCGGCAGCGGCAAGGGAGAGAACTACGCCCCCTTGCGCGACGCGATGGGATCGGTGTCCCACGCCGTTCTGATCGGCGCCGAAGCCGACGCGATGGCCGAGGCTCTTGCCGGGGCTGTGGCCATCGTCCGCGCCTCGAGCATGGATGAGGCCGTGCACACGGCTGCGGCCCTGGCAGACGGCCGGGGAACGGTGCTGCTCAGCCCCGCCTGCGCCAGCTTCGACATGTTCCGTGACTATCACCATCGGGGTGAAGCCTTCGCCGGCGCGGCGCGGGCCTGGGCCGCGACCCGGGAAGGGACCCGTCCATGACCCGGAGACTCCGCGAACAATTGCACCGCATCCGCGAGTACGACCGCGGCCTCCTGCTCTCGGTCGGAGTCCTCTGCATCGTCGGCGTGGTCATGGTCTACGACGCCGGCTCTTTCCGCAGCGAGGCCCGCACTTCGACGACCTATCTGTTCAAGCATGTGGTGCGGCTTCTGTTGGGCGCGTTGGCCTTGATCGGCGCTGCGCGCTTCGATTACAACAAGCTGCGCAACGGCTGGTTGCGGCTGGCTCTGCTGATCGTCGGGGCGGGTCTGGTGGTCATGACGGTGGTCCTCGCCGCCACCGGGCTGGTCGGCGCCCGCTACGGTGCGGGCCGCTGGTTCCTTTTCGTACAGCCGGTGGAGATCGCCAAGATCGCGTTGATCGTTTTTCTTGCCCATGAACTGGCCGGCGGGTGGGACCGACTCGCACGGGATCCCCGCCGCCTGGCCCGTGTCCTCGCCGTCCCGGCCGTCACCGTCCTCGCTCTGGTGCTGCAGCCCAACTTCGGCAACGCCATCGTCATTTCGCTGCTGACGATTCTGATCCTGACCCTGTCCGGCATTCCGGGCCGTTGGCTCGCTGTGATCGCCGGCGGTGGAGTATCGGTCGCAATCCTCTGCTTCTTCTTCATTCCCAGGGTGCATCATCGCTTGGTGATCTGGTGGAGCGGGCTGCAGGGCGACGACCTGACCTATCAGGTCTGGCAGGGCATCATCGGCATCGGGGCGGGCGGCGTGTTCGGACAGGGATTCGGCAGCAGCCATCAGCGCCTGGCGTTCCTGCCCGACGCCCATACCGACTTCATCTTCGCCGTACTCGGGGAAGAAGCAGGCTTGATCGGCAGCCTCATCCTGGTATTTATGTACGTGATCTTCGCGACGCGGGGCTTTAAGATCGCCCGCGAGGCGGGGGACGGCTTCGGCAGCCTGCTGGCGGCCGGCCTGACGTCCATGATCGTGATCTACGCTCTGATCAACCTGGGCATGGTCACCAGCCTCCTACCAGTCATGGGCCTGCCGTTGCCCTTCGTGAGCTACGGCGGCTCCGCATTGATCACGAACCTGGCCGCGGTGGGCATCCTGCTGAACATCGACATGCAGCGGCGGGACATCCAGGCGCGGCTCCAGAGGATGCGCCGTCCATGAGGATCCTCATCACCGGTGGCGGGACGGGTGGCCATGTCTATCCGGGCCTCGCCGTTGCGGAAGCATTGATGACCCTCGATCCCGCGAGCGAAGTCCTGTTCGTCGGGACATCGCGCGGGCTCGAATCGACCCTGGTGCCCAAGGCCGGCTGGCCGTTCGTCACCGTACCTGCATCGGGAATGCGGGGCTTGGGTTGGGGTGCACGTGGACTGTTCATGCTGAACCTGGTGTTCGGCGTGTTGAAGTCGCTCGTGATCCTGTTGAAGTTCCGCCCGGCCGTGGTCATGGGTACCGGTGGTTATGTGAGCGTTCCGGTGATGGTGGCGTCGCGGCTCCTTGGGAAATGCATCGTTCTGCAAGAACAGAACTCAGTTCCCGGCAGCACGAACAAAAGGGCGGCCCGCTGGGCACGCCGAATCTATCTGGGCTTTGCCGAAGCCGCTCCGTGTTTTTCCGGCCGTCCCACCGTGGTCACGGGTAATCCCGTGCGACGCGACGTCAGCGAGGCTTTGAGCCGAGATGATCATGACCATTGGGACGGACGTCGGCCCCTGCGGCTGCTTGCTTTCGGCGGCAGCAGGGGGGCTCGGAGTCTCAATGAGGCACTGATCGCCGCTGCGGCACCGTTGATCGGTCGTCATGATCTCGAGCTGTGGTTCCAAACGGGGCCGACGGATTACAACCGCGTGTCGCTGGCCTATGCCGAGGGCTACGACGCCTGGCGCGGCAGCGAGCGCCTGCTGAGGGTCGAACCGTACATCGACGATATGGCTGCGGCCCTGCGCTGGGCGGATCTCGTCATCTCCCGCGCCGGCGCCATGACCCTCGCCGAACTGGCGGCTTCGGGACGTCCTGCGGTGCTGGTGCCCTTCCCGCACGCCACCGACGACCACCAGGCCCGCAACGCCAGGGGCGTGGCCGAAGCGGGCGCCGCCGAGGTCCTGCCCGACGACATGTGTACGGGCGAAGCGCTGATCGCGCTGGTCGATCACCTCTGCACGGAGCCTTCGAGACTGGCCGAAATGGCCCTCGCCAGCCGTCGCCGTGCTCGGCCCGATGCCGCCGCGGAGATCGCTGTGGATATCCTGAGACTGGGCGGCGCCTTGCCCGCCGACGAGAATCGGAGCTGAGCATGTTCCGCAACACGCGACACATCCACCTGGTGGCCATCGGCGGCATCGGCATGAGCGGCATCGCCGAGATCCTGCTGAACCTGGGCTTCAAGGTGAGCGGCAGCGATCTGCGTTCGAGCGAGGCCACCGACCGTCTCGAACGTTTCGGCGCCGACATCTTCATCGGCCACGACTCCTCGCAGATCGGCGGAGCGGACGTCGTGGTCCACTCTTCGGCCGTGACTGCGGCCAATCCCGAAATCCAAGCGGCGCGACGGGCGGGCATCCCCGTCATCCGACGGGCCGAGATGCTGGCCGAGCTCATGCGCCTGAAGTACGGCATCGCCGTTGCCGGGTCTCACGGCAAGACCACGACGACATCGCTGACCGCCGTGGTCCTCGCGGCGGGCGGCCTGGATCCCACCGTCGTGGTCGGAGGCCGCGCCCTGGCCACGGGTGCCAACGCCATTCTGGGCCGGGGGGAGTATATGGTCGCCGAGGCTGACGAAAGCGACGGCTCTTTCCTCCAACTCGTGCCGACCATCGCCGTGGTGACGAACATGGACCACGAGCACGTGGACTATTACGCCGAACTCGACGATGTCCGCGACGCCTTCCGGATCTTCCTCGAAAAAGTGCCCTTCTACGGCGCTTGCATCCTCTGTGCCGACGACCCCGAGGTGCGGGCACTGATTCCCGGCCTCGACCGCAAAGTCGTGACCTACGGTCTGGGTGCCGACGCCGACGTGCGCGGAGAACCTCTCGACGATGTGGGCCGCCGTGCCCGTGTCCTGGCCTATGGTCGCGAACTTGGCGAACTGAGCCTGCGCACCGGTGGTCTGCACAACCTGACCAACGCTTTGGCAGCGGTGGCTGTGGGTATGGAGCTGGGCGTGTCGTTCGGAGTGGCGGCTCCGGCTCTGGCCTCATTCACTGGCGTCGGCCGGCGTTATGAGGATCACGGCATTCACGGCGACAACATCCTCGTTGTGGACGACTACGGCCATCATCCCACGGAAGTGGCGGCGACGCTCGCCCTGGCCACAGCGGACGGCCGTCGCGTCGTCGTGCTGTTCCAACCTCACCGCCATACACGCACCGCACGTTTCCGCGCCGAGTTCGCCGATGTGCTGATGGCCGCGGACGTCATCGGCCTGTTGCCTGTCTATGCGGCGGGCGAAGATCCATGCTCCGGCGGTGACAGCGAGGCCATTGCTGCGGCTCTCGTCCGCAAGGGTGCGACACCGACCCTGCTCGCCGGTCATGACGAGGTGCCAGGCTGGCTGGACGCCCAAGTCCGAAGCGGCGATCTCCTGTTGACCCTCGGAGCCGGAGATATCGGCAGGTCTGTCGCGACAATCTGCAAACGGCTCGATGGGAAAGAGGCCTCGTGAGCCGGCGTGCCCTGAGTCTCGGGCGCAGAGGTGGGAACGGGGGCATGGCCCGCACCCGGACCTCCGGCCGCCTCTGGATCAAGATCGCCCTGGGCGTGGCCGCAGTCCTGGTCGCGGGGGGTGCCGTGGTGCTGGTGAACTGGATGAGGACCTCGCCGGCCTTCGCGGTGACTCGCCTCGAAACCGGACGTTACCGCTACTCCACGGTGAGCGAAGTTGAGGGCGTACTGCTGCAACGGTTGGGGCGGAACATCTGGACCTGCAGTCGCGATTCTCTGCGCGAGGACCTGGAACAACTGCCTTGGGTCCGCTCCGTCGAGATCACGCGCCGCCCGCCGGGCACTCTTGCAGTGCGTCTTCAAGAGTGGCGACCACGTTTGCTGATGGCGGCCGCCGGAGGCGATCCTGATCACGCACTGCTGGCGGACCATCGTGTTCTGCAGCTGCCGGCCCATGTGGAGGCACCTGAACTGCCGATCTTCCGCCATGGGCAGCAGACCCCTACGGACGAAGATCTGGAGTCTCTGTTGATTTTGATCAACGCTGTCGCCGAGAGTGGTCTGGATGCCCGACGGAACGTCGTCGGCATCACCGAGAACGGTACGGGCCTGATCCTGGATCTGGGAGCAGAGACGGGCCGCCTGCTCGTCGGTCGCGAGTCGTTCATGTTGCGCCTCCGACGGTATTTGGCCGTGGCCGATGATCTGCCGCCGGCTTCATCGGTGGATCTGCGTTTCGACGGACAGGTCTACGTCAAGGAACTAGAAACCGCACAGCACGCGGAGTAGACGGAGGATCGGTGGGGATGGAACAAGGACAGCTGATCGTCGCCTGCGATTTCGGAACCACTGCGTTCCGGGTTCTGGTGGTCAACGTGAGTCATGAGGGGATGCGGGTGGTCGGGGCGGGAAGCGCCGAGTCCGTCGGCTTCCGCGACGGCGATTTCGTGGATCTCACCTCGGCGAGCCGGGCTCTCGAACGAGCAGTGACGGCGGCCGAATCAGCTGCCGACGTAGATATCTCCGGCTTCTTCTTCAGCGTGAGCGGTTCCCATCTGCGTTCGGTCTGGGCGAGGTGCCAGCAGCAGATCGGCCCTGAACGCCGCCCCATCACGCCGCAGGACGTCGATCTCGTCATCGACAAGGCCCACGGTATGGGGATTCCCTTCGACCATGCCATTCTCGTGGCGAATCCCGTGGGCTTCACCGTCGACGGCATCGCCGGCGTCGTCGATCCCGTCGGTCGAGCCGGCAGCCATCTCGAGGCCGACGTTCATATCGTCACCGGGTCGAGCACCGTGCTCCAGAACATCGAATCGGCCATCGGCAAGCTGAACCGCGAGGCCGTGGGTTGGTGTGTCGACGTCCTGGCGTCTTCCGCAGTCCTGCTCGACGATGCGGCTAAAGACGCCGGTGCGGCGCTGGTGGACATCGGCGGCTCGGTCACCCAGTGGGCGCTGTTCCACAACGGCGAAATCGCCGGCTGCGGCCAGGTGCCCTGGGGCGGGGAACACCTCACGGCCGACCTGGCTCACGGGTTGCGGGTGTCGATGCCGGAGGCCGAAGCAGTCAAGCGCTCCCGCGGTGTCGTTCTGCGCAGCTTGACCGATGCGATCGATCCGGATGTTCTGTTCGAAGAGGATGCCCCGGCCGAGTCTCCCGGTCTGATCGCTACCGTCCTCGAACCACGGCTCGAAGAGATCCTGGCTCTGGTCAAAAAGGACATGGCCCAGGCTCTCGGACTGGGCGATCTGCGGGGAGGGCTGGTGATCACCGGCGGCGGCTCCCGCTGTGCCGGCACCGACGACCTCGCCGAACAGGTGTTCCAGTTGCCGGTGACGTTGCGCTATCTACCGGCCAATATCGCCGGCACCGACCGACTGCCCCCGGGGCAGTGGGGCACGGCGCTGGGATTGGCAGCCTGGGCGGTCGGTGATTCCGGCCATGATGAAGACCCGAGACATTCGGGCGGTGGAGGCGGTTTGAAGGGGATTCTGAAAAAAATCTGGCCCCGGCGCTGAACTGCCTCATCTCAGTGCAAAAACCACTTGGCGACCGGGTCCGGATGTGTTAATCACAAACACAGGGAAGGATTCCCGCCGTCATTTGGAAGCATTACCCGATCAAGGACGAGAGGGGCTGTCCATGGTGTTCGAACTTGTCGAGCCCGCTGATCGCCTGGCCAGAATTCGCGTTGCCGGAGTCGGCGGCGCAGGCGGAAACGCCGTCAACCGCATGATTGAAGCCGGTCTCTCCGGTGTCGACTTCCTTGCCGTCAACACTGATCTTCAGGCTCTGCGACTTTCGCGGGCCGGTCAGGTCGTGCAGATCGGTCACGAAGTGACACGTGGACTGGGATCCGGGGGCGATCCTTGCGTCGGGCGCGCCTCGATCCTCGAAGACGAACAGGTGATCCGCGATATCATCCAAGACAGCGATATGGTGTTCGTGACTGCAGGCATGGGAGGCGGCACGGGCACCGGTGCGGCACCCGTGGTGGCAAGGTTGGCCCGGGAGATGGGTGCCTTGACTGTCGGAATCGTCACCAAGCCGTTCCGGTTCGAAGGCAAGGTTCGCCAGGCCCAGGCCGAGGCAGGCCTGGCCGAACTCCGCGAAGCCGTCGATACCCTGATCGTGATTCCCAACGAGCGGTTGCTCGAAGTCGTGCCCAAGAACACATCCATGAGCGAGGCCTTCTGCTTCGCCGACAACGTTCTGTACGAGGCCACGCGCGGTATCCACGACATCATCATGAAGCCCCACATGGTCAACCTCGACTTCGCCGACGTCCGTTCGGTGATGGCGGGTATGGGTGTGGCGCTCATGGGCACCGGCAAGGCCACCGGCGACGACCGGGCGGAATCGGCTGCCAGGGCCGCCATCAGCTCGCCGTTGCTTGAGAACGTGGACATTTTCGGTGCCCAGGGCGTGCTGGTGAACCTCACCGGCGGCGATGTGGGGCTGATGGAGACCAACACGGTCATGTCCATCGTCCAAGAGGCCGCCGGCGACCAGGCCCACATCATCTTCGGCTACGGGATCGACGAGGAGCTCGGTGATACGCTGCAGGTCACGGTCATCGCTACCGGCTTCGACAAGACCCCGGCCCGCAAGCCCGTGCGGATGGCCACCGCCAAGGTGGACGACACACCGGCCGAGGATTTCGCGACGGCCCCTGTGATCATGTCCGATCATGTGGCACTCCCCGAACATCAAGGTTGGGAAGACTCCCTTGAGGCCATCCAGCCGGATGGACCCGGCAGCGAGGATGCACCTCCGGCACCTACGCCAGAATTGAAGATCATGGCGGCGGCCGCGGGGGGCCCTGCGGTGATCGAGGAATTCGAAGCTCCTGCGGCCACACCGACATCGATGCGTTTCACCATGGTCGAGACGGATCCTGAAGACCACCTGCGGCCTGAGCCCGAAGGAGTCCCGATCCTCCGGGAATGCACCGAAAACCTGCCGGCCTCTGATTTTTTGACGGCCCGTGGACAAGCTGACGAACCCATGGCGGACGTCCGCACCTTCCCGGGTCTCCAGTCCCGCACCAAGGATCGTTCTCCGTTCCGGAGCGACGACCTGCGGCGGGACCTGACGGAACCGGCGTACACGCGGAAGTACATGGACTGACATGTCGTTCCTGGGACGGATGTTCGGCCGCAAAAGCGGCAGCGAGTACTCAGAGGGAATTGCTCTCTATGAGGAAGGGCGCTTCCCTGAGGCCATCGATGTCCTCAGGCGTGTGATTGATGCCAGCGGTCACCAGAACGGCAGCATGGCGGACTTCTACCTTCGTCAATCCCTGACCCGCGAAGGACGCCGTCTGCTTGACGATGAACAACCTGCGGTCGCCATTCCCTTCTTCGCCGAAGCGACAAATCGCTGGCCTTCCTTTCCCGACCTACAATTTTGGCACGGACTCGCCCTGGCCCGGGACGATCGCTGGGCCGACGTACTCGACGCCGCCAGGAATGCCTTGCATCAGAACAGAGACTACGTCGAAGCACGGTTGCTCGAAGCGAGCGCCCTGCGTGGTCTGGGCGATGACGACGGAGCCGTCCAAAGCCTCGAAACCCTGGTTGCTTCGGGTGCACGGGTCGAACATTCCCTGATCCGTTATCTCGAGGCTCGTTCGCCCTTCACGCTCGAGACCATTCCCGACGATCTGATGTCGTTGCTGCAGGAATCGCGCACCAATGATTCAGGCCGCGATGAGATCCTCAAAGCGGTTGCGATCTGTCGCGAGGGAGGCTGGGAAGAGGGCATCGAGAAAATGCGGCAGCTGGCCACGGACAATCCCACCTACCCGGACTTCCGGGTCAAATTGGCGGCGGCCCTGTTCCAGACAGGCCGCAACAACGAGGCGCTGAACGAAGTAGGCGTTGCGTTGACCCTGAATCCCCGCTACCGCACGGCCGCTCATCTCAAGGCTCTCATTCTGGCCGACCAGCACCGTTTTTCCGAAGCACGTGAAGTGATCCAGGTTCAGGAATCGCTGACCGATCCCATCAATGCACATCCGGGTGAAGAGCTGTTCTGCTCCTACCTGGGTGCGGCGATGTCGTTGTTGACGGGCCGCTTCGCAGAGGCTCATGTCCAGCTCGAACGGTGGAGCGATCTGACGATGACGTTCCCCACCGCTGAACTCCTGCGGGCGGCGGCCGACGATCTCGACGGCCGGGGAAACAAGGCCCGGGTGCGTCTGCAGACACTGGCCGATCGTTGGCCTCTCGACGAGCAATATCACTACTATCTCGGGTGTCATGAGCTGGTCGCCATGGATTTCGACGGTCTGCAGCGAACCCTCGAGAAATGGCCTGAGGGCAATGAGTCGGCAACCGATCCGCACCGACGCCGGGAGTATCTGAGTGCCCAATGGACCCTCGGCCAAGGGCGCTCCCTACCCGCCGGCGCTGGGCCTGAAGATGTGGCTCACGAGCCCTGCTGGCGTTTTCTCGCAGCGCGCTCCCTGGCTCTCGAAGATCAGTGGATCGATTCTCTTCTGGAATTGCGCAAACTGGCGGCTGAAGGCGAGGCTACCGAGCGCCTCGCCAGTCTTATCCACAAAGCCTATCTTGCCGTGGATGAATCGGGCGATGCCGTGACCCCCGACGTCGTGCCGGACTCTATTCTTCAAGACCGTGTCTGCCTGCTGCACCGTCAGGAACGGACCGGACGAGCTTTGGCCCTGGTCCGTCACCATCAGGAACTCCATCCTGAGGACTTGCGTTGGATCTGGCTGAATCCGACCTTCTGGTTGGACCCGATCCGTCGTTGGATCGGCTGAACAGTCGCCTCCTCCATCGGAGCCCACCATGAACTCCAAGCGATTCCGCAGGACCGGACGCCGCGGCTCCGTGCTGTTGGGTGCCGTCTTGGCACTGCTCTTCAGCGGCGTCGTCGAGGCTCAAACCGAGTCGGATGCATCCAGCGGGGGCGGACCTTGCCGTGAAGGGATGCGCTTGGCAGCCGAGCGCCGCTACGAAGAGGCACGCGAAGTTCTTGTGGCCTGCCTCGAGGATGAGGGCGAGGCCTTGGAGCCGTTGATCGCCCTGACGGCCATGGCCCTCGACCAGGATCGACACGCCGAGGCCCTCGATTGGAGCAGCCGGGCCGCTGACGGATTCCCCGACTCGGCCGATGCCCACTACTGGCGTGGCCGCGCCCTGACGGTGACCGGTTCTCTCGAAGGTGCGCGGAGTTGCTGGGAACAGGGTCTGCAGCTGAACCAGAATCACGCTCCGACTCTTCGCGCCTTGGCTAATCTGTTGCTGTCGCTCGGCGAGGAAAGGCCGGCCTACGGCCTGCTCAATCATCTGATCATGGTCGACGGTCCCGACCCCTGGTCTCTGAAGACCCTCTCCAACTTGGCTCGCAAGAACGGTCTCTGGCGGCAGGCCCTGGCTCATTGGGATGCTGCGCTGCGGGTTTCAGCCCCGGATGCTGGGGATCTGAGGATGGCAGGAGAGCTGGCCATCCTGGCCGGCGATACGGCCTATGCGATGCGAAGCGCCAGTGATGCGGTCGATTTGGAACCCAGCCCTTCCTCCTGGGGCGTCCTGGGGGAAGCCCTGTTCGCCGCGAGGCGTTTCGAAGAAGCGATTCCTGTATTCGAACAGGTGCTGGTCATGGATCCGTCCGCCGCTTCGGTCCATTTTCATCTCGCCAATGCTTATGAGTTGGTCGGACGAGTCGAGGACGCCGAACTCGAGTTCCGTCGCTACACGGCCCAAAGGTCCGATGATCCCACGGGCTTCTTCAACTTTGCGGTCCATCTGGACAAGCGTGGGCTCACGTCCGAGGCCCTGCGTCAGATCGAACAGGCGCTGATGCTGGCACCGGATCAGGAGACGCCGTCCCTGTTCCGTGCCGGCCTGCTCGAAAAGCTCGGAGATGATGCTGCTCTGATCCTGGCCCTGGATGATCTCCTGGCCCGCGGCGTGGGAGACGCCGCGGGCTTGACCGCGTGGCGCCTCAGCGTCGAGGAACGAATCACGACGGGGGAGATGCACGCCGGGCAGGTGCTGCTGTTTCACATCGTGACTCCTGACTCGACCGCCGTCCGTTTGATCGAAGAGGATCTGCTCGATGGGCTTGATTTCTCGGTTATCGCCACTCGGTACAGCGTCGGCTCCACAGCCGGACAGGGTGGCGACATCGGCTGGGTCGATCCCGACGACATGGCTGCTGATTTGCGGCGGCCGATCAAGGACCTCGCAATCCAGGAAGTCAGCCGCGCGATCCCGTCCGAGGGTCTCTATCATTTCTTCAAGCGCGTGCGTTGAGTCCCTGCCGTTGACGAGGTTGTCAACTCCGTTCCGACCGTCTACGATGCGTCGCGAACCCGTGATGGAGGGATCGTGATGCCGGCCGTCGAATGGAGCAGCGACGTTCAGTTCCTCAAGGGCGTCGGCCCGGTGCGGAGCCGTGCGCTCAATCGTCTCGGCATCCGGACCGCCGGGGACCTCCTGCGGCACTACCCGCGCCGCTGGCTCGACCGCAGCTCCGTCACGTCGATCGGAGCCGCCAAGCCGGGCGACGACGTCACCATCGCCGGCGAAGTGCTGACCAGCGGCGGCAGGCCGACACAGCGCGGCCGCGCCATGCAGACGATCTCGGTGGGCGACGTCAGCGGTGTCCTCTTCTGCATCTGGTTCGGCCAGTCCTATCTCCTGAAACAGTTCCGCAACGGCACCAAAGTTCTGATCAGCGGCACGATTCAGGTGCATCAAGGTCGCAAGCAGATCGTCCACCCCGACTACGAGATCCTCGACAACGAAGGCCCCGGCCTGCACACAGGCAGGCTCGTGCCCGTATATCCGCTGACGTCCGGGATCGGTCAACATTGGCTGCGCCAACGGATCCATGAATCCCTCGACCTGCTTGAGCCTTCACTGATCGACCCGCTTCCCGCCGCTCTTAGGCGCGAACGCGATCTTTGCAGTTTGGGCGAAGCTCTGCGCTCCATCCATTTCCCAGACGACGCCGCTGCCCGCGACCGTGCAAGACGGAGGCTGGCCCACGATGAAATCTTCCTTCTGCAGCTGGCCATGGGTCTGCGTCGACGGGGTCACGGTGATGTGGCGGGAATCCGCCTCGAAGCTCCCGGCGACTTGACGACGCGTCTCGTGGCGAATCTGCCCTTTGAACTGACCGGCGCCCAGCGGCGGGTCTTGGCGGAAATCCTGCGGGACATGCGGGGAGGCCGTTCGATGCACCGCCTGGTCCAGGGCGATGTTGGCTCGGGTAAAACCCTCGTGGCGTTGATCGCCGCACTATTCGTGATCGAGCAGGGTCTGCAGGCGGTTCTGATGGCGCCCACCGAAGTGCTGGCCCGTCAGCACGGCCGTGCTGTGGCTTCGTTGTGCGCCGGTCTGGACGTCTCTGTGGCCACCCTCACGGGCTCGACGCCCGCGGCGGAGCGCAGGGCTCTCTTGCGGGGAGCCGCCGACGGCGAGATCGACCTGCTGGTGGGGACCCACGCCCTGATCCAGGATGAGGTCCATCTGCCGCGCCTTGGTCTGGCCATCGTCGATGAGCAGCACCGTTTCGGCGTTCGCCAACGCAGCCGCGCCGGCCAAGGCGGCGAGGGCCCTGCGCCGCATGTGCTTGTAATGAGCGCCACGCCCATCCCGCGCTCATTGGCTTTGACCCTCTGCGGAGACCTCGATCTTTCGTTCATCGACGAACTGCCGGCCGGCCGTCAACCCATCACGACAGAGTTGTTGGGCGTCAAGGACGACGACCGCATCCACGCCGCCGTGCGCGCCGCCGCAACTGCCGGACGACAGGTCTATGTGGTCTACCCGGTGATCGAGGAGAGTGAAGGACAGGACCTCAAAGCAGCCGAAGCGGAATACGATCTGTTGCGTACGGGACCGTTGCAGGGTCTCGAAGTGGGATTGCTTCACGGTCGCATGAAGGCCAAGGACAAGCATGCCGTCATGGACAGTTTTACGCGGGGTGAGCTGCAGGTCCTGGTGGCCACGACCGTCGTCGAAGTGGGGGTGGATGTTCCCAATGCGACCCTGATGGTGATCCACCATCCGGATCGCTTCGGACTCGCCCAGCTTCATCAGCTGCGGGGTCGCGTAGGGCGCGGCGAACACGCCTCGTCCTGTTTCCTGGTCAGCGATCGTTGGCTCGCGGCCGAGACCCGGGAACGCCTGCTGATGTTTTGTGCCACCGGCGATGGTTTTCGTCTCGCTGAAGAGGACCTGCGCCGGCGTGGCCCCGGCGACGTGATGGGTGTGCGTCAACATGGGGCTCCGGCCTTCCGCTTGGCCAATCCGCTCCGCGACGTCGAACTCGTGGAGCTGGCCCGGACCGATGCCCGCGCGATCCTCGATGCTGATCCCATGTTCCGCAGGCCTGATCATCGCGCCCTCGGGATCATGCTGCAACGAGAGTACGGTCGGCTCTTACTGGGCACAGTCGGTTGATCCGCTTTAGAACTTGTGGAACCCGCCGATAACTTCCGGAGACACTCATCCGGAGGAACCATGGACATCCACTGTCCCCGTTGCCGCACCCGCTACCACCTCGAAAGCGCCCTCACACCCCGACGTGTGATGAGGTTGCGCTGTGCGGCGTGTGAGCACGAATTCAGGATCGACTTGACCGATGCAGCACGCAGATCGTCCAGTAGAGACAGGGTCGGCACCGATGAAGTGTGGGCGCGCCGTGTAGCCCGCACCCTCATTTCCGACATGGTGATCTACCACCGTGCACGGCGCGATGCCGCTTTGTCCGACGGGACGTTGCTCGATGTCTTCGCCGAGGACCTGGCCGTGGCTTGGGATGTCTTCCGGGACAGAACCGGGGACGGAACCTACGATCATCTCTTTCGTGATGCAGTCAACACCATCCTCGCCGCCGGACGCCCGCTGCTCTAACCTGCTGCGCCGATATGGAAAAGGGGGCCTCCCAGGAGGCCCCCTCATTCTATTCATCGGTGCGTGGTCAGTCTTCCCAGTGCTCGCTGACGTCGTTGAGGATCGCATCGATGTGGTTGCGGATCCGCATGTTCTGGTCCGGTTCGAACAGCGCTTTCTTCACGCGGCCGTCCGGGTCCTTTTTGATGTAACGGAGTGAACGCAGGTCGTCCATGGGCATCAGGATGTCCTTGCAGACTCTGACTTCGATCCCTTCGCCGTCCTTGTTCTGGCCGGGGTTGTTGTGCGGGTGCATGCCCAGGCCCCAGCCATGGGCCACCATGGAGCAGAGCAGGGCCCGCATCATGTTCTGACCCTGGACGGTGTCGGTGTCTAAAGTGTTCGCAAGGCGTTCCATGACGCCGTCGACGACGGGAATCAGCTTGTCGACGATGCCGGATTCGAGCTCGATGTTCAACAGCCGGGTGAACATCTCTTTGAGGATACGGTCGGTGTTCGTGGCGGTCATCGGATATCTCCGGTCGTGGGTCCCAGATTGAGTCGTGCTGAAGATATCGACCGCTGATCGGCGAACTTGAGTGATGATTGGGGGTTGCCGTCACTTCCGCAGGCGCCGAAGCGAACAATTCGTTGACCCCTGGACGGGGTTTTCGTAGTGTGCGCTCCATGCGAAACCTTGATGGAATCAACGACGGCGGTCCCATTGCCGATCGCGACGCCGAATGCTGTTTCAGCCGCGGACGAGCCCTGGAATCGGCGGGTGAGCTCGAGGAAGCCGAACGGGCCTACCGTGACGCTCTGATCCTCGACGACACTCGTGCCGATTGGTACTATCGGCTGGGATGTGTTCTGCGCAAGAGCGGGCGGGTGCCGGATGCGGCCGTCGCCTTTGCCGAGGCTGTCGCCTGCGACGGCCAGCAGACTCGGTACCTGACCAATCTGGGTGCGGCTCTCGACGATCTCGGACGCCGCGACGAAGCGGTCGCCACATACACCCGCGCCGTCAACGTCGGCGGAGATACAGCGGACGCCCACCACAACATGGGAGCCATCCATGCCGAGGAGGGACGGACCCGTGAGGCGATCCGCAGCTTCGAAGCCGCCCTCGACCAGCGGCCTGACGCCGACGGTCATATCAACCTGGGGTTGGTCTACTATCACGCGGGCGATCTCGAACCCGCCCTCGAGTCCTTCGAAGCTGCATCGGCCGCCTCACCGGATTCGGCTCGGTCGCATTACTTCGCCGGACTCGCCCTGCTCAAGAAGGGTGTCAACAACGAAGCCTATGCACGTTTTCAAAAGGCGTTCCGGCTCGACGACAGGCTTGTCAGGAGCCACCTCCATGCCGGGGTCTGTCTCCACAAAATGGAACGATACGAGGACGCTCTCGCATCGCTGTACCGTGCCTTGGATCATCTTCCCGACGACGGTCGCCTGCACTATCAATTGGCGCTCACACTCGACGCTTTGATGATGCACCAGGAGGCCCGCCGACATTATCGCCTGGCGCGGGGTGAAGGGAACTGAGCGGAAGGACACGTTCGTCGTGGATATGATTCAACTGGTGATTCTGGCCGTCGTTCAGGGCCTGACCGAATTCCTGCCTGTCAGCAGTTCAGGTCATCTTGTCTTGTTGCAGAACTGGTTTTCAACCTTCACCGGCGATGTTTTCCTCGATGTCGTGCTGCATGGTGGGACCTTGGCCGCAGTGGTGGTTGCGTACTGGAAGGACATCCGGCGCCTGCTTTCCTTCGACGCCCCGGCGGTCCAGTACATGGTCGCTTTGGCGACCGCGACAGTGCCCGCGGTGATTGTCGGCCTGATCTTCAAGGACACCGTCACCCGCCTATTTCATGATCCGCGGGTCGCTGCCGTCTGTTTGGTCGTCACCGGTCTGATCCTGCTGTCCACGCGACTGGCCAAGGACTCCGATGGTCGGCGTCGTATTCGTGGCGAGTGGCATCCCGTTGCGCCCCCGCTGTACAAGGCGTTTCTCATCGGCTTCGCCCAGGCCATGGCCATCACGCCCGGTATCAGCCGGAGCGGTTCAACCATCGCGGCGTCGTTGTGGTTGGGGCTCGGCCGCGAGGAGGCGGCCCGCTTCAGTTTCCTGATGGCGGTGCCGGCCATCGCCGGTGCTCTTTTGCTGGAAACCATGAAGGGTCTGCCTACGACCGCAGCCACGCCGTTCGGGCTGGTCCTCGGAGTGTTGGTGGCGTTTCTGGTTGGTTTGGCGGCGATACGGCTCACGGCGCTGCTCGTCGTGCAGCGCCACTTCTGGCGTTTCGCCTTCTACTGCGTGCCCCTGGGCTTGGTGATGTTCGTCATCCTGGACTGATCGAGCCGACAGACCGATTTAGACCGGCATCGCCGGCTGCAGCATGTTCTCCATGATGGTGAGCACGACATCGGGATCGAAGGGGCAGATCATGACCGCCTCGGCGCCCGCGGCCTTTGCCGCCAGCTCAGCGGCGAGATCGTCGATTCCGATGATCGCGACGACCCGTGGACTATGGTCACCGACGACGAGTCTGCGGATCAATTCGCAGCCGTCGAACTTCTCGGTTGTCGTATCGACGACGGCGAGGTCAGGTGACAGTGCCGTTGCCAGATCTTCGGCTTCCTCGAGGGAGCCCGCTTCGGCGATCCGCACCAGGGGGATCTCGTCGAGCAGTTCACGGAGAACGAAACGCATGAAGCTGGTGTCGTCGGCGATCAGGACGGTTGGCTGCACGGGGCCTCCAGCGGCCGGGCCGAACGGGAACCCGAACGGAACGACGGCAGTTCGATGACGGGACGCGCCTACGGACTCAACTGCCCGGCGCATCGCGGAGAGGACGACGATCCCGCTTGTCATCGGCAACATGGGACGCTTCTTGACTCCGAGATCTGCAATTGTGCCGAATGTTAGGGAGACATCATGACCACCATGAAATGGCTGATCCTCGCCGCCGCCACCATCCTCGCCGCCGCTCCTGCCGCAGGGGCGGACCGGAACGTGTCGAGTTCCGAGTCCGAGGAGCGCACCAGACTCGAACTGACGGTCTACAATAGCGATCTGGCCCTGGTGCGCGAAACCAGGACGGTCAAGCTGCCGGATGGGGAGAGCTGGTTGGAGTTCCGTGGCGTACCGGCCCGCATCGATCCCCGTTCCCTGATCGTCGATCAATCCGACGGACGTCCGTTCAGGTTGATCGAGCAGAGCTACGAGTTCGATCTGATGTCCCGGGCCAAGATCCTCGAGAAGTACGTGGGGAGGGAGCTGACCTGGATCCAGGAAGACGGCCGTCGCCTGACCGGAAAGCTGCTGGGAACAGCGGAAGGTCCGGTCTACGAGGTCGATGGCGAGATCGTGTTCGAAGTGCCGGGTCGCCTGGCCTTATCCAGCCTGCCGGAAAACCTGAGGGCCCGGCCCACCATGGTTTGGCGTCTCGACGCTGATCGGGAAGGTGAGAGGGCCATCGACGTCTCCTATCTGACCGGTGGTTTGTCGTGGTCGGCCGACTATGTCTTCCAACTTGATGATCAAGGTGACAAGGCCGATGTCCAGGCCTGGGTCACCGTTCAGAACCGCAGCGGCACGACGTTCGACGATGCCGGCCTCATGCTTCTGGCAGGCGACGTGAATAGGGTCCAGCAAACCCATGGACGGGGAAGCCCCAAGCCCGAGCTCATGGCCATGGCGACCTTCGACGGCAACATGGCACAGGAGAGCGTGGGTGATTATCACCTCTATACCGTTCCCGGGCACACCAGCCTGCGGGACCAAGAGATCAAGCAGGTGTCGCTGTTCACGTCGTCCGGCGTTCCTGTCCAGAAGCGCTATCGTCTCGAGTCCGGCAACATGGGCCGTTTCTTCGGTCGCGGTGGAGAGCGGGGCACTGAGAAAATCGCCGTCATGCATGAAGTGAAGAACACTGAGGACGATCACCTGGGCGTTCCCCTGCCGGCCGGCATCGTGCGCATCTACGGCACGTCGTCGTCGGGGGCGCGGCAACTGCTGGGGGAATCCCAGATCGATCACACGCCCCGCGACGAAACACTCCACCTGCAGACGGGATACGCGTTCGACCTGGTGGCCGATCGCAAACGCATGGAATTTCGGAGCATGGGTGAGCGGACCCACGAATCGGTTTGGGAGATCGAACTCCGCAACCGCTCGGATCACGACGTGGTCATTGAAGTGCTCGAGGCAATGCCGGGCGAGTGGACGGTGCTGGAAACGAGCCACGATTTTGCCAAACTTGAGGCGTTTCAGGCTCGTTTCGACGTCTCCGTCCCGGCTGACGGAATATCGGTTCTGCGTTACCGAATCCGCACCTCGAATTGATCGCATTCGTATTGACACCATGTCCTGGCTTTCGCGCCGATCTTGACAGAATGTCAATATCGGCGCTTTTGGTGGGGAAATCCATGGGAGTCGGTCATGATCCTGGGATGTCTATCGTGTGAAATATGAATAAGTTGTGAATGCAGGATCTCAATGATCCTAGTTATCCAGTCCCTGGCACGGGACTTGTTGTAGAGTGTATGGAACCACGAAGAAATCAACGAAATTTGGAAGGTTTGACATGGCCGTTACAACCCGCAAAACCACCGCCAAGGCCCGCAAGCCCCGCGCTGCCGCCACCGCCCGCAAGCCCAAGGCGATGGCCCGTAAGCCCCGGCGCGACAGTGCTCAGCTCATGTCGAACCTCGATCTGTATTTTCACGAGGTCAAGGCGTTCCCCCTGCTGACCCGCGAAGAGGAGTGCGAGCTGGCCCGCGGCATCCGTAAGGAAGACGAAGCCGCTCTCCACAAGCTGGTCAACTCGAACCTGCGTTTCGTGGTCTCGATCGCCAAGGAATATGCCCACTACGGTGTGCCCCTGGAAGACCTGATCAACGAGGGCAACCTCGGCCTGCTGAAGGCGGCCCAGCGGTTCGACGAGACCCGAGGCTACAAATTCATCTCCTATGCCGTGTGGTGGATCCGTCAGTCGATCCTGGCCGCCCTGGCGAACCATTCCAAGATCGTGCGGATGCCCCTGAACAGGGCCCGTGTGCTCAACCAGATCAAGCGAGCGAGCAGCGAACTGCAGCAGAAGCTGCGCCGCAAGCCCATGCCCGACGAGATCGCGGCCAAGCTCGGCCTGTCCGTCGACGAGGTGAAGGACACCCTGCCCCTGATGCAGGACAACTTCTTCCTGGACGACTTCGTGGGCAACGACGAGGACTCCACCTACATGGACTTCCTCGAGGACACCAAAAGCAAGGCTCCCGATGCGCCCGTGCTGGAGGAAGACCTGATCGAGAGCATCGAGCGGATGCTCTGCGACCTGAAGCCCCGCGAGGCCAAGGTCCTGCGCATGTACTACGGTCTGGGCACCGATCATGAGATGACCCTCGAGGAGATCGGCCAGCAGATGAGCCTGACCCGCGAGCGCATCCGCCAGATCAAGGAAGAGGCCTTCGAGAAGATCCGCAATTCGAAGACCTTCCGCTACATGCACGACTACCAGGACATGAAGGACATGACAGCTTGAGCAAGTGACCATGTGAGTGAGACCGACAGAACAGAGTGCACGGAACCCCGGAGGAGCTACTCCGGGGTTTTCGTTTGTAGGCGACCCTGACCAGCCTCTGTGACTGCTGCATCGAAGGCGTCGAGGGTGTGGGAGGGAAGCCACACGCGCCACACGACATCGTCGGCGTAGACTTCCGACACGCGCCGGCCGCCGTGCTGCTCCAGGTGATGGTTCACAGTCTTCTGAAGGGAGTAAGGGAAGATGATTTCGAGTTCGCCGCCGAGATGGATACGACGTTTGGCGGCTCCATCGAGAGCGGCGGCCACGGTGTCCCTGTACGCGCGGCCGAGTCCGCCGGTGCCGAGCTTGACGCCGCCGAACCAGCGCACGACGACGGCCACGGTGTCGGACAGTTCTGCTTGGCGCAGGGCGTTGAGGATCGGTTCGCCGGCGGAGCCCGAAGGTTCGCCGGCATCGCTGCGATGCTCCACGCGCGCGTGGACGGGACCGAGACGCCAAGCGAAGCACACGTGACGGGCGTCGTGATATTGCTTGGCCGCAGCGGCGACGATGGATCGGGCTTCCTGTTCGTCGACGATGGGGTGGACCTCGGCCAGAAAGCGCGACCGTTGCACCTTCAATTCGGAGGTGACCGGACCGACCAGAGTGTCGTAGCCGGGGCCTTCGGCGGCATCGTCGGTAGGTGCGGACACGGGTAGCCTTCCTGGTTGGGAACGGACCGATACGGACAGATCGACGTCGCCTTCCCCGGCGACAGGGACTGATCATAAACCGGTTCTCTAATCGTGACAACGGGTTGTGACAGAGTGGAGTTGGCATTCCCTTTGCTTGTGTGTTCCGGGATAGGAGGTTCCCGATGAAGGTGCGGCGCGACTTCATAATCCGGTTTTCTGCCATGGCCCTGCTGATCGGCAGTTCGCTGTCGGCCGATGCGTCGGGTGTCCTGAGGCCTGCCCTTGATCGGCCGGACCGCGTTGATCCGGTGTTCATCAGCCTGGGTCCGACTCTGGGCGGCAGCCCCGACTGGGGCTCCGGCACCATCGGATTCAATGCCTCCATCCTCTTCCGCCCATCCCGGGCCGCGGAATTCTCGCCGACGCTCTACCACTGGAACACGGGACTCCTGTTGGACATGGAGTGGCGCCCCCTCGCCCAGGGCCGCGATGCCAAGACCGCCGACGTCGTTTTCAGAAAATACCTCGTCGATCAGGGCAGAATCGACCACGGGGCGGTTCTGTTCGCGGGATTCGGAGGGGGACGTTCGCTGGTTTCCTATCCTTCCGCCGTCGTTACGGAATCCGAGGACGGCAGTACGCCCGCTGCTCCCACATGGGTCAAGGCCGAGCAGCGCTGGTGGTCCGCCATCATGGAGATCGGTTACGAAGCGGAACCGGCCCACCATGTCATTGTGACGATCAAGGGGCGCTGGCGCAGCTATATCCAACGTCCTCTCGACTATTCCAGTTGGACCCTCCATGTCCTGGTAGGGATCCCGATTCCCTGGTAAGGGAACCTTGTCGCCATCTTCCTGGTTGTGATCCGGGCGTTGCTGGTGGACGCCTACCGGTGGAGCCATTATTGTTGGTCCATAGCCCCCTGCAGGATCCGTAAACCAGGGAGACCGCCATGAACGTCCTGCTGCGCAGGATTCTCCTCGTCGTTGTCGTTTGCACCGCCGTCGCCTCGGCCCAGCAACCGCTGCCCTACTGGGATTACCAGTCGGCCATGCAGGCCGCCTACTATCTTGATCACGTCACGACCGTCGACACTCTCGAAGACGAATTCGGTCCCTTCCTCGCCCTGGGCGATCGCTTCGGTCTGGTACGTCTGATCCAACTCGTCGCTGGTCAGAGCCGCGACGTGTGGACCAGCAAGCAGCTGACCGGCGCGGTGATCGAGGTTCTGAGCGCAGATCTCGACGGCGACGATCAGAACGAGATCATCGCCTGGACGGGCAGCGGCATCCTCTATGTCTGGTCATCGGCCGACCGCCGCCTGCGCTGGGAATCGCTCAACAACGATTTCAGGGAAATCCATTGCGTGAGTCTGGGTCAGGTCGACGACGACGCGCCCCTGGAGATCGTCGTGAACGCCGATCAGCACCTGCATTATATCGACGGACTGACCTTCAACCGCGAGTGGACCAGCCCCATGGAATACGAGGCGGGACGACTCGCGGTGGGTGATGTGGACGGCGACGGCACTGCCGAGATCGTCTTGAACACGGGACAGGTGGTCGATGTGCGCAGCGGCGATGTGGAATGGGCGGGCGAAGTCTTCGGGTCGCGCATCATGCTGCTGGACATGGACGGTGACGGGATCCCCGAGGTCCTATCCGAGAGCGACGGCACGGTGATGCGGATTTTCGACGTGGATCATCAGCGCGAGAAAATTCTCCAGTAAGCGGAGCGCGAGGAACGTCACTTACGGTCGACTCCGCCTGTCGATCGCCGAACTTGGAACACGAGGAGACCGTCGATGACGACCAGCCGCGGCCAGCGGTACCACCGCACTGCCCTTGCACTCAGCTTGGTACTTGCTCTTCTGTGTTTCGGCACGGTCTTCGCCGGCCCGCTCGGCGGCGGCTCCGCCGCCGAGGCCGTGCCCAAGGTCGTTCTCGAACTCAAGACCCTCGGCGACGTGTTCCCCGCCGGGGGCACCGTGCAGATCGGCGTTCTCTACCACGTACCCGAAGGCACCCACATGACGGGCACCTTCACTGGCCTCACCTTGACGGGGGCAGAATCGGGAGAGCCGATTTTCCCACCCCTGAGCGTCCCTGGAGAGCTGCCCTACTGGAAGGGCGACGTCATGGCTCTGTTGCCGGTCACGCTTCCGGCCGAAGCCGGGCCGTTGACGCTGACCGTGACGGCCCAGTCCCAGCTCTGCCGCGAGGGCGATGCCGGACTGTGCTATCCGCCGGCAGACGTGGTCGACAGTCTGGAGATCGTCGTCGGTGCAGCAACGGACGCCGGCGCCGCCACAGTTGCAACCCCTCCATCCGGCGAAGGCGGCGGCCTGCATGGGCGGCTGGAACGCGCCCTGAGCGAGGGCAGCTGGATGGCGTTCCTACTCGTCTTCCTCGGCGGTGTGCTCGCCAGCTTCACACCTTGTGTCTATCCGATGATCCCGATCACCATCAGCTTCATCGGCGGCAGCGCCAAGGGCAATCCCGTCAAGGGCTTCATCCTTTCGCTTTGGTATGTGCTGGGCATCGCGGTGGTTTATTCAGTGCTCGGATTGTTGGCTGCGGCCACTGGAGGCGCATTCGGCCAGGCAACGCAGACCCCGATCTTCGGTGGCGTCGTGGCGGTCGTGATCGGCGCGATGGCTCTGTCCATGGCCGGCATGTTCGACATTCAACTGCCGAGCAGCATGACCAGCCGTGTCGGTGGCGGCCGGACGGGTTTCCTGGGGCCGCTGCTGATGGGTATGGCCATGGGCTTGATTGCCGCCCCCTGTGTGGGGCCGGTGCTGATCGTCCTGCTGACCTGGGTCGCGACCACTGGCAGCATGATGCTCGGCTTCTGGCTGCTGTTCACCTTCGCCCTGGGCATGGGCATGCTGTTCCTGGCTCTGGGCACCTTCAGCGGGCTGCTGACGGCTCTGCCCGGCGCCGGCGGCTGGATGAACATCGTGAAGCATGGATTCGCCGTCGTGCTCTTCGCTCTCGCTCTGTGGTTCGTGCGGGCCTACTTGCCTTCGTGGCTGTTGAGCGGGCTCTTCGGTCTGGCCCTGCTGCTGAGTGTGAGCGCTTGGGGAGCCTGGCTGCCACTGGCGGGTTCTGCCGGTGCTCGTGAAGGCCTCGACAAGGGATTCTTGCGGTTCCTCTGGCTCCTCGGGGCGGTCCTGGTCATCTTGGGCGGCTTGCGAGGATTCGCGCCGGAACTCCTGCCGGCGGGCGCTCCGGCCGTGGGTGTGTCGGCGGAGCCTCTGGAGCCCGCCTGGATCTGGGACGAGACGGCCGGCTTCGCTCGGGCGGAAGCCGACGGTAAGCCGGTGATGATGGACTTCTGGGCCGAATGGTGCGCCGCCTGCGTCGAGCTGGACCATCAGACCTACAACCAATCCCGCATCCTCGATCTTGCGCAACGGTTCACGTCGATTAAGATGGACATGACCGAGAGCAACGAGACCAATAAGGAACGCACGAGTCGCTTCGGCGTGATCGGCATGCCGACGGTGATTTTCTTCGATTCCCTCGGGAACGAAATCGAACGTTTTTCAGGTTTCAAGGACGCCGACGACCTGGCCGCCGTGATGGAGCGCGTGCTCTCGTCGGTCGAGTAGAAGGGATGTCCCTTCGCCAACCCCTGAGCTGGCCTGCGGGCCGGGAGGAACCATGAGCGAGATGATCCACGTGACGGATGAGAACTTCGAAGCCGAGGTCATGCAGAGCGACGTGCCCGTGCTGGTCGACTTCAGCGCCACCTGGTGCGGTCCCTGCAAGCAGCTCAAGCCCATCGTGGAAGAGCTGGCGGTCGAGTTCGCCGGTAAGTTGAAGGTCGCCCATGTGGACGTTGAAGAGGCCCGCACCCACGCCATGAAATTCGGCGTGATGTCCGTGCCCACGGTGCTCTACATGAAGGGCGGCGAGGTGCAGAACCAGCAGATAGGCCTGACGTCCAAGGATAAGATGATCGAGAAGATCAACGCCATGTTCTAGGAGGACTCCATGCAGCGCAGACTTGTTTTGACCGTAATGTTGTTCGCTGTGGTGCTGGCCGGCTGTGCCGGCGGCGACGATGCAGCCGTGGACGAGGCCGTTCCATCTGCAGGTCTGCCTGTGGATCTCGACGGCAAGGATTTCACCCTCGCCTCGTACGCGGGCGACGTCGTGATTCTCGACTTCTGGGCCACCTGGTGCCCGCCCTGCAAGCGCGCCATGCCGCACCTGCAGGATATCCACGAGGAATACGGAGATCAGGGTATCCATGTCGTGGCCGTGGCCACGGATCAGCAGGGAGCCCAGATCGTCAGGCCGTTCATCGAGAAGAGCGGCTATACCTTCCGTGTCGTTCCCGACGTGACTCAGAGTCTCAGCCACGATTTCGGGGGCATCCGCAGCATCCCGACCACGTTCATCATCGGGCCCGACGGCAAGGTGAAGGATAAGTTCGTGGGCTATCAGGAAAAGCAGGTCTATATCGACGCTGCCCTGGCCGCCAAAGGCCCCTAGTGCCTTTCCAGGTCCCGTCCGCGCCTCACGCGGACGGGACCTGGAGTCACGCCATGCCGCTGCCGATTTTGGTGACCGATGAGAGAGGAGCCTGCCCATCGGGCATGCTCCTCTCTTGTTGGGCTGTGTCGAGGCCCAAGACCGTTCTAACGGAACAGCGTCTTCATGCTGCTCCAGGAGGAGTCCTCGTTTGACACGGCGTTGCCGATCACGATCGAGATCGAAGTCTGCGCCACCAACGCACCGCTGCCGTCATAAGCGCGGAGGTAGATTTCGTAGACGCCGTCCAGGGCGGGATCGAAGGTGTTGAAAGGAGCGTCATTGAAGAATTCGTAGCTCCAGGAGTTCTGGGCGACGTTTTGTGTCGCCAGATAGGACGCGTAGGTTACGGCGTCGCCGGCAACCAGGTCCGTGGCCGAGGTCGTGGCGTTGGTGCCGAGGGAGTGGTCGTAGAAAGCGGCAGATACGCCAGCGGAGATCGGATCGAAGACCAGGAAGCTGGTGCCGGCCGGGGAGGGATCGAAGTCGAGGCCCAGTTCGTAGGTCAGGGCGTCGAGCTTCAGGCCGCTGGTGCCGGTGTTGTCGGTGTTCACGGAGAACTCGAAGTTCCAGACGGGTGTTGTGGGGGAGCCGGGCATCCAGGAAAATCCAGACGGGGCGGCGCCGGCGATGAACGAGTAGGAACCGTCGCCGTTGCTGTTGAAGATATTCTGTGGCTGGTTGGCGGCATCGAAGCGAAGCTTGCCGCGCAGACCGAGCTCGATTCCGCCGGCGACATCGGTGGTGAACGAACCGTTGAGGTTGCCCGAGCCGAAAATCACATCAGGTGTGATGTTCTGATCGAAGTTCAAGCCCAGCACCGGAGAAGCCAGCGCCAACAGAGCAATCAAAGTCATGATCAACTTCATGAGTCGTGTCCTTTGTTGTGTAAAAAATGTCATGAAAAGACCCTGGGCGATTGGGCTACGTAAGCTCAAGATAACAGATATACAGGACGAAATGGTAGAAGATTATGGATAATATGACATTACAATATGATTCAGGTAGGAAAGCAGAAGCCCGGGCCGGCACTTAAGCACGCCACCCGGGCTTCACTTCTCGTCTGTCAATGCAACTCCCACTTGTGGTTAATTTTACTTCCTCAACCACCAAAAGATGTCAATGACAGAGAGGGCGATGATGGCACTGATGACGTCCATGTCGTTCCTCCGGGTCGGCCCTAGGTGACGGCGGATTGATGATCCACCCTTCGGCGGATTCCTAACCGTCTTGAGCCATTATCGTGCCGGAACCACCCGGGATCAGGTCAATGCGTTGGTGCGCAGCAACATCAAGGTGCGGTCGTCGGATTGAATCGGCCCTCCGAACGTCTCCACCGTGGCAAATATCCTGTCGAGCAGGGTATCGAGGGGCAAGGATCGAGCCTCGCGGACGGCGTCCTCGAGTCGTTGTTCGCCGTAGAATTCGCCCTTGTCATCTGTCTGCTCGGTGATGCCGTCGGTATACAGGACCAGCAGATCCCCGTCTTCGAGGTGGAAGGTGCCGTGGGCGTAGCGGCGGTCGCCGTCGATGCCCAGGACCAGGCCGCCCTTCTTCATTTTTTCGGCCCAAGTGCGGCCTTCGCGGAACAGAAGCGGCGGATTCATGCCGGCGTTGCAGTAGCGCAAGGTACGCGAAGGCGCGTGGTAGGTGCCATAGAAGAAGCAGATGAACTGGCCCGGTGTGGCCATGCTGCTCACGGCTTTGTTGAGTTCCTCGACGACGCGTTCGGGTTCGGGGAAGTTCACCGCGGCGCTGCGGAAGGTGGCGCGCAACGAAGTCATGACCAGGGCGGCCGGCACACCCTTGCCGGCGGCGTCGGCGATGGCGAAGGCCACGGTGTCGCGGTCGAGACGGAAGTAGTCAAACGAGTCGCCGCCGACTTCCCGGCACGAGACCATACGGCCCACGAGGCGGGCGCCTGCCGTTTCGAGGGGCTCTTCCGGCACCAGGCTCTGCTGGATGCGCTGGGCCACCGCCAGCTCCGTGTCCAAACGTTCCCGCAAAAGGCTGTCCTGGTAAAGCCGTCCGATCTCCACGAGGGCTGCGGCATGGACGCTGAAGTCGTGGAGGTTGGAGGTATCGGCCTGGGTGTAGAGAGCACCACTGGCCTTGGCACCGAAGGTGAGGAAGCCGACGAGTCGGTTGCCGGTGATCAGGGGCACGGCCAGACGCACGTCGAGGGCGTCGAGCACGACGCGGGTCACAGCGTCGGTCTCGGTTTCGGTGTCCAGGCCGTCTAGCTCCTCCATCGCCAACGGGCGGCGGGCCATCAGCAGGACTCGGGGCAGCGTGTCGTCGGGGTCGAAGGCACAGGGCTCAGGGGTCGTGTCGTCCTCACACTCGATGGCATGGAGGCAAAGACGGCCCTGGCGTTCGAGGAACAGTGAAACGTGTTGGGGCCGGTAAAGCTCGAAGAGTCGCATGAGCATCGTCGTGGGCGCGTCGCTGTCTTCGATCAGTCCGGACAGCTCATGGCCGAGATCGTGCAGGGCTTCGCGCGTGGCGCGTCGGGCCGGGTAGACCGCATGATCGACCCAGGTGTGCAGCCGACGTCGGGCGGGATTGAGCAGAAGAGCTGTCCCCACGGCGGCGGCTAGGATGACCGGTGTGCTCGTGGTGTGGAAATAGATGGCCATGAAGTGGCCGAGCCCTCCCACCAGAAGGGCATATCCAGCCACGACGGCAACGGTCAACACGCCGTACACCAGACCGTGTCGGACCAGGTCTTCCATATCGAGGGCACCGTAGCGCAGGATGGCCAGGCCAAAACTCACCGGGACCAGGACGAGTGAGAATACCAGCCAGTGCTGCCACCAGGGAGCTGGTTCCGGTCCCACGATGTGCAGCACCGCTCCGACGAGGAAGGGCAGGAAGCCGGCAAGTAAGCCCAACAGCACAATGCGTAGTTTCGAGTGGGCGACCGGTCGGTCGCGACGGAAGACCTTGCGGGCGAAAACCACCAGGCCCGAGGCGAAGTAGGCCACCAGGAACAGCCCTGTGGCCTGGGTGGCCACGGTGACAGCCGGTGAAGCAGGATCGAGACGGGCGGCCTGGATCACCAGGCTGACACTCAAGAGGATCAACGCCGGAATCCACAGCAGCCGATGACGTCGATGATTCGTCGCGGTGAGATGGGTCCGTTCCGGGAAGTAGAGGAAGAAGCGGAGGAAGGCCACCGGCAGCACCAACTGAGCCAGGTCGCGGACGATGTCCTTGATGGTCATATAGGTGGAAGAAGGCCAGTCGGGTACATCCATCAGGAAAAAGGCGAACAGGGAGCAGAGGCCGAAAAAGTAGCGCGACACCATGTCGTGGCGGCGGGCGAGCACGAGCCAGCCCATGGCCAGGAACGAGAGACCGGCCAGGGAAAGGCCGTAGTACCAGACGACATCGCGGCGCCCCGGGCGAATGGGCGCGACCGTGGCGGTCACGAAATGTTCGTTGCGGCGGACGAGGTAGGTTCTCGCCCCGAGTTCGTAGCGGCCGGCATGAGCCACGTACCAGTCGACCATCGTGCCCAGGGGTTCGCCATCGACGGCCAACAGGCGATCGCCGGTGAGCAGACCGGCCTGGTCAGCCGGGCCGCCCGACCGCACGTCGCGGATCTCGAGCTGATGAACCGTGAAACCGAACGAAGGCTTCTGGGCCACGTGGACGGCGACAGGGATTTCGAGGAGGAGGAGCAGGGGGGCGAGGACGTAAAGTGCGAGAACGCGCAGAATGCGTCCGGTACGACTCTGGGGCTGAGGTCTGGGTCCGTGCATGTGGCCTCCTGCTGCAGAGCATATCAGAGGAACGCCTGTGCGAGAAGGATGATGCGACATCTGTTGACCCAACCCCGACCTCTGCTTACACTTCAACGTTCGCGCCGACTTTCAGAAAAGCCGGCCCCTTATGCTATCGGCCAGGACCCGCGCGGGCGATGCCGCACCGCCAGGAGATCTGCGTGAACGACATCCGTCAGATGGCTCAATACAGCCCTGCTGGGCTGGAACAGACCTGGTACGAAACCTGGGAACAGGCCGGTCTGTTCGCTCCGTCAACCGATGCCGTAGGCGATCCCTTCGTCATCACCCTGCCGCCGCCCAATGTGACCGGCGTGCTGCATATGGGGCACTGTTTGAGCAATTCGGTCCAGGACGTGCTGATCCGCTGGATGCGCATGCGCGGCCGTCCGACCCTTTGGATTCCCGGCACCGACCATGCCAGCATCGCCACCGAGAACGTGGTATCCAAGCAGCTCCGCGAGGAAGGCAAGAAGAAGCAGGATCTCGGACGCGACGGATTCCTGGAGCGGGCCTGGGCGTGGAAGGAACACACTCACGGAGTGATCACCGGTCAGCTGAGGCGCCTCGGCTGCTCCCTGGACTGGCCCCGCGAGGCCTTCACCATGGACGAGGCGCGGTCAAGAGCCGTTGCCCACGCCTTCGTGACCCTCAAGAACGAAGGTCTGATCTACCGGGATCTGTACCTCGTGAACTGGTGCCCCCATTGCCTGACGGCCATCAGCGACGACGAGGTGGAACACAAGGAAAAGCAGGGCACCATGTGGCGCCTGCGTTATCCCCTGAGCGACGGCTCCGGCCATGTGACCGTGGCCACGACCCGGCCCGAAACCATGTTCGGCGACTCCGCTGTGGCCGTGCATCCGGACGACCCGGAACGCAGGCACCTGATCGGCAAAACCGTGGTGCTGCCCCTGATCGACCGCGAGATCCCCATCATCGGGGACCACCACGCCGACCCTGAAAAGGGCACGGGTTTCGTGAAGATCACGCCGGCTCACGACCCCAACGACTTCGAGGTCGGTCGTCGCCACGATCTGCCCCAGATCATCTGCATGGACGAGCACGGCGTGATGAACGACGAAGCCGGGCCGGTGCAGGGTCTCGATCGGTTCGCGGCGCGCAAGGCCACCCTGAAGCTCCTCGAAGAGGCGGGTCTGTTCGACGGCGATGAGAAGAATGTTCATCAGGTCGGCCACCATGATCGGTGCAGCACGGTCATCGAACCCTACCTGTCCCACCAGTGGTTCCTGAAAATGGGGGAGATGGCAGCCCGGGCGAGCCGCGCCGTCGAGGATGGCACTGTCACTCTCACGCCCGAGCGCTGGGTGGGCGTCTATCACAACTGGATGACCAATATCCGCGACTGGTGCATCTCGCGCCAGCTCTGGTGGGGCCACCGCATTCCGGTGTGGACCTGCAGCGCCTGTTCAGAGGAAATCTGCACCATCGAGACGCCGACGGCGTGCCCGAGCTGCGGTGCCGCCGACCCAGTCCAGGACGCGGATGTTCTCGACACCTGGTTCTCGAGCTGGCTATGGACCTTTTCGCCTCTGGGCTGGCCCGACGGCAGCGAGGACCTGAAGCGCTTCCACCCGACTTCGGTGCTCGTGACCGGTCCCGACATCATCTTCTTCTGGGTCGCGCGGATGATCATGGCTTCGTATCACTTCTTGGACGAGGCGCCCTTCGCTGAGGTGGTCTTCCACGGCATCGTGCGGGACGATCAGGGCCGCAAGATGAGCAAGTCCCTGGGCAACAGCCCCGACCCCATCGAACTGATGGACAAGTACGGCGCCGATGCGTTGAGGATGTCCATGATCATGCTCACGCCCACGGGCCAGGACGTGTTCTTCGGCGAGGAGACCCTCGAGGTCGGCCGCAACTTCTGCAACAAGGTCTTTCAGGCCACCAAACTCGTTTTGGGAGCCTGGGATGAAACGGGCCTCGCAGCCGTCGCGGGCGGCGATGGTACCTGCGATTTCGACGCCGTGACCGCCGCTGCCGACCGTCCCGCCGCTGCCGCCGCAGAGCTGTGGCGACAGATCTTCGGCGCCGAGGCGCCCACCGAGTTCCGTGACGAAGAAATCGGGCTGGAGGACCGCTGGTTGCTCAATCGCCTGGCCGTGGTTACCGCCGAGGTGAACGCCAACCTCGAACGGCGGCGTCTGAACGATGCGGCGTATGCGGCCTACAACTTCTTCCGCCATGAGCTTTGCGATTGGTATCTGGAGTCGGTCAAGCCTCGGTTGCGTGACGACGACCGACGATCCGAAGCCGCCTGTCTGGCCGTCGCCGCCCTCGGTGCGAGCTACAAGCTGCTCCATCCGGTGATGCCGTTCATCACCGAGGAACTCTGGGGCCAGTTGCCCGGCAGCGGTGGGTATTTGATGACTTCGACGTTCCCGACGGCGTCGGAGCCACCCTTCGTCGCCGACGCCGCCCGTTTCCAGCAGCTCGCCGACGTGGTGAGCGCCGTGCGGTCTCTGCGGGCGGACCTGAACGTACCTCCCGGCCGCCGCGGCCGCGCCGTGCTCCGTCCTGCGAGCCGCGACCAGGCGGCGGTCCTGAGCGCCGATACCGAAGCCATCGCCTTGCTGGCGAAGCTCGAGGGCGTCGAGGTGATGTTCGAAGGCGAGGCTCCCTCGCCGGCTGGTATCGGCATGGCGGGAACCATCGAAGTCTTCCTGCCCATGGCGGGCCTGATCGATTTGGCCAAGGAACGCGAGCGTCTGGGCAAGGAGCTCTCCCAGGTCGAGGGCTGGATCGCCGGCGGACACAAGAAACTGAGCAACGAGGGCTTTGCTGCGAGGGCGCCGGAAGATGTCGTCCAGCGTGAACGGGAGCAGCTCGCGGAGAACGAGGCCAAGGCCGAGACTCTTCGCCAGCGGCTGAGCGCTCTGGACGTTTGAGACAGAGAGGAGCGGACGTGACCGAAGAAACGGGACGCTACCGCACGCCGGGTGAGCTGATCCAGGCCGCACGCGAAGGTGCGCACATCGACCTCGGGGATCTGTCCTCCCGGACACGCATCCCCGAGCATGTTCTGTCGTCCCTCGAGAGCGACGACTACGAGGCCCTGTCCGGACCCCTCTATGTGCGCAGTTTTTTGAAGGCCATTGCCGCTGAATTGGATCTCGACACCGATCAGTTGATCGAGAGATACGACCGTCTGGTGATGCCGGAAGATCCTTCGAGTGAAGACCACGAGACGACCTGGGAAACAGAAACCAGCGTTGAACGGGTGGAGGGGCTGCCTTGGCTGAAGATCATCGTCGGCGGGGCCGTGGTACTCGCCGCCGTCCTGCTGATCTGGGGAGGGTTGAGCCTCCTCGGCGACGATCAGGAGGGTGTGGAGGAATCCGTAGCGACCGCCCTGCCGACCGGAACCGAAACAGGCGGCGAAGAAACTCCGGTGATATCGTCTCCGGATCCGGATGCGGAACTGGGCGACGTCGCTACCACAGCAGTCGTGGACACTTCGAGTGTGACACCGAATGAAGTCAACGAAGATAGCGGAGAAGACTCAGCGCCGTTGCCGGCATCGATTCCGGAGGGCAGCGAGCGTATGATTTTCGCAGGAGGGGGTCGTTTCCCCCTCGTCCTCCGTTTGGTGTGCAGTTCGCGGGTTGGGGCTGCGGTGGCCGTCGACGCGGACACCGCTCTCCACGGCGTCGACTGGCGCTCGGCCCGGGCCGGCGTGCCTGAAGACGGCATCGAGATGGGGCAGCCTTACCGCGTCGGCGGACGCTACGTGGTCTACTGGGGGGCTCAGGACCACTTCGTCGTGAGGCTGGAGGAGAGCGAAGGTGTGGAGCTGACCCTCAACGGTATCGACAAGCCCATCCGCCAGCGCAATCTGGGCCGCGAGTGGGTCCTCGACTCCACTCGCCTGAGGAACTGAGGTCGGCCATCGGAGCGTTCCGTCTGCAGTCTCCCTTTCCGCCTAAGGGCGATCAGCCCGCAGCCATCGAAGCCCTGATCAAGGGGCTCCACGACGGGTTGCCGTTCCAGACCCTGCTCGGCGTGACCGGGTCCGGTAAGACCTTCACCATGGCCAACGTCATCGCCGAGACGAACCGGCCGACCATCGTCTTCAGCCACAACAAGACCCTTGCCGCCCAGCTCTATGGCGAGCTCAAGGGTTTCTTCCCCGACAACGCCGTCGAGTACTTCATCAGCTATTACGACTACTACCAGCCCGAGGCCTTCGTGCCTTCTTCGGGGACTTACATTGAAAAAGACGTGTCGATCAACGACGAGATCGAGCGCTTGCGTCTGCGGGCCACGTCGTCGCTGATGTCGCGCCGCGACGTGATCGTCGTGGCCAGTGTTTCGGCCATCTACGGGCTGGGCAATCCCGAGACGTTCCATCGCAACATCCTCAAGCTGGAAACCGGCCTGAGCATCGACCGCGATCTGCTCCTCGAACGTCTTGTGGACATTCACTACTCGCGGGCCGAGGCGGGCAGCTACGGCACCTTCCGCGCCCGCGGCGACACCATCGAAGTGCGCGGCGCCTTCGATGAACGCGTGCTGCGCATCGAGCTGTACGGCGACGTGATCGAAAGGCTGACCTTCATCGACGGACTCACCGGCAAGCCCATCGTGAGGGTCGACGAGGCGCGGATCTTTCCCGCCCGCCAGTTCGTCACCGAGCGTGATCGGCTCGAGGAAATCCTTGACGATATCGGCCGCGATCTCGAAGTCCGCCTCGGCGAACTCGACGCCGACGGTTGCGTGGTCGAGGCCCAGCGGCTCGCCTCACGCACGCGCTTCGACATGGAGATGATCCGCCAGGTGGGGTTCTGTCACGGCGTGGAGAACTACTCCCGCTACTTCGACGCCCGCAGCCCCGGTGACCGGCCCGCCTGCCTGCTCGATTATTTTCCCGACGATTATCTGCTGATCGTCGACGAATCCCATGTGACCATCTCGCAGCTCGCGGCGATGTACCGTGGCGACCGCTCCCGCAAGGAGACCCTTGTGCAGCACGGCTTCCGCCTGCCCAGCGCCATGGACAACCGGCCCCTGCGTTACGACGAACTCGAAGACATGATGCCCCAGACCATCTTCGTGTCGGCCACGCCTGGCGACTATGAAATGGAAAAGACGGGGGGCGAGTTCGTGGAACAGGTCATCCGTCCAACCGGTCTGGTCGATCCGATCATTGAAATCCGGCCGGTTGCAACCCAGGTGGACGATCTGCTGGGCCGCGCCCGTGAGGTCGTGGCCAGGGGCGAGCGCGTGCTTGTGACGACACTCACCAAGAAGATGGCCGAGGACCTGTCGGAGTACCTCCAGCGTCTCGGCCTGCGCGTGAGCTACATGCACGCCGACATCGCGGCCCTCGATCGCGTGGAGATCCTGCGCAAGCTGCGCCTCGGAGATGTCGACGTCCTGGTCGGCGTCAACCTCCTGCGCGAGGGTCTGGATCTACCGGAGGTGTCTCTGGTGGCCATCCTCGACGCGGACCGTGAAGGATTCCTGCGTTCAGAGCGATCATTGATCCAGACCGCGGGCCGTGCCGCCCGCAACGCCGACGGCCGGGTGATCATGTACGCCGATAGAATTACCGACTCGATGCGCCGGGCCATCAGCGAGATGGATCGACGTCGGGTCAAACAGACCGCCTACAACGAGGAACACGGCATCACGCCCCAGACCATCCGCAAGAGCCGGGCCGAGATCATCCAGGCCACGATGGCCGCGGGGGAGGATCGATCCTACGTCGTCGCCGATGCGCAACCATGGGATGAGATTGTCGCTGGAGACTTGCCGCCGGAGCGATTGATCACCATGCTCCATGACGAGATGGAGGCCGCCGCCGCGCGACTCGAGTTCGAGACGGCTGCCAGCCTGCGTGACCGCATCGACGACCTGCGGGCCCAGTGGGGGCTGCCTTCGGTCTGAATGTCGCAGTAGCCAGAGGAACGATCATGAGCACAATCGACGGCCGCGCCGCCGGATTTCCCGATGAGCCCTGGCTTGAGGCCCTGGTGTCGCATGCCCTGAGCGAAGATGTAGGATCCGGTGATGTCACGACCGAAGTGGCGGTTGACCCGGATGTGCAGGCTCGAGGCATGATTGTCGCGCGGCAGGACGGAGTGATCTGCGGACTGCCTGTGGTCATGATGATCTACGCGAAGCTGAGCACGCAAGTCGTTGTCGATTGTCTTGTTGGGGATGGATCGCATGTTGTCGCCGGGCAGCCGGTCGCTCGGATCGCAGGACCAGTGGCTCCCATTCTAACCGGAGAGCGGACGGCTCTGAACGCCCTCCAGTATCTCAGCGGTATCGCCACTCTGGCGCGTCGCTATGCTCAGGAAACCGCCGGCACGTCCTGCCGGGTCCTGGACACGCGCAAGACCCTGCCCGGATATCGTCGGTTGGCCAAGTACGCCGTTCGCTGTGGAGGCGGTCACAATCACCGCATGGGGCTCCACGACCGCATCCTGCTCAAGGACAACCACTGGGCTGCACGCAAGGGCTCCCTGGCCGAACTCGTGACCAGGGGTCGAGCGCTGCACCCCGAGTTGGCCATCGAGGTCGAAGTCGACACCTTGGTCCAGCTCCGCACCGTGCTGCCCTTGAAGGTGGATTGGATCCTGCTCGACAACTTTCCGCCCGTCGAGGTGGCCGAAGCGGTGCGTCTGCGGGATGAACTGGACCCCGAGGGCTGGCGCACTCTGTTGGAGGCAAGCGGCAACGTCGATCTGGAGACGATCCGCGCCCACGCTCTCGCCGGAGCCGATGCCGCTTCGGTGGGGCGGCTGACCCATTCGGTGCCGGCACTGGATCTGGGACTCGACCTCGAGCCGATCGATCGGGAGTCCCAGGCATGAACACCGGCCCCGCCCGCGATTGGTTCGGTCTGCCGGGCTTCGACCCCGGGCCTCGACGCCGAGGCGGCTTCCTCTATCTGCTCGACGAGGTCGGGTCCACCAGCGACTTCCTGCTCGGGCGGGGGAATCCGGCTCCCGGTCGTCTGTGCCGCTGGGACGGCTGGGGTTGGCATGGTGGGGATCGTCAGATCATCAATCCTCCCGAACACGTTCGTGAGGGGAGCCTGGCCATCGCCCGCAGACAGACCAGCGGCCGTGGTCGGCAGGGGCGACGGTGGTTCAATGCGGGTGGGTTGGCCATGTCCTGGGTTGTTTCGCCGCTGCCTCGTCATCAGGTATCACGACTCGCGGTGTGGACGGGACTGATGACCGCCGACGCCGTGGGTCGACTCAGCGGCCGCCCTGTGCGGCTGAAATGGCCCAACGATCTCTATCTTGAGGACCGTAAGCTCGGCGGCATGATTCTGGATCTCGTCCAGCGTGGTCCCGATAGACTGCTCGTGGCTGGGCTGGGCTTGAACGTGGGCCCCTGGCCCAGCGAGACACCGGCGGAGGTCCGCGCCGTCGCCATCAGCCTCGGATCCGGACCGGCGACGACACCGGCGATGCTGGCCCAGCACGTGCTTCGCAGTTGTGACGAACAGCTGCCGCGCTTCCTGGACGAAGGGTGGGGCCCTTACCGGGATCTCTACGCTGCGCTGGACCATCTGCGCGACCGCAATGTCGTGCTGTCCGCCCCTGGAGGCACGCTTTCGGGTCGCGCCCGGGGGATCGACGACAGCGGCGCCCTGCTGCTGGAGGCAGAGGACGGCTCGCTTCAAACCGTTCTGGCCGGGGATGTCCATGTTGCCGGCTTCGGCGACGGACAGGAGGAGTCATGATCGTTCTCGATGTCGGCAACAGTTCGGTGACGATGGCCCGAATCGACACTGTCGGCGAACGTCCCGACATCACGCCTTGCTTCCGCCTCGGTGGAGGACCGACACCCACCGGAGACGCCGGCTACGAAGATCTGCTCCGTGCGGTGACGGATGTCCGCCGTGAGAACGAGGCCGTCGTGGTCGTCTCGGTCGTCCCGGCCGTGACCGAAGCTTTGCTCGCTGGACTTGCCGAGGTCCGAGTGGTGGATCATCGCGATGTCAGCGGTTTCGCCGTCGGTGTGGACGACGCCACGGCCACCGGCGCCGACCGCTTCGCCAACATGGCCGCAGCGGCGGCGATGGGTTGGTCTTCGGCCTTGGTCGTCGACGTGGGGACCGCCACCACGTTCGATGTCCTGCGTGACGGTGTCTTCGTCGGAGGACTCATCGCTCCCGGTCCCGCCATGGCGGCTGAAGCGCTGGGAGACAGAGCAGCAAGACTGACACCGGTACCCTTTGCGTTCATGCCACTGGTGCCCGGCCGGGGGACGAGCGAGGCCATGAGTGCAGGCTCGTTCCATGTCGGCATCCAGGGTGTGTCCGGGGTCTTGATCAGCCTGCGCCGGTCTCTCGGTGACCCGCCCGTCGTGCTGACCGGCGGGCTGGCCGGCTTGGTGGCCGATCCCGCCGCCGGCGCTGGATTGCCCGACGACTTGCTTGTCGATCAGGACTGGACCCTCAAAGGCGCCGCTTTGCTGGCTGGATGAGCGGACGACGATCCGCAGGGTGACACGGCAACCGACACGCCGTATGCTCACGGCGGACTTCACCTCCCCACTTTCTCCCTGGGAGACGATGACTATGCAGAGGTATGCCGCCGTTCGTTCCCTGTTCGTTGCGCTCGTGGCGCTTGTATCCTTGACCGGTGCAGCAGTCTTCGCCGCCGACGCTCCCCGGGACTCCGTGCTCTTTCCGGCTCAGACTCCCGAAGGATCCATCGGCCGTTTCTCGCTATGGCAGGAAACCAAGGACGACGGCAACGTCGTGTACGGTGGCAGCGCAGTTCTCAACGGGACCGACAAATTGCGTTGGAGCGCGGAAATGTCCCCTGATCTGACCCGACTGCTGGTTGCGACGATGTACGTGCACCGGGGTGAAATGGAAATCCAGGGACACAGCACACTCAAGCCCGAGGGTGGGGAGCCGGAACTCGTGTTCTATTACAACGGGAATAAGGTGCCGGCCCCGGTCGAGAAGCTGCCCGCCAAGGTGCTGTATGCGCCCATGGGAGCGCCGACCGGATTCGCACCGCTTTCCGATCTGCTCTCGAATGTAGATGCTGCGACATACAGCTATGACGGCAAAGCATCCGACGGCATGAATCTATTCGATATTACGGTGCGCGGCAAAGGCGTCGGCGAAGTCGAAGTGAGGGGCAAGACCGTGCCGGTGCGCTCCTTCGACGTGACGGTGCAGAACAAACAGATGGCCGAGCCTCAGGCCGTCGTGCTGCATCAGTACGAAGACGGCACCTTCTTCGGCGTCGCTTCGGAGGGCATCACCTGCTTCGCCCTCGGAGGTTCGCCCTCGGACTCGGCCGTGTCCGACAACGCCGAGGTCCTCATCGATGTGGCGGGCGGTGCGTTGGCTGGCGTGCTCGCCGTGCCGAAGGATCAGGTCGGACCCTTTCCCGGCGTAATCATGGTCCCTGCCGCAGGCCAGGACCGCGAAGCGAGCAATGGATCATTCGCGCTGTTCTCCCACCTGGCCGACGAGTTGTCGACCATGGGAGTTGCGACCCTCCGCATCGACCCGAGGGCGGGAACGCCGAGCGATCTCGCCGCCGACGTCGCTGCAGCCTGCCGGGTGCTTGCTGATCATCCCGATGTGGATGGTTCAAAACTCGTGGTTCTGGGGCATGGCAGCGCCGGCGCCTGCCTCGGCGAGGCCGCCGTGCTCGCGGTGGCGGACAGTCTGGGAGTCGGCGGCATCGCGCTGCTGGGAGCGTCCACTCTGCCGACAGCCGACGGTTACGATCCTCGTGTGTGGTACAAGCAGGCTGGGCTGCCGATGATCGTCCTGCACGGCGCCCTCGACCGCGAAGTCTCGGTGGACGAAGCTCCCGATTTCAAGGCGTGGATGATGTCGAACGGGATCCGCGGCCCCGTGGTGATGCCCAAGACCATGAACCACTACCTGCAGACGGCGGTCACGGGCGAGACGGACGAGTATCCGACTCTGGCAGCGGAGTGTGGATCGGGCGTGGCCAAGAAGCTGAATGGTTTCATCAGGTCGGCAACACGCTGACCCGAGAGCAGACCGATACGGAGGCCCGGGACGTCAAGCGTTCCGGGCCTCCGTGTACCACTCGAGGAAAACGGCGGCGCCGTAAGGAGGCAGTTCGATCTCGAAGCCGGCGTCGTGCAGGTCGTGGGCGTCGAGAGTGAGCTCATGCTCGGTACGGGGGTCGCGCAATCTGATCAGGCCGCCGGCGGCGGTGTCCAGGCCGAGGACATCGCTCAGGCTGTCGCTCGGGGTTCCGTCCGGCGACCAGCCGCGGTGCAGTCGTCCCCGGCGCGTCTGGTGGCAGTTGTTGACGATCACCAGCCCGGCTTCGTCCCCGCTCCGGTTGGCGTAGGCGATCATATCCTCCACCAGATGCCCGTTGTCGTCACGGACGTCGAAGAGCCGGAATGAATCGGCTCCGGCGAAGATCTGCCGACGGTGGAAGAGCGGACTGATCATCCGGTCGTGGTGCTCCATGAATCCGGTGTCGGGTTGTTCGTCAAGGTAGGCGCGGGCGTACTCCATGCCGTATTTCTCGGCATAGCCCTCGAGCTGCCCGTGCCCGATCAGGGGTAGTCCGGGCAGAGTGGCCAGCAGCGTCGCGACGCCGAAGTACTTGTCACCCGTCCCGAACTGTTCGACGGCCGTCTCCTCGTCAGGGTTGCTCATGAAGTTCACGAACCGCTGCAGGACGCGGGGGTCGTGAGCCAGGACGTTTTTGAGCCCCTGACGGAACTTCGCATTGTCCTGATCACGAAGCATGTGCATGAACGCGCTGTTGTAGACGCGGTGCATGCCCAGGTTGCGCACGAAGTAGCCCTCCATCAACCAGAAGGCCTCGGCGAGCAGGAGCGTGTCGGGGGCCTCGACGGCCACCCGGTCGACGACCTCTCGCCAGAATTCGGCGGGCATGGCCCGGTCGAAATCTTCGGGTGAGAGCGCCCGCGAGGCGCGGGTCGGGATGTCGCTGTCGTGGCCGGGGGCGGGGTGCCAGAGTCGTCTCAGGTGTCGTCGGGCGAGGACCATGGCGGCGTCGAAGCGAATGACCGGGAAACGGCGGGCCACCGCGATGATGGTTTCGATGACGGCTTCGCGGGTTTCCGGGTTGAGAAAGTCGAGCTGGGCGGTGTCGTTCCAGGGCATGGAGGTGCCGTCGTTGCCGTGGTAGAGATAGCGTATCTCGCCGGTGTCTCGGTTTTCGCGTTCGAAGACGACGGCGGCGTCGCTGCGCTCCCAGTAGTGATCTTCGAGACGGATCGACACATTCGAATCGGGTGAGAGGTCGGGTCCGTCGAAGGTGTAGCCGGGGTAGGGGCTGTGGTCGAGGGAGAGGAACAATTCGGGGCGTTCGAGGACCCAGCGGCCGTCGACACCCGTGTGGTTGGGGACCATGTCGCCGCACATGCGGATGCCCCTTGCCAGAGCACGTTCCCGCAGCTCGTCGAGGGCGGCGTCGCCGCCCAGATCGTCGGCGATACGGTAGTCATCGACGGCGTAGGCCGACGACAGGGCTTCCGGATTCCCGGAGCGACGCTTGATCTCTCGCGACGCAGCGCTGCGCTGCCAGAGACCGATGAGCCAGAGACCCGTGATGCCGCGGGCGGCCATGAGGTCCAATTCTTCGTCGGGCACTTGATCGAGCCGTGTGATGTCGCGTCCGTGACGCTGCGTCAGTTGGTGGAGCCAGACATGGGTGTTCTTGGCCAGGAGGATCAGGCGCGGCATCCAGTCCCGGTCATCACTGAAGCGTTCGATATCGGGTTCGGGGTGCGGCTTATCCGACGTCGTGGCCTCTGTGCTGACTGTCTCTGCGGATGGTTGGAAGACGGGAATGTCGCCCGGGCCGTCGAAGCGGGGCCGCGACTCCTCGCGCAGCACGCCGGCGGCCCGTGCACAGTGGTCGGCGGCATCCCCCAGCCAGGGTCGCCAAGCGTCGGCGACGATCAGCAGCTGTTCGTCGAGGCGGTCGGGGGAGTGGCGGACCGGAAGCTCCAACAGCTCGAACAGGGAACCCCCGCCGTCTGGGGCGGAAACGGAAGACAAGACACGCTTCAAGGACGTGAAGACCCGGCCGGCGTCGGGGTTGGCGGCGAGGCGGTCGAGTCCGAGCCAGGCCGCAGGTGCAGCAGCTGCCGGATTGAGCATCGTCAGCAGCAGGGCCGTCAGCGGGAAGAGCTCCGCGCCGTCGGATCCGCTTGGGACAGCTTCCGAATCGGCCTCGGCGAAAGTCGACGGTGCGGAACCGAGGGCGCGGAGTGATGGGAGGAAGCCAGGCACGGATGCGGCGACGAGGTCCCTGAGGCGGGCATACTCCTCTGGGCCGAGATCGTCGGCGAGGCTGTCGGCGAGGTGCCGCTTCTGGCCGGCGTCGAGGAGGGCTTCCGTCACGAGGATCAAGGCGTCGAGCCAACGGGCGAAGGCGAAAAGAACGGCTCCGGACACCGGAGAGGTCTTGTTCGCGGCACGAAGCTGGTCTGCAAGAGCATAACAAAGCGACGGACCCCGATCGGGGTCGATCAGGGCAGACAAGGGCGGTGGCGGACCGTCGCTCAAACGATCCTTCAGTTCTGGGTGCAGAGGCAGCGGCAACGATCGGTCCATGACTTTCTCCTGTTGGCGTCCATCAGCAAGGGTACACGCATGGACAGAGGACGCAAGGAGGAAGCCTGATCGATCAACGCCAGAGGCCTTTGATGTCGCTCCAGGTACCGGATTCTTCACCCACGTTGGCCGTGACGCGGATGATGCCCGTCATGCCCAGACCGAGATGAGGGCGACAGAAGTACGGCACGTCGCCTGGATCGGCGAAGACATGGACGAACGTCTGTCCCGAGCCACTGAAGGACTCGTCGAACAACGTGCCGATCTCGGGATCCGAAGTGCCCGTTCCATTGGTGATGGTGTGGAAGGCGGAGGTGGCGTCGTGGGTCCAGGTCACCGAGTCGCCCATCTCGATGGTCAGGTCGTCGGGGATGAAGCTGAGTCCCTGGACCAAGATGTCGTGATTGGCGGCCTGAGCGCCAACGACGAGGAGAATTGAGAGTACGATCGTCATTCGCATGGAGTACCTCGGCATTGAGCAGATCCGTGGCGTCCACGCCGGCATAGGCGCAGACTCAAGCTGAGAATAATTAAGATAAAAGCAATCTGCAATACGGCAATCATGACAAAATGGCATATGATTTTCCCGTTTTGTCAGGAGCGAAGAATTTTGCTTGCGGCAGATGTAGCTCTGACTATCATACCAACGAATTAGCAATCGAAGAGGGAGAGTGCCAATCCCTTTTTTCAGGTCCTACGGGACTTCATCAAGACGAGAGAGGAGATGCTGATGACTATCAAGATCAAGCCTTTGGCCGATCGTGTCATCGTTGCGCCCATGGAGGCCGAAACGATGAAGGGCGGCATCATTATTCCCGACACCGCCAAGGAAAAGCCCCAGCAAGCCAAGGTCGTCGCCGTGGGCCCCGGCCGCACGGCCGAAGACGGCACGCGGATCGCCCCTGAGGTGAAGAAGGGCGACATCGTGCTCTACGGCAAGTACTCGGGCACCGAGGTGAGCGTCTCGGGTGACGACTACCTGATCCTTCGCGAGGGCGACATCCTCGCCATCCTTTAGACAACGGAATACCAAGGAGTAAGAACGATGGCAAAGATGATCAAATTCGACGCAGAGGCGCGCGAGCTGATCAAGAGCGGTGTCGACCAGTTGGCCAACACCGTCAAGATCACCCTCGGACCCCGCGGGCGGAACGTGATTCTCGACAAGAAATTCGGTGCGCCCCTGGTCACCAACGACGGCGTGACGATCGCCAAGGAGATCGAGCTTCACAACCCGTTCGAGAACATGGGCGCCCAGATGGTCAAGGAAGTCGCCAGCAAGACCAACGACGTCGCCGGCGACGGCACGACCACCGGCACGCTGCTGGCCCAGGTCATCATCCGCGAAGGTATGCGGAACCTCGCCGCCGGCGCCAACCCGATGTTCATGAAGAAGGGCATCGAGGCGGCCACTGCCGCCGCCGTCGAGGCCCTGCGCAAGCAGGCCAAGACCGTGCGCGACAGCGCGACCATAGCCCAGGTTGCTTCGATCTCCGCCAACAACGACACGACCGTCGGCGCCATCATCGCCGAGGCCATGGACAAGGTGGGCAAGGACGGCGTGATCACCGTCGAGGACGCCAAGGGTACCGAGATGGAGCTGGACGTGGTCGAGGGCATGCAGTTCGACCGCGGTTACCTGAGCCCCTACTTCGTGACCAACCCCGAAGCGATGCGCGTGGAGCTCGACAACCCCATCATCCTGGTCCACGACAAGAAGATCAGCAACATGAAGGACATGCTGCCGATCCTCGAGAAGGTCGCACAGATGGGCCGTCCGCTGCTGATCATCTCCGAGGACATCGAGGGTGAGGCTCTCGCCACGCTGGTCGTCAACAAGCTGCGCGGCACCCTGAACGTCGCGGCCGTCAAGGCCCCCGGCTTCGGCGACCGCCGCAAGGCCATGCTCGAGGACATCGCCGTGCTCACCGGCGCCCGCGTCATGAGCGAGGACGCCGGCCTCAAGCTGGAGAACACGACCACGGCCGATCTGGGCACCTGCTCCAAGATCACCATCGACAAGGACACCACCACGATCGTGGGCGGCAAGGGCAAGGCGGCCGACGTCAAGGCCCGCATTGGCCAGATCCGCGCCCAGATCGAGGACACCACCAGCGACTACGACCGTGAGAAGCTCCAGGAGCGCCTGGCCAAGCTCGCGGGCGGCGTCGCGGTGATCCGCGTCGGTGCGATGACCGAGATCGAGATGAAGGAGAAGAAGCACCGCGTCGAGGACGCCCTGAGCGCGACCCGCGCCGCGGTGGAGGAAGGCATCGTCGTCGGCGGCGGCGTAGCACTGCTGCGCACGGCCAAAGCCATCATGAAGCTGGAGCTCACCGGCGAAGCCGCCATCGGCCGCGACATCATCGCGCGTGCCGTGGAAGAGCCCCTGCGTCAGATCGCCGAGAACGCCGGTGTCGAAGGTTCGCTGGTCGTGGCCCGTCTGCGCGACGAGAAGAAGGCCACCTTCGGCTTCAACGCCTCGACCATGGTGTACGAGGACCTGCTGGAAGCCGGCATCATCGACCCAGTGAAGGTCACGCGTTCCGCTCTGCAGAACGCGGCGTCCATCGCGGCGATGCTGCTGACGACCGAAGCCTGCATCACCGACGAGCCCGAGAAGGACGCCGGCGGCATGCCGGACATGGGCGGCATGGGTGGCATGGGCGGCATGGGCGGCATGGGCATGATGTAGCCCCGCCAGCGCTGAATACGGGGGCCCGTACACGGCCCCCGTTCGTTCAACAGAAGAACCCCCTCGATCGGCTCCGCCTGCGGAATGTCGCTCTCGAAGGGGTTCTTCTGTTGAACCCGCGGAGGTAGGGCTTGGGAGATGGGGAGGGATCGGTTAGCTTGAATCGGCCATGAAAATCCTGCAGATAGGAAAATACTACCCGCCCGTGAAGGGCGGCATGGAGTCGGTGCTGCGAGACCTGTGCGAAGGGCTTCTGGAAGCCGGGCACGAGGTCACCGCCTTGGTGGCCGCCGGTGAGGAAGGGGCACGCCGCGAGGCGATTCTCGACGGACGCGGCCTGCTTGTGCGCTGCGGCACGCCCGCGGTCGTGGCCTCGCAGCCTTTGACTCTGACCCTGCTCCAGGAAATCAGAACCGCAGCCAGCCGCTGGTGTCCCGACGTGGTGCAGATCCATATGCCGAATCCTCTGGCTGCGGCTTGTCTGCTGGCGTCGCGGTCCTGCTTTCCGGAATCGACCGCCTTGACCGTGTGGCATCACGCCGATGTGTCGAGACAGCGCATCGGGCGCCTGCTCGTCCGTCCGCTTTCCCGGCGGCTGTTGAAGGTCTGCGACGGTGTGTGCGTTTCCTCGGAAGAGCTCCGCAAAACATCGGCCGAACTCGCCCCTGTGAATGGTAAAGTGAGAGTGATCCCCTTCGGCATCGAGCCGGATCGGTGGACCCCCGGCGATCCCGCGGCTGCCGAGCGCTTTCTCTTCGTCGGACGTTTGGTGTATTACAAAGGTCTCGATATCCTGCTCGACGCTCTTCATCTGACACCACGGGCAAGTGTTCGGATCGTGGGGGCCGGTCCGTTGGGCTCCGCCCTCGAGAACAGGGTTGCGGCCGAGGGCTTGGCCGATCGCGTGGAGTTCCTGGGGGAGTGCGACGACACTCGTCTCCGGGTCCTGATGGCCGACAGCCGCGCCCTGATCTTTCCGAGTTCCCACGACAGCGAAACCTTCGGCGTTGTACAGCTCGAAGCCATGTCCGCAGGACTGCCCGTCATCTCCACTCGACTGGCCACGGGCGTCGTTTCGGTCAACAAACACGAAGAGACAGGTCTGGTCGTTCCCCCTGGTGATGTTCCAGCCCTGGCCGCAGCGATGACCAGATGCCTGGATGATCCGCTCTCTGCGGTGACCTGGGGAGAGGCCGGCAGGCGCCGAGTGCAGGACGCCCATCATCGCGACGAGATGGTCGCCAACCTGCTGGACTGGTACCGGAGCCTCTTGGCTCGCTCCTGAAGGACGTTCATGTTCATGTTTCTGGAACGATGGCACGACATCCTGCCCTGCGGCGGCGGGCATGTCGTGTCCGTCTACGGCGGCGGCGGCAAGACGTCGCTGCTCGAGGCGATGTGCAGTGTCCTGTTGGAGCAGGGCGCGGCCGTGTGCGTCACAACCACGACACGCACAGAACCTCTCGACTGGCCAGGCCTCGTGATCCTGGAACACAAGGCTCTGTTGACCGGAGCTGTGGCCCCGGCCGGGGCGCCGATCTTCGTGAGGGACGGCGAGATCGACGGCAAGTGGCGGGGATTGTCTCCCGCTGCGGTGGACGCCCTCGGCGGGATCCTGCCGGGTCACGTGATCCTAGTCGAAGCCGACGGCAGTGCGGGACGACCGGTCAAGCTCCACCATGGGGACGATCCGGACCTGCCGCGCAGAACCTCTTTGGCGATACCGGTGATCGGCCTGTCCGCCATCGGCCGCCCGTCCAGTGCAGTGCTGCACCGCCAGGGCCGCGTTGCGGACGATCGGCTCTGCCTGGTCGCCGACGAACCCTGGTCATGGGAGCAGATGATCCGTCTGCTGGCGCGTCCTGACGGCTATCTCGGGCGTATTCCCGAAGGCGTGCCCGTCGCGATCGCGTTGCTGCAGATGGACGAGTGCGACGACGCTCTTGGTCTTTTCGAGTGCGTAGGGCGGATCATGGAGGAACTCGATGTACCCGTCGTGGTGATGGGAGACACTTCAGGGCCAGCTCCGCGTCTGCGGACAGCCTGCTTGGTCGATTCCACTGGCGAGGCCGACGACGATGGGTGAGAGAAGTGATACGGCGTTGATCCTGGCCCGCGGAGCTTCCCGTCGCATGGGGAGCGCCAAGGGTTTATGCGTGGCGGACGATGATCCCCGACCCCTGATCGCCAGGGTCGCCGCTCTTTATCTGGATCGCGGTGTCCCGGTGGCCGTTGTCACGACAGACGCCTTGGCTCGTGTCTACGCCGAAGCGCTCGGGAGCGCTCAGATCACCTGGATCAAAGCCGGTGAAGGCGGCGGCACGGCCCGTTCTGTTCTTTACGGCATTCAAGCGCTGGGAACCAGTGTCAGCCATCTCTGGCTGCACCCGGTGGACCTGCCCCGCGTCCACACAGCGACCCTGGTCGAACTCCAGCTGAGCTCGTCTGAGACACCGGACAAGATCGTTGTTCCGATCTATGCCGAGCGCCCCGGACATCCGGTGGTTCTCCCGATCGTGCCGGCCGGCGGCGCGTGGCCCGTCGATCATCCCGGCGACATGCGCGATCTTCTGCGAGAGGGCTCCTACCAGGTCAGACGCATTCCGTGCGATGATCCCGGAGTGGTGGATGATATGGATGGGCCGCAAGATCTGGGCCCGCCTACGACGGCGGGCGTGGGAGGAGACGACTGATGGACGACCTGTACCCGCTGATGGCCGATATGATCCGACGCGGCGAGCACGCCGCCGTGGCCACCGTGATCCGCGCCGAACGTTCTGTTCCCCGCCACGTGGGCAGCAAGATGCTCGTGCGCACTGACGGCAGCGTGGTCGGCAGCGTCGGGGGCGGCGGGCTCGAGGCCCGCTGCATCGCTCTGGCGGCCGAAGTCATCGCCTCCGGGGAATGCCGGCGGGTGAATTTCGATCTGACCGGCACCGACGGAGTGTGCGGCGGCGAGGTCGAAGTGTTTCTGGAACCGCTGCTTTCCCGCACACCCTTGGTGATCGTGGGCATGGGTCATGTGGGGCGCGCTCTTCTTGATCTGAGCCGGCATCTTCCGTTCCGCTTTCTCGCCGTGGACGACCGTCCCGAGTTCCTTGAAGACCTGGGTGCCGTCGAGACTCTGAACGTCGGGGCGGCCGATCTGGCCGGCCATTTCAAGCCGACCGCCCGCACAGTCGTGGTGCTGTGCACGCGCAGTCACGAGCACGATGCCGATACCCTGGCCGCCGTTTTCCGCAGTGAACAGGCGGCTGGTGTTGCCTGCGCGTTTTTGGGGCTTGTCGGCAGCCGCACCAAAGCGGTGCACATCGCCAGACGGTTCGCCGCTGATCCTCTGACAGCGGCTCGCTTCGCGGATGTATCGGTGCCCGTCGGACTGGATATCGGCGCCGAAACGCCTCACGAAATCGCCGTCAGCATTCTGGCCGAAATTCTCGCCTGTCTCCGCGGCGGAGCAGCCGCAACGGCGGGTCGATTGCGCGATAGGGGCGATAAGACGTGAGCCTCGTCTGGATTCACGGTGCCGGAGAACAAGCTTCGGGGATCGCTTGGAGACTGATGCGGGAAGGCTATCGTGTGGTCATGGCGGAGATTCCCCGCCCGACGACGGTGCGTCGCTTGGTTTCCTTTTCCGAGGCCGTCTACGAAGGCCGGACCGAGGTGGAGGGAATCAGCGCCCTTCTTTGTGACCAACGGCATCTTCTGGCCGATATCGGCACGGTTACCGTCGTGGTCGACCCCGACGGGGCTTGTATCGAAGCCGTCGCACCGGATGTGGTCGTCGACGCTCGCTTGACGAAACGTACTCCGGTACCGTTACCTCATGGATCAACGCCGCTGATAGGGATCGGGCCTGGCTTTTTGGTCGGCCGTGACGCCGACCTCGTCATCGAAACCCACAGAACCGCCGGTCCGGGCAGGGTGATCCGATCCGGAGGCGCTCTCCCTTACACCGGTATTCCCGGAAAAATCGGCGGTGAAACGCTCCGGCGGGTCTTGCGAGCTCCGTGCGCCGGGTTCCTGACACCCTGTTGCCAACTCGGAGATCTTATTGCGGAGAACCAGATCATGGCGAGGATCGACGGCCAGACCCTGCATTCCGCCATTGCCGGAAGGGTCAGGGGGCTCATACACTCTGAAGTGGAACTATGTGTGGGAATGAAGGTTGGAGACGTGGATCCCCGAGGCGAGGCCGTCGATCCCCACCGGATCAGCGATAAGGCCCTGGCCATCGGGGGCGGGGTCCTCGCAGCGTTGCAGATGCTCAATGTCGACCCCGTCAAGCGAGGCGCTGATTGACACCCTCGGCCCTGATTTCTATGTTAGGGCGTCGCGCCGCGAGGAAATTGGACCCAACGTTCGCATATGGGCGGACAACGGGAGGTAACAGAGGTGTCCATGCAGATGAACCGATCCGTTCGCAAACAGCTCGTCCTGTCCGCCGTACTGTTGGGAGTTCTCTCGACCCTGGGCGTAGGTTTCGCCTTGGCGTGCCCTCCCGAACAGGATAGTCAGGCAGAACAGGCCTATATGGTGGCCGTCGGTTTCATTCAGAACCGGAACTGGCAGGAGGCGATTCCCTCCCTGCAGTCCGCCCTGGCCATCTGTCCCGATCATACGAATTCCCTGCGCTGGCTCGGCAAGGCCTACATGGCCACCGACCAGTATGATCAGGCCCTCGAGCAGTACGAGGCCTTGATCGCGTCGCTGGGCAACGACATCACGGCGAACGACTACATGGAACAAGGCATGGCCTACGCCAAGCTCAAGCAGTACAAGGAAGCGCGGATCAGCTACATCAAGGCTGAACGGCTGGACGGTGCGAACTGCAACATCCTCTACAACCTGGGCGCGATGAATCTCGCGACGCGGAATTACGAAGACGCCGTGGCCACCCTGGAGAAAGCCTATGAGAGCTGCCCGGACATCAGGGAGCACGTTCTCAAGCAGCTGGCCAAGGCCTCGGAGATGGCAGCCGAGCGAGCCGAGAAGAAGGGTGATGTGGAGGCCGCCGCGAATTTCCGCGCCAAGCTGGGGCAGTACGCCAGCAGCGCCGGCGGCGCGGTGGGCTACAAGCTCATCACCGACCGTATGAACTCGAAGGATTACCGGGGCGCCATCGATGCCGCCCAGGATTACCTCGCCAAGAATCCTGACGATGACAGGAACGACAGCGTGTACCTGAATTTGGCCCGCTCTCAGAATGCTATCGGCCAGGCGACCGCTTCTTTCGCGTCCTATAAGAGCTACCTCGGCCTCAAGCCGGCAGACGGGAAGGTCGCCGGCGAGCTCATCGAGAAGCTGGCCGCGGCCGAACGCTGCGACGAGGCTCTGGCCGAATCCCAGGCGGCTTGGAACCGTACGGACGCAAACGGCAAGGTGTATGTGGCCTACGGTTGGGGCAAGGCTCTCGAATGCGCCGGCAGCTATGTCGATGCCAAGGAAAAATTCCAGTACTGTGTGACCAATGGTAGCGGCGACATCAAGGGCTGGGCGGGTCAGGAAATCACCCGTCAGGAACAGCTCGAGGAACGCCGCCAGATGCAGCGGCAGAACGCCGGCCGCTAGTCGGAACCCACAGCGATAGCACCGCCCCGCGGCCTCCTGGCAGGATCGCGGGGCGTTCCCCGTCCGGACCCGGTCCCCGGAGACGAACATGGCCCGACTCGACAAGCTTCCCCCGTACCTTTTCACCGCCATCGACAAGGCCAAGCGAGCGGTCATGGCTTCAGGCCGGGACGTCGTAGACTTGGGTATCGGCGATCCCGATCGACCGACGCCCGCGCGGTTGGTCGAGGCCATGACGGCGGCTCTTCACGAAGCCAGCAATCATCGGTATCCGTGCAACCAAGGTTCCGCGCTGTTCCGCAGACGCGTGGCGGAGTTCATGGCGCGACGACACGGCGTGTCGGTCGATCCAGATACACAGGTTTTGGCGCTGGTGGGCAGTAAAGAAGGCATCGCTCATCTCCCATTGGCTCTTCTCGAGGAAGGAGAGCGGGTGGTGGGTCCCGATCTGGGATATCCGGTCTACTCATCGTCGACTCTGCTGGCCGGTGGGGAGTATGCGGCGTACGGTCTGGGGGAGGCCAAGGGCTTCCTGCCCGATCCGGCCGAAGTGGCCACGCTGATCGATGCTCAGACTCGTCTGCTGATTCTCAATTCCCCTCACAATCCGAGCGGCGCCGTGATACGGGCAGATGACTTCCGATCCTTGCTGGAAACGGCTCGGGGCGGGAATTGCGTGGTCTCCAACGATGCCGCCTATATCGAAGTGCCGGTGGGAAACGACCGCCCGGTGAGTCTTCTCGCGGTCTGCGATGCGACACTTGACCGCGTCATCGAATTCCACAGTTTGAGCAAGACCTTCAACATGACTGGATGGCGTATCGGATTCGCGGTGGGGCACCCGGACGTGATCGCCTCCTTGGACCGGGTCAAACAGAACATCGACAGCGGCGCCTTCAATGCGATTCAGGAGACCGCGGTCGTTGCTCTCGGCGAGGATTTCGAGGAACTGGTCACCGGCGTCCTGGAGGTGTATGCTCCGCGGCGGGTGGAAATCGTCGCTGCGCTGGCCGAGGCGGGTATCGAGGTCTTTCCATCTGCCGGCGCCTTCTACGTATGGGCGAAAGTACCGACAGGGGAGGGCTCCCTGGCCTTCTGCGCCCGGGTCCTCGAAGAGCACGCTCTGGTCGTGACGCCCGGCCTTGGTTTCGGGACAGGTGGAGAGGGCTGGTTCCGCATTTCGCTGACGGCTCCCGACGAACGCATCACCGAAGGCGCCCGGCGTCTCAGGAGACTCTGATGGTCGACTGCATCCGTCTGACCGATATCGATGTCTACGCGTTTCACGGCGCCCTGCCCGCCGAGCGGGAACTGGGGCAGCGCTTCGTGATCGACGTCGATCTGTGGCACGATCTGAGCCGGGCGGCCGCCAGCGACAGCATGGGCGACGCCCTCGACTACACCCAAGTCCACAGCCGCATCGTGGAGCTGGCAGGCAATCAGTCGTTCCATCTGATCGAGGCCCTGGCCGAGCGCATCAGCCACATGCTGTTGACCGACTTCCCCCTCGACGCGGTGTCGGTGACGGTTCACAAGCCCAATCCTCCGATCCGCAACTTCATGGGCTCGGTGTCGGTGACAGTGGACCGCCGACGTGAAGAGATGACTCCCGATCCCGTCGACGATGCAGAAGGTGCGGAGCGGTGATTCCCGCGTGCAGCGAACTCGTGGTGCTCGCTCTGGGCAGCAACATGGGGAACCGTTGTTCCGAACTGCAGGCGGGGCTCGAAGCCCTTGCGGCCCGTCGGGACATCTTGCTGCAGGATGTGAGCGGAGTATGGGAAAGCACTTATGTCGGTCCCGGTGATGACCAGGCCGACTATTTCAACAGCTGCTGTACGTTGATCACCGGCCTGACTCCGCAGCGGCTGCTCGAGGCAGTCAAGATCATCGAACGCGGCCGGGGCCGTGCCGACGACGCTCACATGCAACCGCGGCTGCTGGACATCGACATCCTGCTGTTCGGACAGCGGATCGTCGACGATCCTGACTTGAAGATTCCCCATCCTCGCCTCCATGAGCGGTCCTTTGTTCTGGAGCCCATGAATGAGATCGCACCCGGGATGAGGGTGCCCGATTCCGGCGAGACAGTCCGCGCTCTTTGTGAGAAGATCCGCGGCGCGGAAGGCTCGGGATGGTGTCGTCTGACCGACGACTGCTTGCGGATTCCGGGCAGGGGCTGATTGAGCACGCGAAAGGATGCACCGTGCTGCCGTGGCATTACATCGTGGTCGAGGGCGTGATCGGGGCAGGCAAGACCAGCTTGACCAAGTTGTTGGCGAGCCGTCTGGACGCTCAGGTCAACCTGGAAGTCGTCGAGGAAAACCCGTTCTTGTCCAAGTTCTACTCGGACCGGTCGGGATATGCGTTCCAGACCCAGATCTTCTTTTTGCTCAGCCGCTACCGGCAGCAACAGTCGCTCAAACAGCGGGAGCTCTTTTCCAACGCCACGGTTTCGGACTATCTTTTCGCCAAGGATCGGATTTTCGCGAATCTGAACCTGAACGACGACGAACTGACCCTGTACGACCAGTTGGCGACGATCCTCGAACATCAGGTTCTGCGTCCCGATCTGGTGATCTACCTCCAGGCGGGAACAGATGTGTTGATGGAGCGCATCGGGGTCCGCGGACGTAGCTTCGAACGGGACATGAACCGTGACTACATCGATGCGCTCAACAGCGCTTACAGTTATTTTTTCCATCACTACCGCGACACGCCGCTGCTGGTGGTCAACACCAACGGCTTTGATTTCGTGAACGTGCCCCGCGACTTCGATCTGCTCTATGCGCAGCTCGGGGAGACGTTCCAGGGTACACGCTTCTTCGCGCCCGCCTAGGGCGCCGGGGAAAGGACGACGCCATGACCGCCACCACGACTCTCGGACTCTTCAGGCGCAAGAAGCGCAAGGGTGAGAAGATCGTCGTGCTCACCGCGTACGACCTGACCAGCGCCTTGATCGCACGCGATGGCGGCGTGGACGCCATCCTCGTCGGCGATTCGGTGGGCATGGTGGTCCTCGGCCACGAAACGACTCTGCCGGTCACCGTCGACGACATGGTTCACCATACACGGGCCGTATGCAGAGCCAGACCCGGTGTGCCGGTCATCGCCGACATGCCGTACGGCAGTTTTCACGTTTCGAATGAGGAAACTGTTCGGCATGCCCTGCGCCTGATCAAGGACGCCGGCGCCGTGGCCGTCAAGGTGGAGGGCGGCCGTAGTCGCGAGGGTGTGATCCGCGCCCTGCTCGCTGCCGAGATTCCCGTCATGGGCCATCTGGGGTTGACGCCGCAGTCCATCCACAAGCTGGGGGGCTACAAGGTGCAGGGTCGCGGCCGCGGCGCTGCCGACCGCCTACTTGACGAAGCCGCGTTCCTGGAGAAAGTGGGCTGCTTCTCCATGGTGCTGGAGTGTGTACCCGCCGATCTCGCGACGGAGATCAGCCGACAGATTAGCATCCCGACCATCGGCATCGGTGCCGGGGCGGGCTGCGACGGACAGGTGCTGGTGTTCCACGATCTTCTCGGGCTGTTCCAGGGAATGCGGCCCCGATTCGTGAAGCGATACGCTGAGCTCGGGCTCGCGGCCGTAGAGGCTGTGCGTCGGTATTCGGACGATGTGCGCGGAGGTGCTTTCCCGACCGCCGAACATTCCTTCGCCGACGAGGGTGCCGTATCCGCATCGGTGAACCTGGGCACCGAAGGCTCGCAAGGCTATTTGAGCGGGGCCGACGACGACGGCAAGGAGTGAGCCGGTGGACTTGATCCGATGCCGCGGCGAGCTCAAACGACTCGACTCTCTGCGTGGCCTGGACCCGCTGTGCTTCGTGCCGACGATGGGCGCTCTTCACGCCGGACATCTCGATCTCGTGAAACGGGCCAAGGCCCACGGACCTACGGTGGTCTCGATCTTCGTCAACCCGATGCAATTCGGACCTGGCGAAGACTTCGACCGCTATCCCCGCAATCTCGACGACGATCTGATCCTTCTTGCGCCCTTGGGTGTGGATGCCGTCTTCGTGCCTGCGGTCGCTGAGATGTACGCCCGTCCGGACGGAGTGAGCGTGAGGGCAGGAGCCAGGGCCGCAGGGCTTTGCGGGGCCCGTCGGCCGGGGCACTTCGACGGTGTCGTCACTGTGGTGGCCAAGCTCTTTCACATGGTGCGTCCCGACATTGCCGTGTTCGGCCGCAAGGATGCCCAGCAGTGCCTCGTGATCGAAGAGATGGTTCGGGATCTGGCCATGGGTATCCGTCTTCTCGACGTTCCGACCGTCCGGGCCGACGATGGCCTGGCCATGTCGTCGCGCAACCGTTTTCTGGACGCCGTGGACCGCGGGCGCGCCCTCGCTCTTTCGCGGGCACTTGGAGCGGCGCACCGGGCCATCGAAGAGGGAGAGCGCGGAATCGCCGTGCTCGAGGACCTCATGGCCCTCGAACTCGCCGACGTTGACGTGGTCGATTATGCGAGCGTGCTGTCGGTTCCCGAACTGGAGCGCGCCGAGTCGGCATCCGGTAGACTGCTGCTGGCGATCGCGGCTCATGTGGGACCCACCCGCCTGATCGACAATCTCGTGTTGGAGGTGGACGGGAATATCGTCCGCGAAACACCGCTCCTGGAGGGATGATGACGATGACCGCTCCGATGCTGCAGGCGGTGGTCCTGGCCGCTGGCAAGGGCACACGCATGAAGTCCGATCTGCCCAAGGTGCTGCACGAGATGGCCGGCAAGAGCCTGCTCGAACATGTGCTCGACACCGTGCGCGAGGCTGGGATATCCCGTTCCTTCGTCGTGGTCGGACACCAAGCCGACCACGTGCGCCGGGCCAGCGCCGCCGACGATCTGACGTTCGTGACCCAGGAGCCCCAGCTCGGCACGGGTCATGCGGTCCAGGTGTGCGTGGACCGGATTCAGACCGAAGGATTCACCGTCGTGCTTGCCGGCGACGTGCCCCTGCTGAAGGCCGCGACGGTGCGTCGACTCGTCGAGGAAACAATTGCCTCAGGAGTGAGCGCTTCGGTTCTGACCTGCGTCGTGGACGACGCCGGAGCCTATGGCCGTATCGTCAAGGACGCCGGCGGGAACCTCGTCGGGATCGTCGAGGCCCGTGACGCCACGCCGGAACAGCTGGCGATCGGGGAGTACAACACCGGTGTGTTCTGCTACCGCACTTCCGAGATGATCGCCGCCCTGGCCGAGCTCGACACTGACAACGAGCAGGGCGAGTACTATCTGACCGACACCGTCGCCCACCTCGTCGCCGCCGGCAAACCCGTCCAGGCGGTCTGCATCAACGACCCCGACGAGGTCGTGGGCATCAACACGGTGGACGAACTGGCTGCCGCCGAGGAAATCTGGCGCCGCCGGATCTGAGGAGGACCGTCATGGACCGTCTGTTCACGCCCTGGCGACTGGATTATGTGCGCGGCGAACGCACCCACGAATGCTGTGTGTTCTGCGGCTGTCAGCTGGAGCAGGACGAGGAAACCAGGATCCTCCATCGTTCTCGGCACTGGTTCGTGATCCTGAACCGCTATCCATACAACGGCGGCCACGTATTGCTGGTCCTCAATCGGCACGCCGGTTCTCTGGTCGAATGCACCCCGGAGGAGATTCAGGACATGAGCGTGCTGCTGGCCGCCATGGAGCGAACCCTGAGGCGTGGGTACGATCCCCACGGTGTCAACTGCGGCTACAACGGCGGCGCCGGGGCGGGGGCAGGCATTCCCGGCCATTTCCACCTGCACATGCTGCCCCGCTGGAATGGCGACACCAACTTCATGACCGTCGTGAGCGACACCCGTGTGATTCCCGAACGCCTGGAAGACACATACGCCCGCCTCAAGCCCCTCCTGGCTGAAGAACTCGTCGGCGGCGGTCTTTGATGAGCAGGCGGATGGCAACCCTGCTCGTGATCATGGTTCTGGCCCTAGTTTCTGTGGGGATCGGATCCTTCCAACGCGACCGGGCGGCTGAGCGGGCCGCCGGTCAGGAACGCGCGTTCATGGCCGGCGATGCCGTGGTTCAGCTGGAGATCCGCAACGGGAGCGGTATTCCGGGGCTGGCCGCGGATCTGAGCCTCATTCTCGGGCGGGCCGGAGCCACGGCGGCGCTGTTGGCCAATGCCGATCACGACCGATATCAGCACAGCCTGCTCGTCAACCGACGCCTCGACGACGCTTCGGCCCATGCCCTCGCCGCACGCCTCGGGGGATTGCCGGTTCTGATGGAATTCGATCCCGCCGCCGCTGCGGACGCCGTGTTGATTCTCGGCAACGACCACGACAGGATCCGTACGGCCCTGCTGACCGCCGAATCCGTACACTGAGCCGGCCTCCAGCGAAAATCCTGGTTCGATCGGGATGGGAGCCGTAGTATTGTCCGTCCGCGTCCCGGCTCCCGGGACGGCGGTGTTCGGCAAGGAGGCGAGGCGTGCGCAAATCCGTAGGAACCATCAGCCTGATCCTGTTTCTGGGCTTGATCATCGGGGCCGTATTCAGCGAGATCATCGCCCTGTTCCTGGACGAGGGAACCATCGCGCACCAGCTCTTCGTGAGCGAGCGCGAGCTGATCAAGCTGGACGTGCGCAGCCTCGATCTCGTGGTGCTGACCCTGACCTTCGGGTTCAGCCTGACGTTCAACCTGATGAGCGTGGTGGGCGTCTTTCTGGCGTCCCAGTTCCTGCGCTGGTACCGCTAGCGAACGGGGGAGGATACGATGACGACGACGTTGGCCTTCATCGGCGGCATCGGCTGGCCGGAACTCGTGGTGATCGCCGTGGTCGTGCTGCTGGTCTTCGGACCGCGCCGGCTGCCGGAGATCGCCGAGTCCTTCGGGACATCCATCAAGAAGTTCCGCCGGGCGACCCAGGATGCTAAAGACGAAGTGAAGCGCGAGCTGGACGTCTCGGAGAAGGCGGATCAGAAGCCGCGCGAGGAGGACTAGCAGCTCGAAGGCGGTGGCCGTGAACCTGGCGCAACTCCTGGATCAACTCAAGGCGGACGATCGCTTCCTGCGCAACGTGACCCGCTGGGAGGTCTTGCCTCCCCGTCTGGCGCGCTATGCGGACTGGCCCGAGAGTCTGGATCCCCGGCTTGTGGAAGTGCTGCAGAAGCGTGGGATCGAGCGGCCCTATGTCCACCAGGCCGAGGCCGTACGCCGGGCGAGCGCCCGCGATCCCTTCGTGGTGGTCACGCCCACGGCGTCCGGCAAGACTCTCTGCTACAATCTGCCTGTCCTCGACACGATCCTGCGCGATCCCCAGGCGCGGGCCCTCTACCTGTTCCCGACCAAGGCCCTGAGCCAGGACCAGATGCACGAGGTGCACGGCCTGATCTCCGATCTGGGCGCCGACATCAAGACCTACACCTTCGACGGCGACACCCCCGAGACGGCCCGCCGCGCCATCCGCAGCAGCGGGCATATCGTGATCACCAATCCCGACATGCTGCACCAGGGCGTACTGCCCCACCACACTCTATGGGTGAAGCTCTTCGAGAACCTGAAGTACGTCGTGGTGGACGAGGTCCACACCTACCGAGGCGTGTTCGGCAGCCACGTGGCCAACGTGCTGAGGCGGCTGCGCCGCATCGCCAATTTCTACGGGGCCGATCCTCTCTTCATCGGCTGCTCGGCGACCATCGCCAACCCGGGAGAGCTGGCGACGGAGTTGGCGGGTCGCGAAGTGGGAGTGATCGACGACAACGGCGCCCCCCAGGGGGAGAAGCACGTCATCTTCTACAATCCCCCGGTGGTGAACCACGAGCTGGGCATCCGGCGCTCCGCCGTGAAGGAATCGCGGATCCTGGCCGAGCGCTTTCTGGCGGCGAAGTCTCAGCTGATCGTTTTCGCTCGTTCGCGCATGCGGGTGGAGCTGCTGCTGACTTACCTGGAGAAGGCGGGCCGCAAGGTCGGCATCAAGAAGGGTGAAGTGCGGGGTTACCGCGGCGGATATCTGCCCAGCGAGCGACGGGCCATCGAGCAGGGACTGCGCGACGGGTCGGTCAAAGCCGTCGTCAGCACCAACGCCCTCGAACTCGGCATCGACATCGGCCGCCTCGACGTCTGCATCATGACGGGCTATGCGGGCACAGTGGCGAGTTCCTGGCAGCAGGCGGGGCGCGCCGGCCGCAGCCAGAACCTCAGCGTCGCGGTGCTGGTGGCCACGAGCAATCCCCTCGATCAGTACGTGATCACCAACCCCGACTGGTTCTTCGGACGTGGCCCCGAGACTGCGGCGGTGGATCCGGACAACCTGATGATCCTGCTCAGCCATCTCAAATGCGCTGCTTTCGAGCTGCCCTTCGATCAAGGCGAACCCTACGGCGAACGCCCGGTAGGTGAGATTCTCGATTATCTCGTGGAGATGGACGTGCTGCACCGTGAGGGCAACCGCTACCATTGGATGACCGATACCTATCCCGCCGAAGACGTCTCGCTGCGCAGCGCCGCGCCCGACAACGTGGTGATCATCGACAGTTCGCAACCCACCGGTAAGGTGATCGGCGAGATGGACCTGTTCAGCAGTCAGGAAATGCTTCACGACGAGGCCATCTATATCCACGGCGCCCGCCAGTACCACGTGGACAAGCTGGATTGGGACCGCCGCAAGGCCTACGTCAAGCCGGTCGATGTCGACTACTACACCGACGCCCAGCGCAAGACGGAGCTCAAGACCCTTGACGACGAGGAGGGCTGCGACATCGGCCTGGGGCGCAAGGGCCTCGGCGAAATCGGCCTGATCAGCAAGGTGACCGTTTTCAAGAAGATCAAGCTGGGCACCCACGAGAACGTGGGCGCCGGCAAGATCCACCTGCCTGAGATGGAGCTGCATACCACGAGCTTCTGGTGGGAGCTGCCCGAGGAACTGCACCGGCAGATGAGCGACGCACACCTCGATCTCGGCGATGCGCTGAAGGGTGTGGCCCATCTGCTGGGCAACGTGGCGCCGGCCTTCGTCATGGCCGACCCCGCCGATTTGAGGACTCTGCCCATGGTCAAATCCCCGTTCACCGATCGGCCGACCCTCTACGTCTACGACGCCTATCCAGGCGGTGTCGGTTATGCGCGGCGGGTCTATCTTCAGATCGACGAGATCGCGGCCAGGGCTCTGAAGCATCTGGAACGTTGCAGCTGCGCCGCAGGCTGTCCCTCTTGCGTGGGTGCACCGGTGGATTCGGGAGCCACCTCGCGGGACGGCGCCCGCTGGATCCTCGGTGCTTGGTCGGAAGCCCGGACCGCCGCCCCTGAAGCGGACGCAGCCAGAGCCGAAGAGGCTTGATGTGGATCTGAGGCGGCGGCTGGCGCGTCTCGAACGGTCGGTGGGCACGCACACCAGGAAGCATGACGAGACGCCGCAACTTTCCCGGGAATTCCCTGACTTTCTCGGCCTGGACAAGCGGGACGGAGTTGCCGGTCCGGTCTGGATCCGCAACGAGGTCCGATCCGTCGCGCCACCTGCCCACGACCCTTCTGTCTTCTGCGGCGCTCTGACGCGCCCGATCCCCGCCGATCTCATGTGGAACGATGTTCTTTTCCTCGATACCGAGACGACCGGCCTCGCCGGCGGGACCGGCACTGTGCCCTTCCTGGTGGGGCTCGCTTGGTGGGAGGAAGATTCGCAGCTGCACCTCCGGCAGTACATGTTGCCCGGTCCGGGATCAGAGCCCGCCATGCTTGCAGAGTTGGAGTCCTTCGCCGCGGGGTTTCGTCTGCTGGCAACGTACAACGGTCACAGTTACGACCTGCCGCTGCTCCGCACCCGGGGGATTCTCGCCAGGCGTCGTGGACTGCTCGCTGCTCACGACAGCTGGGATCTTCTGCCGTTGGCGAGGCGTCTGTGGGGCCGTCGGTTGACCGACTGCCGACAGGGAACGGTGGAACAGCATATTCTGGGCCTGGCGAGAGACGGGGAGGATATCCCGGGAGCCCGCATTCCCCAGACCTGGATCGATTTCGTGCGCGAAGGGACTGCCGGCCCTTTGGCCACGGTCCTGGCCCACAATGCCTGGGATCTGGAGGGCATGGCGGGAATCCTGACGACCGCCGCCGCGGTCTGCGATACCGCCGGAAAAGGTTCGGCGCTTGCTGATGCATTCTGCTGGCAGGACCGGTGGTCGCTGGCCCGTCTCAGTGAAACGAGGCGGGATCGGGAACTGGAGGCCGACTGGATCCGCGCCGCCATCGCCGCATCACCTCTGTCAGTGATCCGACTCGACGAGCGCTTCGGGCCACCGCCATCGTTCTTCGCCGACGCGGTTCGTATGCTCAAGAGGACGGGCGATTGGGATGCAGTCGCCGCCCTTGTCGCTGGTGGATTGTGTCTCGAGCCCGCGAGTTCATGGCTCCATCGCGAGGCGGCGATCCTCTATGAACATCGTCTGCCGGACCATCTGCGGGCGCTCGGACATGCCCGGCGTTGCGGCGAACCCTCACGAGTGGCGCGACTGGAACAACGGCTCGCAGCCTCGAGCGTTGCGCCGGAGTTCCTGCGGAGTTAACGTCGTGGAGACCTGAACCGGGAGGAAGCCGTGGAGACCGTCAGTCGAGAAGAAGGGCATTTGATTCTCTCCGCCATCCGCGTGTTGTCTCATCGCAATGGGACGCCGCCGACCATCGACGCCGTGGCTGATCTGATCGGGATGGCCCCGGAAATCGTACGTCTCAAGGTTGCTGGCCTGCAGGATATTGCCGCCGTGGTCGTTGTCGACAGTGCTTACGAACGTCATCTTGAAGTGGGGGATCACTTGGCGGTGGATGCCTTGGTTCCCGAGGCGGATCGCACCGGTATGGATGAAGCCCTCGCCGACTTCGACCGCCGCAAACAGGAAGAGAACGAGCGCATGGCGAAGCTGTTCGCTGACGGCGATCACGAGAAGAAACGCCGCGAGAGGATTCGTGAGATGGACGGCGGTTTGTTCGGCGGCCAGCGGGAGAAGCCCCGGAATCCCTTCGGCGACGACTGAGCCGTTTAGCGGCCAGAAGCCCTGCCGAGGGAGACAAGAAAGAGGCCTTCCCTTTTGGGAAGGCCTCTTCTGTTTGCTCGGCGCACAGCTGTGCGATGGCCTAGTTGCCCTTGTAGAGCACCGCCCGATTGTCCTTGATCTTCGCCGTTGCCAGCTGGGTTTCGTACCACTTCTCCATGGCGTCCTGCTGGCGCTCGAAGAGGAGGTTCTGCCGCATGGACTCGCGTGAGGTCAGGTAGGCCTCTTCATCCACGGCGGACTTCCAGAGGACGGTCAGGGCGAAAAGTCCTCGGCTGGTCTCCACGTCAGAGACGAATTCACCCACTGGGTGCTCCCTGGCCGCAGTGTTGAACTCGGTGTTGTAGCCGACACCGATGATGTTGCCGGTGTAGGAGAACGTGTCGGTCACCGCATGGGCGAGTCCGTGCTCGGCGGCGGCATCGGCGAAGGAACTGCCCATCTGGATGGCGCCTACCGCCGGGTTCAGCTGAGTGCGGGCCAGATCGGCCTTGCGTTCGCGGTCGACCTTGGTCACGACCTGGGTTTCGACATCCTCGAACGGCGTGGTGCCTCCGTCGATCTTCTCGACCATGTGCACCACGTAGAAGACCGTATCGTTTTCAAAGGCCCGGCTGACGTCGCCCGGCTTGGCGCTGAAGCAGAAGTAGGTGCCTTCGACGGTGTTGCGCAGCCCGGAGAGGTCCCAGCCCTTGCGCGTGGCGGCGGGGCGCTGGACGGCGAGGGCCATGTCGGCGGCTGTCTCGGCGAAACCGTGGTGGCGGGCGTCCTCGACGAAGAGCTGGGCCCGCTCGTAGATTTCGCGGATCGTCGCATCGCTGGGAGTGACCTTGAACAGGATATGGCGGGCATGCACCTGCTTGAGTTCCCCGTCCTCCTCGAAGTGTTCCAGAACCTCGATCAGGTGATAGCCGAACTGGGTCTTGATCGGCTGGCTGATCTCGCCGATGGGCAGGGAGAAGGCGGCGTCAGCGAACTCGTCGACCATGCGGTCGCGGTCGAAGGTGCCGAGATCGCCGCCCTGGTCCTTGGAGGAGTCCTCCGAGTACCACAAGGCAGCGGTGGCGAAATCCCGTTCGCCGGAGACGATTTCCTGCCGCACTTCGAGGGTCAGTTCCATGACTTCCGTGTCGTCGGCTTCGCTGGCATCCTTGGGGAAGGACACGAGCTCGGCGACGACCATCTCAGGCTCCACGAACTCATCTGGGTGGGCGTCGTAATAGGCGCGCAGACTCTCAGGAGTGGCATCGCTGTCCAGAGTGATGTCGGAGAAATTGACACCCACGTACTCCGCGATGGCGCGGCCGTTCTGCTGGATGAACTGGTCGCGGATCTCCTCCTCGGTCACCGTGACGTCGCTGGTCAACTCCATGAAGAGCCTCTGGCTGGGCAGGGTGGCACGGAGCTGAGCCTCGACGGCCGTCCAGTCACGCTCGGGGTTTGCGAGGTCGGACAGGTAGGCGTCCATGTCCAGCTGACCCTCGGGCGTTACATACTGCTGCAGCAGATAAGAGGGCGGATTGTTCTTCAAGGTGTCGATGATCTCCTGGTCGGTCACCTTGATGCCGCGGCGTTTGATCTCCATCGCATCGAGCTTCAGTCGCAGCAGGCCGTTCCAGACGGTCTCCGCAGCCTGGGCGCGCTGGTTGGCTGTCAGCGCCGAGGTCTGAGACTGCTGACGGACCTGGGACAGGTAGTACTTGTAGGAGTTGTCCCATTCCTGCCATGTGATTTCCACACCGTTGATGGATCCCACAGAATCGGGCACGTCGCTGGTGTTGCGGGGGTTGCGGTTGCACTGGGCGCCCCAGACGACGAACGTGAACAGGATGAAGGTCGACGCGATGATCCAGTAGAAGAACTTGGCCCTGGACCTCAGCAGCTTGAACATCTTGAACTCCTCGCGGCTCTAACGGGGCCGGACAACGTCGCCGGACCACGCTGTCGGAAATCATTTCCGGACAGTGTTGTCTCTCGGGCGACCGGGACTGAAATGAACGAGACCGGCACGAAAAAAAACCCACGCCTCTGGCATGGTGCAGACCCGAACTGGGATGATCCTTGATCGACCATCGAATTTAACACAGGGAAGGGGCCCGGACCAGCGAAAATCGCAGACCTGGACGCGGACGCCCGCTGTTGTTAACGTGCCGGCTCTGCAACTCGAACCGTGCAGGAGGCCCCTCTTGAACTACCGCAAGTCGATTTACAGCGGACATTGGGCCGTTCTTGCCCTCCTGCTCGTGTCCGGAACGGTTGCGGCAGGCGACGTAGACGGCCCGATCTGGCCTCTGGATCTTGAACCGCACTATCTGACCTCCAACTTCATGGAGCATCGTCCCGGACGCTTTCATGCCGGCCTGGACTTCAAGACCGACGAACGCTCCGGTCACACGGTGCGCGCCGTGACCGACGGTTGGATCAGCCGCATCCGCTTTACGGCGGGGGGCTACGGCAAGGCTCTCTATCTTCGCGGCGACGACGGGCTGACCTATGTCTATGCCCATCTTGAGCGCTTAGCGGACTCCATCCGGCCATTGGTGGAACAGGCTCAACGTCGACAAGGCAGCTGGAGCGTGGCGCTGCAGTTTCCGGCTGGCAAGCATCCGGTGCGCTCAGGGGACGTGCTGGCCCTTTCTGGTCAGAGCGGTACGTCGGGTCCACATCTGCATTTCGAGGTCCGCGACGGGGCGAACCATCCGCGCGACCCTCAGGCCTGGGGCTTCGCGGTCGCCGATGACATTCCGCCCCGCCTGCTGAGGGTGCGGGCCATCCCGGCTGCGCCGGGGGCCACCGTCGATGGCGGACCTGTTGCCCGCGCGGTCGGCGACGGGGTCTCGGCTTTGGGGCCCGATCTCGGCGTGGTAGGGATTCATGGTGCCGTCGCCTTCACGTGCCAGGTCGTGGAGGTTTCGGATGTGCGGGGGCATCGACTGGAACCGTGGCGTCTCGCCTTGACCGTCGACGATTCCCTGATCTTCGAATCCAGGAACGAGTCCTTCGCTTTCGAGCGGAACGACTGCGCCCTTCTGATGTGGCTGGAGACGCCGGAGGGTCGGGAACGCTGGCTCCATGTGAACGACGGCGACAACCTCGAAGGACGGACGGGCACGGCCTGGTGGGCCGATCCGACCGTCATGACGCCTGGAGCTCATGTCTTTGATCTGACAGCCGAGGATCGGGCCGGCAACCGCGCCCAGACTTCATGGACGGTCCTTGTCGATCGGGATCCTAGTGATCCGACCTGGCGGGATGCCAGCCTGCGATCGGATCTGGATCCCCCGGCCGAAGGCGTCGCCTGGCTGGCGCCGTTTCTGGTCGGGCTCACGTCCGGTGAGGTGATCGCGGCCGAATCGCTGTGTGGACTGATGCAGCGTCCCATGTGCGCAGTGGTCGACAGCTTCGCTTTTGAAGCGGCGACAATCTCCACGTTGAAGAAGACCCAGGGTCTGATCCCCTTGCAGGACGTGCTCCGCGTTCACGCCGCCCAATGGCCGACTACTGCGTCTCTCACCGTAGCGACGGGGAGGACCGACAGCTTGCCTCCTCATACGGGATGTTATGTGGAAACATCTCGGGGCTGGCGACTGGTCGGAGATGCACACCGATCCGGTGTCGCTGATGCGGAGTGGGTCGTGGAAGTGGGTGGTCGCGGACGGTTCGCATTGATGCGAGACGAGAACGCGCCCTACCTGGGGCCCGGTCCCGAGGAGGGGATCGTCAGGTCGGGGGGAGCAGCTGGCGTCTCCGGCGTCACGCCGCCGCATTGGGAGACGATCTCCGTGCGCCTGGAGGATCTCGGCAGCGGGATTTCGGCCGAGACCATCGCTGCGGTTTGGGACGGGGCTCCTCTGATCGTCGAGCCGGACCTGCCGCGCAACCGGATCCTGGTGACAGTTCCCGACGATGCTCCGGCCGGAATTCACTTGCTGAAACTCGGCGCTGCTGATCGCGCCGGACACGAAATAGAGCGGATCTACGAACTTCGGCTCGTTTCCGAATAGAACGTCTCAACATCCTGCAGCCCTGGTAGATGCGCACGGCTGGACGCGGCTCTGGATCCCTGTTATTCTGCCCGTCCACCACCACGAACGACCAGCCGCCGCGACCGAACCGGGGCACACACGAGGAACCGATGGCCCAGAGCACCTTCGTTCATCTCCACAACCATTCGGACTACTCGCTGCTCGACGGCGCCATGAAGACCAAGGCCATGGCCGAACGCGCCGCCGAGTTCGGGCAGCCCGCGCTGGCCTTGACCGATCACGGCAACATGTTCGGAGCCGTGGAGTTCTACCTCGCGTGTCGCAAGGCGGGCATCAAGCCCATCCTGGGCATGGAGGCCTACGTCGCCCGCGACCATGCCTGCCGCACGAACGATTCGGCGAACCGCCCGCACCACACCGTGCTGCTGGCCAAGGACCTCGACGGCTGGCGCAATCTCATGAAGCTCTCCTCGCTGGGCTACCTCGAGGGCTTCTACTTCAAACCGCGCATCGACAAGCATCAGCTCGACGCCCATCGCAAGGGATTGTGCGCCTTGAGTGCGTGCCTGTCCGGAGAGCCCAGCCGTTTCCTGAAGGAGGGCGACGTGGCTGCGGCCGTGCGTGCAGCGGGGGAGTACCGCGAAATCCTCGGGGCCGACGACTACTTCCTCGAAATCCAGGACCACGGCATCGACGCCGAGGCCCGAGTGCGCGAGCTCATGCCGAGGGTCGCGAAGGAGGCGGGGGTCGACATCGTCTGCACCAACGACTGTCACTATCTCGAAAAATCCCACGCCCAGGCCCACGATGTATTGCTCTGCATCGGCACCAACAGACAGTTCGACGATCCCGGCCGCTGGCGCTACGACACCGACCAGATCTACCTGAAGAACAGCGACGAGATGCTCGCTCTGTTCCGGGACTGGCCCGAAGCCTGTGCCAACACGCTGCGCATCGCCGAGAAGATCGACCTGGAGATCAAGCTCGGCGAACTGCTGCTGCCCGAGTTCCCGCTGCCCGACGGTTTCGACGAAGAGTTCGACTATCTCAAGCATCTCAGCCGCGAAGGTCTGTACCGCCGTTACGGCACCTTGAACCAGGAGCTCGAGGAACGCTTCGAGTACGAGTTGGGAATCATCAAGCAGACCGGGTACGCCGGCTACTTCCTGATCGTCTGGGACTTCATCGCCGCGGCCCGCCGCATGGACATCCCGGTGGGTCCCGGCCGCGGTTCAGCGGCCGGCAGTCTGGTCTGCTACTGCCTGGGCATCACCGACATCGACCCCATCGCCAACAAGCTGCTGTTCGAACGTTTTCTGAATCCTGAGCGAATATCGATGCCGGACATCGATGTGGACTTCTGCTTCGAGAAGCGTCCCGACATCATCCGTTACGTGGAAGAGAAGTACGGCCGCGACAACGTCTCGCAGATCATCACCTTCGGCACCATGGCCGCCCGCGGCGTCATCAAGGACGTGGCGCGGGTTCTGGGCTTCAGCTACGGCGACGCCGAGAAGGTGAGCAAGATGGTGCCCGAGGGACCAGGCGTGTCCCTGGCCAAGTCCATCGAAGAGGTGCCGGGCTTCAAGGACGTGCAGAACGAGTCGCCGCGCCACGACATGCTCATCCGCAACGCCCTGGTCCTCGAGGGTGTCTCGCGCAATCCGGGCATCCACGCGGCCGGCGTGCTGATCACGCCGTCGCCCCTTGTCGAACACATCCCCATGTACAAGTCCAGCAAGGACGACATCACCTCCCAGTTCGACATGCGCATGGTCGAGGAGATGGGTCTGCTGAAGATGGACTTCCTGGGGCTGCGCACCCTGACGGTCATCGACAAGGCGCTCAAGCTGGTCCGTGCCTCCACCGGTTCGGCTCCGAAGGCCGAAGAAATTCCCATGGGCGACGAACTCACCTTCGATCTGCTGCAGAAGGGCAGGACGGTGGGGGTGTTCCAGCTCGAGAGTTCGGGCATGCAGGAACTGCTGCGCAAGATACAGCCCACGGCCTTCGAGGACATCGTCGCGGTCAACGCCCTGTTCCGTCCCGGTCCCCTGGGCGCGGGCATGGACGAAGTGTACGTGGAATGCAAGCACGGACGCAAAAAGGTCACCTTCCCCCACGAAGACCTCAAGCCCATCCTCGAAGAGACCTACGGCGTGATCCTGTACCAGGAGCAGGTCATGCAGATCGCCTCGGCCATGGGCGGCTTCAGCCTCGGCCAGGCGGACACGTTGCGCAAGGCCATGGGCAAGAAGAAGATCGAGATCATGGAGAAGATGCGGATCCTGTTCCTGGACGGGGCCGAGGGCAAGGGCTACGACCGCACCCTCGCCGGCAAGGTTTTCGACGACATGGCGTTCTTCGCCGAGTACGGCTTCAACAAGTCGCACTCCGCGAGTTACGCCGTACTGTCGATGCAGACGGCCTGGCTCAAGGCCCATCATCCCGCCGAATTCATGGCGGCGACGATGACCACCGAGATGAGCAAAAGCGACCGCGTGACCCAGCTGATCGACGAGGTCAAGGTCCTGGGACTCGAGATCACGCCGCCGAACGTGAACAGGCCCTCCGTGGATTTCAACGTGATCGACGGGCGGGTGATCTTCGGCATGGGTGCGGTCAAGGGAGTGGGCTCCAAGGCCATCGAGGCCATCGCCGCGGCCCGCGAGGAGCTGGGCCGCGACTTCGAAGATCTGTTCGAACTCTGCGAGTGCGTGGATCTCGGTGCGGCCAACCGCAAGGTCTTCGAGAGCCTGATCCACGCCGGCGCGCTGGACGAACTCAACGGACACCGCCGTCAGATGAGCGAGAGTCTGGACCTGGCCCTGCAGTACGGCAACCGGGCCGCTCGGGAAAAGGCCCAGGGACAGGTTTCCTTGTTCGGCGCCGACGATGCGGCGTCGGCCAAACCCCAATTGGTCCAGTGCGCCGCCAACGATCCTCTCGAAGAGCTGAGTTTGGAGCGCAAGGCCGTCGGCTTCTTCCTTTCGGGGCACCCGTTTCACGAGTACCGCGAATTCATGGACGGCCTGCCGGTCACCGACACGCGGCGTGCCGCCGGCATGGGAGAGGGCTCCTGGGTGGATCTCGCCGGCGTGGTGACGTCGATGAACGAGGCCCGCGACCGCAACAAGCGTCTCTATGCGCGGACCCACTTCGAAGACCGTGGCGGCATGATCGAGCTCATCGTCTATGCCAGCCTGTATGAGACGGCAGTCGAACTCGTGAAATCGGACCGTATCCTGATTGTCGGCGGCCGCGTACGGGTCAACGGCGACGGCACCCGGGCGATCATCGCCGACCGCATCGTACCTGTCGAGGTCGCCCTTTCGGGTTGGACCCACGAAGTGATGCTGAAGCTGGATCTGGACGCGGGAGAACCTGAGGTCTGCCTCGCCGCCCTGAAGTCCTGCCTACGTGAGATCGGCGACGATGCTCCCGATCTCGATCCCGATCTGGCAACGGAAGTGGAAGTTGCTGCTGTTCCTGTGCCCCTGCTCGTCGAGGTCAGCCGCGGCGGTCGGACCTGGCTTCTGCGTTCACGATCCCGTCGTGTGCGCCTGTCCCTGACTACGCTGCGCCGTCTGCGCGAATTGCCCGGTGCCGCCGGCACGTCGTTGCGGTGCTCGGTGCCGTCGGCGCCACCTCAGCGTCGTAACGGCGGCTTCCGGCAGTTCTCCGCCGCCGGGGGCTGATCTCTGGCTGATGGTGGCGGCGGCCTTGACACTCCGGCGGGCAGGCCTCAAGATTCGGCGACCCCCGGCACCGTCCGGAACCCGTGGATTGATCGGAGCGAGACGACATGAACGCCAAGAAGACACCCTGGCTCGACTTCGAAAAGCCCATCGTCGAGCTCGAGGAGCGCATCCGCACCTTGGAGGACTCAGCGTCCCTGCGCGGGCTGGACGTATCCGACGAGGTGACGCGGCTCCGCACGCGCGTCAAGACCCTGGGCAAGGAGATCTTCGACAATCTCGACGCCTGGCAACGAGTGCAGCTGGCCCGGCATCCACGGCGTCCGACGACCAACGACTACATCGAACGCGTCTTCGACAACTTCGTGGAGCTCCACGGCGACCGTCAGTTCCGGGACGATCCCGCCATCGTGGGCGGCCTGGCCTGGCTCGGCGACCGCCGCCTGGTGGTGATCGGCCACCAGAAGGGGCGCGACACCAAGAGCAACATCCACCGCAACTTCGGCATGGCCAACCCGGAAGGGTACCGCAAGGCCCTGCGCCTGATGCAGCTGGCCGCAGCCACCGGGCGCCCGATCGTGACATTCATCGACACCCCTGGCGCCTATCCCGGCATCGGCGCCGAAGAGCGCGGCCAGGGGGAGGCCATCGCCCGCAACCTGCGCGAGATGGCGGGGCTCCCGGTCCCGATCATCGTCTTCGTCATGGGCGAGGGCGGCTCCGGCGGCGCTTTGGCCATCGGCGTGGGCGACCGCGTCTACATGTTGGAGAATTCCATCTACAGCGTGATCAGTCCCGAGGGATGTGCGGCCATCCTCTGGCGGGATCGTGCCAAGGCCCAGGAAGCCGCCAAGGCCATGAAGATCACCGCCCAGGACGCCTTGAGGCTCGGCGCCATCGATGCCGTGCTGGATGAACCCACCGGCGGCTCCCATCGCGACTATGCAGCGTCGGCCGCCACGGTCCGCGCTCGCATCGAAGCAGATCTCGACTTGCTCGAAGCGATGGCCCCAAGGGACCTCCTGGACGCACGGCTGGCGAAATTTTTGGCCATGGGAATCTTCCACGAGAAGAAATCGGACGAGTGATCAAGCAGTCAGGTTCGATTCCACGCTATTGACAACATTCCCAGGTTCCTTTATCCTTTGGGATGCCAACCTCTTCGAGTATCCTTCTCTGTGGTCCGGGGCGACTGCCGGGGAGGATTCGAGTCCCCCTCTGTTCGACCCGTTCCCTCGGGTCGCTTTTCAGCGACCGGCACTCTCGTTTCGCATCCATGTGCGGCGGTGTTTTGTCCGCCGCCCGAATTGAATCCGGAGGTCGCTCCGTTGCTGGATCCCAAACTTCTGGCTATCCTGGTCTGCCCGAAATGCAAGGGTGATCTCGATTATCGCGACCAACCGGAATCCCTCGACTGCGCCGCCTGCAGGTTGTGCTACAGGGTCGAGGACGGAATCCCGATCATGCTTATCGATGAAGCCGAACCCATATCCGAGGACGGTGGAGCTCCATGACCGATGCCAACCGGCCCCTTCCGAGATTGACGACCTTATACGGCACCATCGCCGTGGTCCTTGCATGCCTGACGGTTGTGACGTTGACAGCGACGGCCGTCGAAAATCCTGGCCATCCACGCATGGGTGCGCCCCGCGCCGACCTGGTGCGTGGGAACGATGCCGCCACCGAGTTCGTGGTCCGCTTTCCTGTGTCCCTGGCTCCGGTCGACTGGGAGAGTGTCCAGCTTACCAATGTGGACTGGGGCACCCCGGGCGAGAGGGCGCTCGACGACCAGGGTCGGGAGATCGAGATCCCCCGATCCCACGGTGCAGTGATCGCCCTGCCCGCCAGGCGTGTGCCGCGGGTCGAAGTGGCCGGCTGGAGCTGGCTGCGCGAGCCGTCGACCGCGGTGGACGTGTTGTCCCAGGTGGATGTGGGCGCAGTGCAGATCCTGCGCGGCGTGCCGATCGTTTCGGTGCATGTGCGACCTGAAACGCCCGGTGGAGGATTGTTGGGGGAGGTCCGGCTGATCGTACGGCACGGCGCAGACGGTGCGGGGCGAGAGGCCCTGACGGCGGCCGCCGCCAAGGGTGAGCCTGAGCGACCAGCATCCGGACGGAACATCGTGGTCAATCCCGAGCTCTTTCAGAAACTGCATGACGGTCATGCCACCCGGCGGCTGACCGAGGTGGCCGCCAAGGACGGCGAGAACCATCCCTTCCTGCTTTCCGATCACTGGCTGCGTCTGGAGATCGCCGAGACAGGCGTCTATCGGTTGACGGGGAACAACACTGCCTCGAGCGGAATCAACAATACGGCCGTCGATCCCACGACCATGCGTCTGTTCCGGGCCTGGCCGGGCCCCCTGGCTGTGCTTCCCGAAGATCCCGGCAGCTGGCAGGAAGACTGGCACGGTCTCACCGAGGCGGCTCTTGATCTCGATGGCGTGAGCGCCAGCTGGAACACCGGCGATGAACTCCGCTTCTACGCCGTGGGCCCCGACGCCTGGGCCGACCGGACCGATCCTGAGGCCGGGCGGTTGGCATGGGACGATCATCTCTACAGCAACGTCGTGGTCTACTGGCTGACCTGGGAGGATTTCGGGACGGCGACGCCGTTCGCCGGGGCTCCTCTGCGTCTGGCGACGTCGGCGGCGACGCCGCGTGGCGTGACTCCCGAAACCACACACATGAAGCGGCGGCACCTCGAGGAACAGGTAGTCGAGGCCCATGGGCGCCTGCTGGACTCATGGGCGTGGAGTGCGAGTCTGGTCTACGACAGGACCATCGACTTCTCCGATGCCGCTGCGGTGGCCGGACAGCCTGCATTCTTCTCGGTCGAACTGCGCACCCAGGTCATGAACTACTCGCAGAGCCTGCTGCTCAACACGGCTTCGGCGCATCTTAACACCGACGAGGCCAACGCGGCGGTGCTGTCCTGGACCGGTCGACAGGAAGCTGACAGTCTGCACGTTCACGTCGCCGGTTGGAGCAACAGCCTCCGCAACGGTCAGAACAGCCTTGTCATCGAACGCACCAATACGACTAACACGCCCATCCTCATGCTCGATTCCATCGACCTGCTCTACGGTGCCCGTCTCGAGACCGACGGCCAGACGTCCTTCGTGCACTGGGGCGAGCAGGTGACCGCTGCCGATACCGATGTGGATCTGCGTCTCGCGACGAACGGCGTCACCACGGTGTGGGACGTCAGCGATGCTCTGCAGCCGGTTCGACTGGCCGGTGCGACCGATGCGTCGGGCACGACGTTGGGACTCGTCCGGGCCCCCGACAGCGACAGGCACTTCATTGCTTTCGCCGAGTCCGATCTTATGACGCCCCCTGCACGGACCTTGAGAACTCCCGGCGTCCTGCGATCCCTGGACCGCGATCTGGACTATGTGATCATCCACGCCACCGAGTTTTCGGCCGCGGCCCGAGTTCTGGGCGCGTACCGCGCCACGTCGCTGCCGGGAATCGCTTCGCCGTCCGTGGCGGTGGTGGATGTCGCCGATGTCTTCGACGCCTTCGGTGGCGGCGTTCGCGATCCCATGGCTCTGCGCAACTTCCTGAAATGGGTCTGGAACGGCAGCGACGGTCGCTTCGCACAGGTGTGTTTGCTCGGAGATGCTTCGCGGGATTACAGGAATCATCGCAACATTTTCGGCGATCTGCTGCCGACGTGGGTCTGGAATGCTTTTCCCGCGCTCATGTATCCGGGAAGCCACACCAATCTGCCCTACGCTACCGACGATGTTCTGGTCGGGTTCGATGATCCCGGCCAGTTCTACACCTTCGACACACCCGATCTCATGTCGGGACGTTTGACGGTGCAGAATGCCGCCGAGGCAAATCGTCGGGTTGCAGAGATCATCTCCTATGGGGCACAACCTGAAGCAGGCACTTGGCGCAACCGGATCGTCATGGCCGCCGACGACATGAAACAGCCCTCGTCGGATGAGAATTTCTTTGAGACGGCTCATACACGGCAGGCCGAGGAACTCATCGACACCTACGTGCCCCTGACCCTCGATGTGCACAAGGTGTACTTGGTGGACTATGAGAAGCCGGCCGGTGTGAACTACAAGCCGGCGGCACGCCAGCGGGCCAGGGCTGAATGGAACGATGGCCTGACCATGTTCCACTATATCGGTCATGGCGCCGACAACACTCTGGCCGACGAACAACTCTTCCTCACCGAAGACATCTACGGTCTGTCCAACGGGATGAAGCGCGGCCTGTTTCTGGCCTTTAGCTGCGACGTGGGGATCTTTGATCAGGTCACCAAACAGAGCATGGCCGAAACGTGGACGGCGCAGCAGGAGGGTGCCGCCATCGCGGCTATTGCGGCCTCGCAGGTCAGCTACATATCAGCCAACAACATGCTGTCGGACCGATTCTATGCGGCTCTGTTTCCCGATAGACTCGTCGATCCCACCGTGACTCCTGCACGGGCGCTATGGGAGGCAAAGGTCTGGATCGGTGCGAATTCCTACGACTTCAATTTGTCCAACGCCCTCCGCTATCTGTTCCACGGCGATCCGGCGACACTCCTGCCTCACGCCGTGGGTGGCCCCGAGTTCCACGCTTCATCAGCCGATTCACTCCGCGGCGGGCGTCGCGAAGTTGCAAGCCTCGTTCTTTCGGATCATGGCCTGTCGGTGTCGCCGGGAATGTCCTACGACCTCCTGGTGCAGGAGTCTCGTGATGACAGGAGCGCCTATGCAGGAGCCAGCACGACGTTGCGCTGGTGGCGTCCCGGCGCTGCCGTCTTCCACGGCACAGGCCCCGTCGACTCGGACACTCTGCGAGTTCCCTTCAAGGTTCCTCTGCAGCTGCGCTACGGCGAGCACGGCAAGGTGCGCCTGATCGTCAACGACGACGACGGCGATCGTGTCGCCGCGGAAACTCTGTGGGTGGCCCAGGCCGCGACCGGCGTCATCGACGACGCGGTTGGCCCGGCCATCGACCTCGGCTTCACCGGCGATCGCTACCGGGTCAAGGCGGGTACCGTGCTCACGGCGGCCCTGGCCGACACCAGCGGCATCAGCATCGTCGGCAGCAATCCGCTCAACAGCGTGCAGCTGGAGTTCGACGGCGACGGCCGGCTGGTCAACGTCTCCGATACCTTCGCTTTCGATCCCGGCAGCTATACGACGGGCCGCGTGTCCTACCCGCTGCCCAACGACCTCGAGATCGGACGGCACGAAGTCGCCATGTACGCCAGCGATGTGCTGGGCAACGTGGGCAGCGACACGCTCTCGTTCATGCTGGTGGCCGACTCGGCCTCGGGCATCGAAGACGTGACCGTGTTTCCTAACCCGACGGTCGGTCCGACCCGGCTGCTGTTCGAGATCAGCGATCCGATGACCGTGACCTGGACCCTGTACACGCTGTCGGGCCACCGCGTCATCGCGGAGAGGGAGTACTACCCTGACGCCGGTCCCCAGATCCTGCACTGGGACGGCCGCGACGATCAGGGCGACGAAATAGCCAACGGCGTGTACCTGTACGTGCTGAGAGGAACCCTGCCCGACGGTGACGGCCACGCAGTGGTCGTGAGCGGGCAGCTTGTGATGATGAAGTGACGGGCTCCGGCCCGCTGGATTTGAGATGACACAAGACTGGGGCGCTTCGACGCCTCGAACAGAAGACGGACTGGAGGTTCACCATGTTGAGGACATCGATGTTGACCCTGATGTTGGCGGCCGTCGCCTTGCTCGGACTGAGCGGCACCGCCCTGGCTGTGTCGGGAGCCGGCGCCATTGCGCTGGAGTTCCCGATCGGCGCCCGCTACAACGCCTTGGGAGAGGCCGGTACGGCCCTGTCCCAGGACGTGACGGCCATGTGGTGGAATCCCGGCGCCTTCGCCTTCGCCACCGACATCAGCGACAAGCGCCTGCACATCATGCAGTCGAAGCTCGTGCCCGATCTGGCCGACGACATCGCCCTGTACTGGGCCGGCTATGCGACGCGGGCCTGGGGCGGGTCGGTGGGCTTCAACCTGACCTATCTGTCGATGGGCGAGCAGCAGGCTACGGACGACTCCGGAGCTGAGGGCAAGCTTTTCACATCGAACATGTGGGCCGCGGGCCTGACCTACGGCACCCGCATTTCACCGAACATGGGTCTGGGCATGGGTGTGAAGTTCTTCCGTGACAACCTTGCTCCCGACGACGTGACCCAGGACGGCCGCGGCGGCTCGGGCAGCACCTTCGCGGTGGATGCGGGCTTGCTGATCAAGGTGCCGTCGCTGAAGTCGAACATCGGTGTGGCCATCAGCAATCTCGGCCCCAACATCACGCATGTGGACGCCGACCAGAGCGACCCGTTGCCGCGCAAGTTCACCGTGGGCATCGCGCGCAGCATCTACGCCAGCGACGTCATGTCTCTTCTGTTCGTCTCCGACGTGCTGACCCCGCTGCTGTCCTGGGACAACGGCAGCCAGGACTACGGTATCGGCCTGGACTTCGATGAGGCCGAGTTCGGCGGCGGCGTGGAATGGGAGTACGACGGCTCGCTGTTCGTCCGCTTCGGCTACAAGAAGGGCACCGGCGAGATCGACGGACCGACCTTCGGGTTCGGCCTCCAGCTCGGCAAGTGGGTCGGCCAGAACATCGAGTTCAGCTATGCCTCGGTTCCCCAGGCCCAAGGCTTGTCCGATGTGAACCGGATCTCCTTCGGCTACGACTTCTAGAACCCATAGGGGAGCGGGCATGGCTCGCTCCCCGCCCCTGGGATCGGAGAAACGCGTGACCAAGATGATGAAGGCAGCCCTTGCCGTTGTCTGCATGTTGACGCTCGCCGCCGCCGCCTGGGGCGCCGATGACCTGAGCCGCTGGCGGTCGGGACGGACTCTGGACAAGACCCAAACCCTGAGACCGGTCGCCCCGGCCGCTGAATCCACCGCCGCGGGCGCCGCCCTACTGGCGCGCGCCAGGGGCGTGGCCGAACGCACCCATGAAATCCATGCCCTGCTCGGGCCGCAGCATGTCTCGCGGTTGGCGCGGGAGCGCCTCGCCGTGCAGGGGCTCGGCCCGGCGCGCCGCTTCGGTTCGACCGTGGACAAGGCCATCGTCCACGTCGACACCCTGCGGGTGCTGATCGTGCGCATCGACTTCGCCGCGGACCGCTCCGGCGATCTGACCAGCGTGACGACCGACGGCGGGTTCCTGCTCGAAGCCGATCCGGAGATCCTTTTCGATCCGCCGCCCCACGACCGTGACTATTACATGGCGCACCTCGCCGGTCTTTCGGAGTACTACCACGTCCAGTCCGACGGGAAACTCCGCATCGAGGGCCGGGTTCTGCCCGCCGGTGATCTGGACGCCTACACCTTGAGCGATATCGCCGACTACGGTCCGGGCGCCGACGGCGGCTGGACGATTCCGCTGCTCGAAACCCTGGTTCAGGACATGATCGTGGCCGCCGACGAAGGCACCCAGGCCGACGGCGACGTGAGCCTGGCGGATTTCGACGACGACGATCCTCTGACCTACGTCATCTTCGTACACGCCGGCGCCGACTGGCAGAGCGATGTGAACCGCGACTCGCCCAACGACATTCCGACCTTTTTCGTATCCCTCGGCGAGCCTGTGGCGCTGACCTCCGTCGATGCGGACTCGGGACTGCCGGGTTTCCTCTCCGAGTGTTCGATCATTCCGGAGACGACGTCCCAGGACGACTACATCGGCGGCATCGCAGGTGCGTTGTACCACGAGTTCGGACACGCGCTGGGCCTGCCCGACGTCTACGACACGTCTACGGGCCTGCCTGCGGTGGGCATCTGGGACCTGATGGATTCGGGGCCGAACCTCGTGGCCGCCATCGGCATCGACGAGGACGACGACGGTGAAGCCGACCGCGTCGAAAACGTGCTGGGCATTCTGCCGCCGAGCCTCAGCGCCTGGTGCCGCTGGTATCTGGGTTGGCTGCGGGTCGACGAACTGACCGGCGACGAGCGTGAAATCCACTTGCCGGCTGTTCAGGTCGAACTCAACGACTACTACACGTGGTACGGAGACGCTGCCTACGATTTCTCGGCCGGCTATCCCCAAGCCATCATCGCCGGCTCTTCGCCGCGGGAGTTCTTCCTGCTGGAGAACCGCTGGGTCCCGTTGTCCGGGGCCGATCTCCCCGATGTTACAGGGGTCGGATTCGTTCGCGATCAGGGGACGGGCGTCCTTCTCTACATGGGCGGAGATCCCGAGACACCCGGCGGCACCAACTGGCGCAACACCGGCATGTACGACTTCTTCCTGCCCGCCGGCGGCCTGTTGGCCTGGCATGTGGACCAAGACCGCATCGACCGCGGACTGCCAGGCAACACCATCAACAACGACGGCATGGGACTGCGGCTGCTCGAAGCCGACGGCATCCAGGATGTGGGCGTGTACGAGGCCTACGTGCTCGGCTTCTTCGGCTGGGACACCGATCCTTTCCACGCCGGAAGCGGCGAGATCGCGGCCACCTCGGACCACATCTCGGTCGAGGGCAGACCTTCGACCCGGGCCTGGGACCTGAGCTGGACCGGCGCCGGGATCCACGACATCTCCGGACCGTTCGCGACGATGACATTCCAGGGTCGCGTAACGCCGCTTCATGAGGGAAGCCCCTGGGCGCTGCCATCGTTCGCCGACCTGCCCGAAAGCGTGGGGCCACGCACACTCGACACCGCGACGATCACTCCCTTCACCTTGAACGGGGCACCGGTCTTGATCGCCGCCTCAGAGAGGGCGTCAGAGGGCTCCGGCGATGATCAACAGCCTTGGCTTTTCGCCTGGCATGTCGACGGAACGCCTGCAGCCAGATCGCCCGGCGGTGCTCCCGCCGGAGCCGGGTGGGGCAACGGTGCCGCTGTCGCCGGTTCGCCGGTGGTGGCCAAGGGCGACGGGATCGCCGAGCAGCTCGTCGTCGGCACCCGCGACGGTATGCTGACCGCACTGCCGCCATCGTTGACGGGGGCGGATTGGCTTCCGATCTGGTCGTTCGACCTGGGCGACACCCTGCTGTCGGGTCCGGTGCCGTTGCCGTTCCCGGACGGCGCGGAGTTGGCCTGCCAGGTCGCCGATCGCCATTTCCGTTTCATCAGTCCCCTGGGAACACTCATCGACGAGGTCGTCATCGGCGGTTTGTCCATGCCTCCGTATATGCCGCTGATCGACGAGCCTTTGGCGGTGCGGCGCGACGACGGAACGCCGGCCGTCTTCGCCATCAGTACCGACGAGTGGTATGTGTTCGACGAAACGGGTGTCACCTCGACGGGGTCCTGGCAAGGCGCCGATCTCGATCCCCTCGCCGGTGTTCAGACGGCCTTTATCGCCGATGAAACCGGGCATCGCGTCATCGTAATCACGGAGTCGAGACTCCTGTCCCTGCCCCTCGGAGGAACAGCCGCTGAGGTGGTGGAAAGCCCCGATCGCATCCATGGAAATGTGGCCGGCGATCCCGCTGTCGCAGACCTCGACGGCGACGGCCGCAACGATCTGATCGTGGTGACCGACACCCACATCCACGCCTTCAGTGTCGACCTGCTGCCGTTGACCGGCTGGCCGGTGCGACTGCTCAACACGTTCCCCCTTGCGTCCTCGGTCAAGCTCGACGGCGGCCTGGTCGTCTTTGACGGCGATGCCGACGGCGTGAACGAGGTCTGGGTCACCACCGATGCGGGCCATCTCGTGGTCTACGACGCCAGCGGTGACCTTCAAGATCGCACGCCGTTCCTCTGGGGCGCGGGCAACGGCGGCCGTTCCGGGCTGGCCGTGGGCCCCGCCGGTGATGTCGGGCGCGTGCTCTGGCTGGCCGATCCTGGTGGCCGTAAGAGTATCGGTCTGGGCAAGACCAGCGTCCCCGGTCGTTTGAGCGCCTATCTGCCCATGACCGAGACCCGGGCCGGCGGTACGAGCGAGTGGCTGGGTCTCGGCGGCGGTATGAACCGCACCGGTACCGTAGGCGATCCCTCGGTGGTTGCCGGTGCCCCGGCCGAAGCTGATCGAGACCTTGTGGTCGTCTACCCCAACCCTTGGCGGAACGACTCTGTCCATTTCCGTTTCTGGGCGGGGAAGGATGGCACGGCCCGGGTGACAGTCCTGACCATCGAAGGCGAAGTGGTCGACAGCATTTCCAACGCCGTCGTCGCCAGAGCCGTGAACGAACTGATCTGGACCCCATCGACGCTGGCGTCGGGCGTGTACATGTGCCGCTTCGAAATCCCGGATGCCGACGGCGTGCGCTTCGAGATCCGACAATTGGCCGTGGAGCGTTGAAAGCCCACCCCTGGAATGGAGACGAACGGATGAAGAATCTGATGATTTTGGCGGTGATCCTCGTTGCGGCGGGAACCCCCGCAGCCGCCGACACCGGCTGGCTTCTCGAGCGTGCCGACGCCGAGCAACCGACCCTGCAGCGGGCGGCGTTGCAGCAGTCGGATTTCGGCAGCAGTTCCGGAGGCGGCGGTTACGAGACCGTCAATCATCTGGGTCTGCTCAAACCCGTCCTGCTCTCGGCCCTCATGCCAGGTCTCGGCGAGGTCTCCATGGGCTACAAGCGCGGTTATGCGATGATGGCTGTGGACATCGCCGCCTGGCTCGGCGTGAAGCATTATCACGACCAGGGCGGAGAGAGGCGCGATGCCTACATCGCCTTTGCCGAAGAGCATTGGAGCGAGACGAAGCTTGCCAATGCATTCGGGAACAATGCCATCGATTATGCTGGCTCCTACTATTACGGCAGTACGATGGGAGATCATCCTGACGATTATGAGTACCTTTCTCTTTGGGTCTCTCGCGACGATGACTATCGCGAGTTCTACGAGAACCTGGGAAAATGGGATCAGTTCGTGTTCGGCTGGGACGACTTCGCCGATCCCCGCTCTTTCGAAGAATATCGGGATGTGTGGTCGAGTTGGGGATCAGACAGGACGTCCTACCTCAAGGATGACCAACGGGTCTCGGGGAACCGTCTTACCTACCGCGGCATGCGTGCCGATTCCAATGCATCCTTCGACCGCCGCGACCAGCTCGTCTATCTGAACATGGCCACACGGATTTTCTCGATCTTCCAGGTGGCCTATCTCGGCGGCGTGTTCAGCGACGGCCAGGTGGCGGCCCTCGAGGTCGGCGGACATCCGGTGGCGCTGATCGCCGAACCCAGGGGCTTGACCAGCACGCGTCTCGGTGTCGCGATCAGTTACTAACGACGGGAGATCGAGGTGAACTTGAAATATGGATTCCTGATCGGTGCCGCCGCCCTGGTGCTGGGCGCGACAACCGGAACAGCCGGAGATATCCTCGCCGCCGAGTCATCGGTTCTCGGTGCCGGCGCCTCTTCTTTGCCGAGCCTGCAGGAAGTCGGCGGCGGCGACGTGGGAGGAGTGCAGCTCGAATCCTACCAGGGACCGAACAACCTGGGTGGTCGCTTCAAGGCCGGCGCCCTGTCGCTGCTGTTGCCCGGCCTGGGGCAGCTCTACAACGGCGACCGGCAGAAGGCACTGCTCTTCGGCGGCATCGAAGCCGGTGTGTGGACCAGTTACCTGGTCCTCCACACCATCGCTCGCCACGCCGAGGAGGATTACCAGGAATACGCCGGTCTCTTCGCCGGAGTCGAAGGCTCCCACAGCGAATTGTATTGGCGGTCGGTGGGTCGGTTCATGACCAGCGACGATTACAATTTGGGACAGGAGATGATCGCCCGTGCGGATGTCGATCAGCAGGTTGCAAGCGGCCTGATCGGAGAGGCCGACGCCTGGTTCTGGCGCAACGAGACCTATCAGGACAACTACAAGATCCTGCGAGCCGATGCGAATCGCGCCTACGACAGACGGGACTTCACCATCCTCTTCGCCATCCTCAACCGCGCCGTTTCGGCATTCGATGCCGTACGCAATGCGGGGGGCGAGCACCTGATCGAGGTGGGGGGACTGGGGCTGGATCTGGAAACGCGTCGTGTGCTGGGTCGTTCGGCGACGGCATGCGTCGTATCCGGGAGCTTCTGATGTTCCGCGACCGGCCATTACGATCGGCGGGGACAGGCCGGATTCCTGGTGGATCCGGCCTGGTCGCGTCGGTGGTGGGACTGTGTCTCGTCGCGGTTCTCGGCGGGTGTGCAGGCTCCAGCGATGCCGACATCGCAGCGCGATCCGTCCGGGGAATCGATCCGCGGCTGACGGCGGATCAGGAGGCTTCATACTCCAACCGGCAGTCGGATCTGCAGCCGGTCTCGCTGCAGTTCGTCACCGTGCATGAAAACGAGCGATCGGCCCCCTACTATCCCTTCGAGGGTCTGAGCGGCCTGGCCTTCGGCGACGACGGCACCCTCTACATCTGCGACGAACTCGGTGGCCGTATCCACGGCTGGGATCAGTCCCGCAACGAGTGGTTCCAGTTCAATGTGCCCGGCGGTCGTTACGCCCGCCCCGTCGACGTGCGCGTGGACGGATTCCTGGTTCTGGTGCTGGACATGGACGGCCATGTACTCCAGCGATACGACCTCGACGGCGTCTTCCTGGACCGGCTTGTGGACTTTCGCTACCTGGATCCTGGTTATGACCGGCTGCCGACGTCGTTCGACGTGGACGTGGACGGCGGACTGGTGGTCTGCGACGGCCAGGAGGATCAGATTCTGATCCTGGACAGCTTCCTCAATCTGAGACCGACGGTGGGGGGCACCGGCAGCTTCCAAGGACAGTTCCGCGATCCGAGCGGCGTGGTGTTCCTGCGCGACGGCACCTTCGTGGTCGCCGACCGGGGGAATCGTCGATTGCAGCACTTCAACAGGCTGGGCGCCTTCCTCGAGGAAGTGGGGGGGGAGTTCGCTATCGACAATCCGCTGCTCACGCCCCAGGGCCTGGCCCGCGACGAATATGGAAACCTGTTCGTGGCCGACCCCGCCAGCGGCAAGGTTCACGTGTACGACGCCGGGTTCGAGCACCTGTTCTCCGTCGGCTCCGAACTCGGTCTGCTGGCGTCACCCGAGGGCCCCATCGACGTCGCGGTGAGCGAGGATGGTCTCCTGGCGGTCAGTGACCGTTCCCGTCAGGCTGTCCTGCTCTACCGCATCCTCTACCGATAGGATCGCTGTGGAACGCCGGCTCATCCAGGCGCTCCTGATCGCGGCACTGCTGCCGTCGTTGTCGTCGGCGCAGGCCGTCGCCACAGCGTCCAACGATTCCAGCTTGACCGTCGCAGCCACCGAAGCTCATCTGTTGCCGGCGTCGACCCGCCGCGTGGAGTTGCGTCACGGTGCGGTTGCCGAGGGATCCCTTACTGCCAGTGTGAACGGTGTGCCGTGGACCCAAGGCGTCGATTTTCGCGTCGATGAACCGCGGGGCCTCTGGCTAGCTCTGCGTTCCTTGGCCGGGGAGCAGGAACAGGTGCCGGTGGTCTTCGCCTACCGCTACCACCCGGCACCGTTGCCTCTCCGGGCCGAGCTCCATCCGGTCGTTACGCGTCCCGCCGCCCTCGATTCCCTGGGCACAATGTCCCTGTCGCCGTCCGGTGAGCGGCAGGCGTTCGGCTCCGATTGGGGCGATCTGGACGTGACCGGCAGCAAGACCGTGCGCATGGCTTCGGGCTCGCGACGCGAATTGACCGTCGACCAGAACCTGCGCCTGAACATCGCCGGGCGCCTGACCGAGGACATTTCCGTACGCGCCGTGCTCAGCGACGACAACCTGCCGGTCGTACCCGAAGGCAACACCGAGGAGCTGCGGGACATCGACCGTGTGCGTGTGGATGTGACGGCGCCCCGCTGGCGGGCCGTGCTGGGCGACTTCGTGGCGAGGCGTGACGGGACCGTCTTCGGTGATTATCGCCGCAAGCTCCAAGGAGCCTTGGTCGAGACACGGGGTGGCGAAGCCGGCGGTGAGCTGCTGGCAGGTTCTCCACGCGGCCGGTACCGGACCGCCCAGCTGCGGGGGCAGGAATCGAACCAAGGGCCCTATGTCCTGGGAAGCGACGCCGGTGCGGTTCTGTTCCTCGTCGCGGGTTCCGAGAGGGTGTTCCTCGATGGTGAGCAGCTCGTGCGCGGCGCCGATCGCGATTACGTGGTGGACTATATCCGCGGCACGGTGACCTTCACCTACAAGCGGCTGATCACGGCTGAAAGCGAAATCGTCGTGGAGTACGAGGAGGGTGAAGGACCCTTCGCCAGGTCGGTGGCCGGTGGCGGGGCGACGGCCCGGCTGGCCGGAGGCGCCGCCCGGTTCGGCGTGCGGCTGATCCAGGAAGGTGACGATCCCGATCGGCCCCGCAACGGCGAGCTTTCGGACGAGGACCGCGATGCCATCGCCGCCGCCGGTGACGATCCCGAGCTGGCCGTCACCAACGGCCTTACACCGACGACGCCCGGCGACGGTCACTACAGGCTCGAGGATTCTGCCGGGGTGGCGATCGCGGTCTGGGACACCATCACCGGGGATCTGGATGCGGTCTTCCATTACGTGGGCGTCGGCCACGGGGATTACGTTGTCGACTCCCTCACCCAGACGGGGGTGACCATCTACGCCTATCGGGGGCCGGGAGAGGGCGCCTGGCGTCTGGGACGGCGTCTGGAGATCCCGGAGCGCCAACGTCTGGTAACGCTGCAGACGTCCCTCGGCGACACCCTTGCACCCTGGCTCGCTGCCGAGTGGCATATGAGCGACTACGACGCGAACGTCCTTTCCGCACGGGACGACGGCGATGATGGTGGCCGGGCCTGGCGAGCGGCGCTGAACTCCGGGAAACACGGATTCGCCGGCGGCGAGGTCGCGTTGGCGGCTCTCCATGAAGATCTTGGCGACGGATTCCGACCCTTCCTGCTCGCACGTGACCTGTTCCGCTACGAACGCTGGGGGCTCGGCGACCGTGTGCGGCGGGTTGGATTCCTCGATGAACGCGATGCGCTCTCCCAGATCGACGCTCTGTGGACGGTCGGCGACCGGAGACGCCGCCTGGAACTCAAAGGTGTCTGGGACCGTCTCGATCACGGCTCTGACCTCGAGGCCAACTCCTTGGATCTGCAGGCGGAATGGCGGTTGGGCAGCATCGGCGGGCGGCATCAGCGTCTCGCTGCCGACGCCAACGATAGCGGTGACCCCCTTGAAGTAACCAGGAGCCTCGATGCTCATCGTCTGGATATCGAACTCGGCCCCTTGCGCCCAGCGGTGGATTGGCTCCACCGCGAGTACGTGGACGAGGCTGCCACGGGATCGTCGCAGGGTTCGCGTCTGCGCCGCTGGGGCGCTGAGCTGGCGGCGGCTCCAGAACGACCATGGTCGTGGCGGATCGGCTGGGCGCGCGGGCTGGCGGATTCATCACGCAGCGACGGCTGGCGTCGCGAACGGGATGCCCGCACCGTCGACTGGCGCCTGGGATCGCCCGCTGTAGCGGGCATGCGCCTGAACGCCGACGGCACCTGGCGTCGGACCCTCGTTCCCGATGGCGCAGACCTCTCGACCCGACTCGCCAAGGTTCGTTTGACCGGCCGTTGGCCGTCCCTGGGCAGCGATTGGGGCCTGATCTACGGCGTCGACAACAGCCGCACCGAAGTGCTCGACAGGCAGATCGTGTTCGTCGGGGATCGGCTGGGCGACTACAACCAGGGCGGCGACTACGTAGGGCACGAACTGGGAGACTATCGGGTCGTGACCGTCGGCACGGACAGCTTGGTGGCGACCACGGAGGTGACTGCCGACCTAACCTGGCGCCAGGACTTCGGAGTCCTCGGCGATGACCGCTGGTGGGGAGGTTGGTCGACGTTCACCCGGCTGACCACGCGCGGCCGCAGCCGCACAGAAGACACCGGACGACTTCTACGTCTCGACCGCGGCGCGATCTTCGACGAGCGCGATGCCGTGCTCGGTGAAGTCTCCCTGCGTCAGGACGTCAACCTTCTGAGACACCTCCGGGACTGGGACCTCCGCCTGCGCTACGATCTGGACGAAACTCTCGACCGCCAGTACGCCACCCACCCCGAACGCCGACTGCGTCGGACTCATCAGAGCACTCTCGTACGCAACCTCGGCCGCAGCACAGCGGTGCGATGGCGGACCCGTCGGGAATTCGATCGCCGCAGGACCGAGGAGACGGGGTTCAGCAGCAACCGCTCCTACGGCACAGTCGTCTGGCATCATGAAGTCGAACCGACCTGGCGGGGTGCGCCGGGCAACCAGTTGGCGGTCGCCGTGGACCATGCCCGCCGCAGTGACGACGTCTCCGGCGTCGAGCAGCGGGAATGGGGCGTGAAGCCCTCGGCCCGCTGGCGCCTGGCCCGCCGCTGGAGCGGCACTGCGGAGGTGCGTTGGGCCAATGTTGCAAGCGACGAAGCGGCCGGCGCCTTGCGTCCTTTCTTTTTCCCCTATCCTGGTGTGAACGTGGACGTGATCACGCGTCTTACCTGGGATCCGAGCCGCACGATGAGCGTGACGTTGTCCCACTTCAGCCGCCGCTTGGGCGATCAAAGGGGGTGGCAACACGATGTCCGGCTGGAATCGACAGCTCGTTTCTAGGGCCGGGGCCTGCCTCATGGTCCTGTTGTTCTGCGACGCTGCTTCAGCCGCGGAACGGTTGCGGCCGGCGCCGGGGGTCGAGGGCTCGTCTGCCTGGTCCCGCTATGGCGATGCGGACCGGGCTTGGGCAGCGACCTGGCCTACCCGCTGGGCTCAGGATGAACGTCTGTTCGGCGCACCTCAGGACTCCCTGACCACCTTGTTGGAACTGGCTCTATCGAGGGCAGCATCGGTCGCTTCGGGGGAAGAGGATACCGCTGAAAGAACGACGGCCTTCACGTCCTGGTCGTCGCGACTCCGTGATCGGTGGCACGAGCGTGGCTACCTGATGTGTACCGTCACGCTCAACCGCTACAACGGAATGGCGGCGGTGACCGTCGATCCCGGGCCCCAGTTCCGTGTTGGGCGCGTCGAGGTCTCGGGCGACAGCACGACCCGATCCGAAGCCTGGCTCGCACGTTGGCTGCCGCAGGAAGGCGAACCCTGCAACCGGAGGACCTGGGAGCGGGCGGTCGACGGCCTGCTCAATACGGCGGGCGACGAAGGATATCCTTTCGCGGGCTGGAGCGTGCGGGAGATCCGGGTGGATCCCCGCAATGCCACGGTGGACATCCGCGGTGGCTTCAGCCCAGGTGAGGCTCTCTTCTGGGGTCCCATCAGCTCGACGTTGGGCCAGGGAGCCGCCCATCTCTTTCTGGAACGAACCTCCGGGATCAGAGCCGGTCGACCCTTCCGTGAGTCGGATCTCCGGGCGGCGAGACGTCGGCTGCTGGCGCGGGGGATCTATCAGCGCGTGGACGAGCCGGTGGTATTCGTCACAGCCGCCCCCGGCACCGTCGGGGTGCATTGGCCTGTCGTACCGCGGCTCCGTCCCAACCGGATGGCCGTGATGCTGGGCCTGAGCAGACCCGACGACGAACAGGGAACCCGCCTCTCCGGTCAGGTGGATCTGCTGCTGGGCAACATCGCCGGCACTGGCCGGCGACTCGACCTCGCTTGGAGCGACGACGGCGACGACCGTTCCCATATCGGTTTCGGTTGGCGCGAACCCCTGGTGGCGGGCATGCCCCTCGACGCCGCGGTGGCCCTGGATCAGGAGATCGTCGCCGACGTCCACTCCCGTTTGCGTCTCGACGCCGATCTGTCGCTGCCGCTGCGCGCCGCCTGGTCTGTGGAGCTGGGTATGGGCCGTGACCGCGGGACATTTCCGACGGGCGAGTGGACCAGCAGCCGAAGGTGGCGGACCCGTGGTTCGCTGCGACATCGACGCCTCGACGCCTTCATCAGTGGCTGGGACGGACTGTTCACGGTCGAGAGCGCTCGGCGTTCCGCGGAACTACGGCCGACCGTTGAAGGCGAAACGGTCTCGATCCTGCAAGAGGAACTCCAGACCCTGGTCAGTGTGGACTTCGAAGGTGAGACGATGCTGAAACGGACTCTGAGCTTGGCGCTCCGTGGTAAGTACGCGGGCGTCTCGGGGGATGCGGAGTTGGTGCCGCTGATCGAACAATCCCGTCTTGGCGGCGCCCGTTCGCTGCGTGGATACCGCGAGGATCAGTTCCACGGCGAGCAGACGGCTTCGCTGGCCTTCGAACTGCGCCTGGGGCAGCCGGGCCGCTCGCGGGTTTACACGTTTCTGGACCTGGGTTACGTTCTCCAGTCCCGCAGGGATCCAGACACCGATGCGATCATCACGTCGACCGATCGCCCCCGCGGATACGGTCTCGGTATCGAGACGAAGAGCGTCGGCGGCGACGTCTCCCTGGCCATCGGGTTTCCCGGAAGCCTGGGTTTCGACGAAGCCAAGCTGCACGTATCCCTCCAGCAGTCCTTCTGACCGGAGCGCCCATGGACCTGGCCAACGCACGAATCAGGGCGGAACGGCTGCGGGCTGAAATCACCCGTCACGACGATCTCTATTACGTGCGGAACCGGTCCGAGATCGAGGACCACGAGTATGACGCATTGGTTCGAGAACTTGCTGAGCTCGAATCCCTTCATCCTGAACTCGCCGCAAGCGACAGTCCCACCGCCCGTGTGGGCTCCGACATCGACGCGCGTTTTCCCAGCGCGCCCCATAGCCGCCCGATGATCAGCCTGCAGAACAGCTATGAACTCGACGATGTCCATGCCTTCGTCGCTCGCCTCGAGAAGGAACTACCTGAACGCAAGATCCCCATCGCGGTGGAGCCCAAGATCGACGGCGTGGCCCTGGCCCTTCGCTACGTCGATGGCCGCCTGCACATGGCCCTCACCCGCGGCGACGGCGCCAACGGCGACATCGTGACCGAAAATGCGGCGGCGTTCCCCGAAATACCCGGATGCCTGCACGACGGCTGGCGCGATGTATTCGACGACCGCGTCGACGCATTCGAGGTTCGAGGCGAGGCCTATCTGACACTGAGCCGGTTTCGGGAATTGAACACCGAGCGCGAGGAGGCGGGGGAGGAACCCCTGGCCAACCCCCGCAACGCCACGGCCGGAACCCTCAAGACTCTTGCAGTCGAGACCGTGGCTCACCGCCGACTTTCAGCCTTCTTCTACCAGCTGGTGCCGCTCGCTGGAGAACTCGGGCTGGCGACCCACCGAGACGAACTCGCAGCGATCCGCAGTCTCGGCCTGCCGACCAACGATTTCCTGCGCACGGCTGAGGACGTAGCCGGACTGGAAGCATACCTCGAAGAACTCGGGTCACTCCGCTCGTCTCTGGACTACCAGATCGACGGCGCCGTGCTGAAGGTTGACGACCTCGGTCTGCACGAACGCCTCGGCAGCACCGCCAAGGCACCGCGCTGGGGACTGGCCTTCAAGTATCCCGCCGAAGAGGCCGAATCGGTTGTCGAGTCCGTGACCCTGCAGGTCGGAAGGACCGGCGTGATCACGCCGGTGGCCGAGCTGCGTCCGGTCCACTTGGCCGGCTCCACGGTGTCACGGGCGACCCTCCATAACTGGGACGAGATCGCGCGCAAGGACATCCGCGTCGGTGATGCGGTGATCGTGGCGAAGGGGGGCGACGTCATTCCCAAGGTGTTGAGGGTGGTGACCGCTCATCGTGGACAAGGAGCCGTACCCATCGCCCCGCCGCTCGCCTGCCCGGTCTGTTCCACCAGGGTGGAACGCGCCGAGGGAGAGGTCGCCTACCGCTGCCTCAACGAGCTGTGCCCGGCACAGGTCGCGCGACGCCTGCGGCATTTCGTGGGGCGCGAGGCGGCTGATGTGGAGGGACTCGGCGTCCGCGGGATCGAACAGCTTCTCGACGCGGGCTTCGTCCGCGACGTGCCCGATCTCTTCGACCTCGAGTTTGCTGCATTGGCTGCACTGCCGGGCTGGGGAGAAACTTCGGCCGCCTCCTTGATCGCCTCACTGGAACGTTCACGCGAACGGGCTTGGGAGCAGAAGATCTTCGCTCTGGGCATCCGCATGATCGGTGTGACCACAGCCCGAGCTCTGGCTGGACGCTTCGGTTCCATCGACGAGTTGATGGCCGCCGACGTCGAGTCCCTAGTCGCGGTCGAAGGCGTGGGCAGAGACGTCGCCGACGTCCTGGTACGCCACTTCGCCAATGAGCGCGCCCGCGGTGTGATCGACCGTCTCAAGGCTGTCGGGTTCCTTCGCGACGTCGAGGCGGTTCCTGAACAGGAATCCGTTCCCACCGACACCTGGTTCGCCGGTCGTAAAGTCGTGCTCACTGGTTCCTATGACGCCTGGTCCCGCAGTGATGCGAAGAAACTGGTGGAGGCCCGCGGCGGCAAGGTGACCGGCAGTGTGAGCCGCAATACGGACGCCGTGATCGCCGGGGTGAGCCCAGGCTCGAAATTGGACAAGGCACGGGAACTCGGTGTCCGCATCCTGGATGAAGCGGCCTTCCGAATTCTGCTCGAAGGGGGCGTGATCGATGATGACGCCTGATTCCGTCGCCGACCGCCCGCTGTGGATGACGCTGGGCCTGGGGGAAGACCACGACGCCCTGCTGGCCCTCGATCTGCGCGATCCATCTCATCTCTGTGAGTTGTCCGATCTCAACCACCTCGACGATCTTCCCGCCGCGGCCTTCATCGTGGTGGACGGCGACACGCCGAACCTCACGGTCGGCGAAGCCGGCCGCGTGTTCGTGCCCCGCGCCTTCTTCTGGTCGTTGCTGGCGCCAGCCGAAGCGGGACGGCGGCGGCGGCTGCGGGTCCACGACCGGCTGGTCGCGGAACAGCGTCTGCGCCGTGAGGGGCGTCGGGCTTGGGACGGCATCGCCGCTTGGGCGGTCCGCGACGAGCAGCTCCGTCGCCGGGCACGGGATCTCCTGGCGCCCTGGTCGACTCACCACGCCGCTTTGATCGGGCTGATCGAGGCTCTCGCAACCCGACCTGGAGCCGACCCCTTCGCCGGCTGGGCCTTCGAAGATGCTCCGCTGCCTGGAACCCCACGGCCGGCACCCCTGCCTCTGCCGAACGACGCCGACGACCTCGAGGCCTGGATGGCCGACCCTGAAGGGCTGGGTCGTCTCTACGGCGATGGGTTCCGGCCACGGATCGAACAGGGCGACATGGCCCACGTCGTACACGACGCCTTCCATGACAATCAGGCTCTGCTGCTCGAAGCGGGGACGGGTGTGGGCAAGACCCTGGGCTATCTCGTGCCCTTGTTGGCCACGCTGGCGGCTAGCGAAGCCCGTGGTGTGGTGTCCACACACACACGAGCACTCCAGGCCCAGATCCTCGACCACGATCTCCCGCGGCTGCATTCCCTGGCTCCCGACCTCAAAGCCCGTCGCCTCATGGGGCGGGGCAATTACCTGTGCCGAACCCGGCGGGTGCGCTTCCTGCGCCGTCAGATCTCATCCCTCGTGGAGGCGTGGGCCCAGCTTTCGTTTGAGCTCTGGCTCGACGGTTCCCTCGAGGGCATGCGCGAAGAGGTCGAAGATCACCCCGCGATGCGCAGTCACCTGACCGATCTCTTCGATTCTCCCGAGCCCTGTTCGCCGGCGGTGTGCTACGGACGGCAGGAGTGTCATGTCCAGCGGGCGCGGCGTCTGGCCCGAGAAGCCGATCTCGTGATCGTCAACCACGCCCTGCTGATGAATGACTGTGCGGCGAAGCACTTGCTCGTGGGCGAGTACCGGTACCTGGTGGTCGACGAAGCCCACCGACTGCCTGCGGTGGCCCTTGACACCTTCTCCATCAGCTGTGACCACACTCGCGCCCTGGTCCTCGAGGACCTCATCGACGGCTCTGATGATCGGCGCAAACCGCCGGGTCTCCCGACGAGGATCGCCTCTGCTCTGGCCAGACTCGGACCGGCGGGTGAGGAGGCCGGAGCCAGGGCTGTGACGATCGGCACCGCCGTGCTCGCGGTCGCCGACGATCTGCGGCGCTGGCTCAACGCCTTGTCCGAGGCCTACCAGGTTCCTGCTGGAGGCGAGTCGAGCGGACCGTCGGCGCGGACCCGCGTCTACGACCGCCTCGAAACCTTCGGACCCTTGTCCGAGGAGACATCCCGCATCCTGTCGTCCTGTGCCGAGTCCGGGCGCGCCCAGGCTGCTTTGGCGGCCTCTCTGGAAAACCTCGACGAGGTGCCTGAGGATCTGGCTGAAGATCTGGCGACGCTGGGCAGGACGTCCGAACTTGTCCAGGCCCTCGAGGAGGACCTCTACTTCCTGACGAGCATCGAGGACGAAGAGTGGGTGGTCTGGCTCGATCCCGATGCTTCCGGGCGATTCAAAGCCGCTGGCGCGACTCGTCTCGACGCCGGCGACCTGCTGCGCGAGCAATGGATGAATTCCAAGCTGAACCCCGTGGTCACCAGCGCCACGCTGGGCGTCGGGGAGGACCTTTCCTATATGGCTCGCGAACTCGGACTCACGGGCCACGGACGCTCCCCGGCGACCTGCATCGTCCCTTCGCCGTTCGATGTGGAGACCAACACGCGGTATCTGGTGCCGTCGGAGTTTCCCGCGCCCAACGATCCAGCCAGCACCATCGCTTTGGCGAAATTGATCGATGCCTTGCTGCGGGCCGTTCCCCGCAAGGCCATGGTCCTGTTCACATCCTACCGCGCTTTGAAAGCGACCCGCAATGCCCTCGGCGGCGGTGAAAGCGAGCACACCTTCCGCACCGACACCACCCACCTCTGGCGCTTCGGTCAGACGGTCGTGCTTTCCCAGGGCGACGGGGTATCGCCGGCCGAGCTGCTCGCACGGTTTCGGCAGGAGCGCCGGGCCGTCCTGCTTGGGACCAACACCTTCTGGGAAGGCGTCGACCTGCCTGGCAAGGAGCTCGAAATTCTGATCATTCCGCGCCTGCCGTTCCTGGTGCCCACCGACCCCTGGGTCGATGCCCGTTCCGACCGCATGAAGGCCCGCGGCGAAAATCCTTTCGTGGATTTCATGGTGCGTGATGCCGTGCTGAAGCTGCGCCAGGGAACCGGACGCCTGCTGCGCGGCGAAGACGATCGGGGCGTGGTCATCCTTCTCGACACGCGGTTGCACACAAAGCCCTACGGTATGACCTTCCTCAAGGCGTTGCCGGTGCCCGTCCATTTCTGCGCCGGGGTCGAAGATGTCGTGACCGAAACGGTGTCGTTCTTCGAGCAGACATGAGATCGTCGGAGATACGGGGAACTCGATGTCCGGGTGCGGCCTTGCAGAGGACGGCTCGGTTCTTGAACGATCGCTACGGAGTGAAGCATGAGGCATGAGGAAAAAGCGCTGAACAGGATTGCGGCGGACATGGTCGTCGACCATGTGGGCCAGCTCTGCACATTGCATGATCCGGAGCTGGTTGCGGGACCGCGGCGCGGCGACGGCATGGCATCCCTCGGCATCGTCACCGATGGGGCGCTGGTGATCCGTGACGGGCGGGTTCTCGACTGCGGTCCGCGCGACCGAGTTCTCGCCGATGCCGTCGTGGGTTCCAGCACCGAACTCGTCGATGCCGATGGCGCCTGCGTGGTGCCCGGTTGGGTCGATCCTCACACCCACGCCGTTTACGGACGGACACGTCAGGATGAATTCGAGAGAAGGATCCGGGGCGAAACGTACCTGGAGATCGCCGCTGCGGGGGGCGGTATCCATGCCTCCGTAGCTGATCTGCGGACCCGTTCCCAAGACGATCTCATCGCTCTGACCGTGAAAAGACTCCTGGAGCTGAGGTCGTTCGGAACCACAACCATTGAAATCAAAAGCGGATACGGCCTAAGCTTCGAGGATGAAGTGAAGATGCTCCGTGCGGCGCGCATCGCGTCCCGGGTGGCCGACATGGGGGCCGTACTGACCTGCCTGGCCGCCCACGAACTTCCCGGCGAGTATCGGGACCGACGCGGGGAATACGTGGCCCTGATCTGCGAGGAGATTCTGCCGACGGTGGCCGCCGAGCACCTCGCCGAACGGCTCGATGTGTTCTGCGAGCCCACGGTCTTCGACCTTGAAGAAACAGAGACCATTCTGCGTACGGGGCTGGACTTGGGCTTGAGGGCCTGTGTCCACGCCGACGAACTGGCGTCGTTCGGCGGTGCGGCGCTGGCCGCCCGCCTCGGCGCCGACTCCGCCGACCATCTGATCCGCATCGACGCAGATGGAATCTCCGCCCTGGCAGCCTCAGACACCGTGGCGGTCTTGTTGCCCGGCACGGTGTTCACCCTGGGCCTCCAGAAGTATGCTCCGGCCCGCGAGTTGATCGCCGCAGGCTGTGCCGTGGCCTTGGCGACCGACTACAACCCAGGCAGCAGCCCCGTTCCGTCCATGCCCTTGATCCAGTCCATCGCCTGTACCCAGATGAGGATGTCGCCCGCCGAGGCCCTCGTCGCCGTCACCCTCAACGCCGCCTGGGCCCTCGGCCGGGCCCACGACGTCGGCTCTCTGGCACCGGGCAAGCAGGCCGACTTTCTGATCCTCGACGCCGACGACTACCGCCTGGTGGCCTACCACGCGGGGCGCAACCCCGTGGCGGCCGTCTATCGAGAGGGACGGAGGCTCAACTCATGAGGAAGCTCGGTGCATGGGCGACCGTCGTTCTGGCGATGGGCGTGGCTAATGTCGCCACGGCTGACGAGAAACCGGTGAGCTGGAATCCTTTCGCATCCGACCTCGCCGACGTTCTGCGTCTCGACGCCCCTTGGACCACGATCCGCGACGGGGCCTACGGCTCGGCCATCATGATGCTTCACGAGCCGGGAGCGGGCCCTCTCTACGATTTCCGTCGCGACGGACTTCCTCTCGGCACCGGCCACCTGTGGAGCGATGATCCCTGGAGCATCTCGCTGGCGGGCGCCTCGATCGGTGTGGAATCGACCGGCGGGTCAGCATCGTGGGCCTCGGCTGGGACTCTGAATTTTCATTCGTTTCCTGCCGACACCAGCGGTGCCGTTCTGGATACGCGATTCTTCAAGGGGGTCGAGGAGTCCTACCTGCGCCGCCTGTCGTACCGGACACCTCAGGCGCCTTGGATTCTGGGCTTCGATTTCGACGAGCAGATCCTTCACGACTTCAAGGGCCGCGACTTCAGCTACAGCAGCGAATCTGCTCCTCCCTATGCCTCTGTACCCGGTGACGGCCGATTCCTGGAATCTGCAGTGCCCGACTGGGAAGCCAAGGGCCGGATCGCCCGCACTTCTCTCTGGCGTCGAGAGCCGGACGGTGGTCGGTTGCGATTGAGCTACGAGCGTCTCCGCCGCCACACAGCGTTGTTGCCGGCCTTCGATCTGAAGCGGCGTGAGCAGTGGGGTGAGCGCCTGCATTTCGGCTGGACCGTACCGGCGGGCCGGGGCGTGCTCGACCTCGGGGTCGCCCTCAACGGTTCCGATCTCCTGACGGAATCGGTGATCGATTCGGCTACGCGGACGATCACATCCAGCCGCCAGAGCGCCCGCGCGAACTGGCGCCGCACCGACGGCTCCTGGTCGGCGACATGGGAAGCGGCGGTTTGGCGCGTTTCGGAACTGGGTGAGGCTGAGTGGGGCTTTGGATCGCTGCCGGCATACAGAACCGCCCGCCAGGAGGCCGAAGGTCGGCTGGCTCGAACCTGGTGGGGGATGGGTCCGAAATTCGAACTGGGCCTGGGCGGCGGTTGGCAGCGGCGGACAGGAGTCCGCCCTCGTCTCGACGGGGCGGTCGGGAGCCGGGATAATGGTTGGCGCCTTGGGCTAGAGTACGGCGGACGTATGCCGCGGAGCGACGAACTCGCTTCGGCCTGGACCACAGCCACACCGACTCGGATCATCCGCCTGCTGCCCGATGCGGACCTGGACTTCGAACGGACGACCCGGGCCGAATTGTCATGGCGGGGCAGGGCTGTCGGACTGGACCTTGCTGCTTCGACCACCGCCCGGCGAACCCGAGACGGCATCGGTTGGCTTGAGGAGGGAGGCGTCGCGACCGACGCCGGGAGGGCGGAGCACTGGGGCCGTTGGGCCAACGGCGTCGACATTGACTCCTGGACCGCCGGTGTGCGCGCTGCTCGAGCTGTCCGGCTGTCCGGTCTTCTGCGACTGACTGCTCGTATCGACGCCCGCGGCTGGAATCTGGACATCGGTCCTGACCGGGTGCTGCCGATGTTCCTGCCGCCGGAACGTTCCGCCGCCCTCGAAGCGCGCTGGTCCCGAGTATTCTTCCACGGCGACGGCATTCTGGAACTCGGCTGGGACGTAGAACACCGCGCCGAAGCTACCGACCCCTGGCTGCCCGGCACCGCGGATCGCATCCCCGCACTCACCCTGCACCATGCACTGGTGATGTTCCGTCTGGCGGGCGCCGATCTGGGCCTCGCCTTCCGCAATGTCTTGAACCACCAAGGCGCCCTCTCGTCCGGCAGCCTCGCCGTGGTCCAGGAAGAAAACGGGGACACCAGCGGCCGCGAGATGCGTTGGCGTCTCCAGTGGACCCTGCGTCGCTGATCCTCCTCCCTCGACATCTCCCGGACTCGGAGGCGCCCGTGCGTCGTCGTCAAGCCCTCGGACTGTTGCTGATCTTCCTGTTCCTGCTCGGCGGCCGGCAGATCCGTCATCGCCTGCTGGTCGGACCTGACGGAGTCTGGCGCGATCCCCTCTGGCTCGACTCCCTGCTGCCTGCGGTGGCTGACGCCACAGCCGAGGAGGCGCCACCACCAGCGGGGCCCTTCGCCGTGAATACCGTTGGGATCGACACCTTGTGCTACCTGCCTGGGATCGGACCCAAGCTGGCGGCGCGCATCGTCGTCGCGCGGGAGCAGGGGGGGCCGTTCCTCGACCTCGTGGATCTGCAGAGGGTCAAGGGAATCGGCCCGAAGTTGGCAGCGAAATTGGCTCCTCATCTCCTCTTCGACACTCAACTTCACAGCGCAGCGGCCGATACGAGTGGTGAAGCAATGGGGCCGACGAGCCCCGAGTCCTGAACTCAGGCCCGGGATGAGATGCCTTGAACACAATCCAGTCCTGGATCCTCCTCACAGTACTGATCACCACGATCGTCTGCGCCGCAGGCTGGCGTCGCGAGCGCTGCGCCCGTTGCAGACTATCGGCTGACGAGGAGTCGTTGAGCTCCAACCTCAAGGCGATCTTGTCGAGCCTGAGCAGCGGACTCCTGCTGCTCGATGCGCGGGGTGTGATCCGTACGGCCAGTCGCTCGGCCTGCCGCATTCTGGGCAGCGAGGCCGGCTCCCTGGTAGGGCACGACGCCAACGAGGCTCTCGACGAAGGCTGGCACGAATTCACCCGCTGCTTGATTCAGGCACTGGTTCGTGAGGAAAGCGCCGAACGGGAAGAAGTGCGTGTCCAACTCCGCGACGGCCGCACGATGCCGGTGGGCATCACGGTCAATCCCATCTATGACAGGGAGGGTCGTCTCGACGGAGCTGTGGCGGTATTCCAGGATCTGACCCAGGTCATGCACATGCGCGAGCGCATGCGCGAGTCGGATCGTTTGGCGGCCGTGGGTGAACTGGCCGCCAGCATCGCCCACGAAATCCGAAACCCTCTGGGCAGCATCCGCGGCAGCGCCGAACTGCTGGTCGCCGAGCTCGATCTCGAGGGCACCGAGCAGAGACTGCTCGAGCTCATTCTCAAGGAGAGCGGCCGAGTCAACGGGCTGATCACCGATTTTCTGTCGTATGCCCGTCTGCGTCCCGCCGTGCCCCAGCTTGTGGAGATCCACTCTTTCTTCGACGACATCGCCCTCCAGGTTTCGGTGCAGGATCAGGGCGACGGCGAGGCCGTAGACATCACCACTGTGGTGGAACCCGTCGACCTCGTGCTCATGTTCGACGAAGAACAGATCCGGCAGGTCCTGCTCAATCTTGTGATCAACGCCAAAGCGGCCATCGGCGGGCAGGGCGCGGTGACCATCGCCGCCGGGCTGAATCTCGACGCCGGCCGCTGCATCATGACGGTGACGGACACCGGACCCGGCATTGTCCCCTCGTTGCTCACCGAAATCTTCAAGCCCTTCGTCACGACCCGGAAACACGGTACGGGTCTGGGCCTCGCCACGGTGCAGCGCATCATGCATGCACACGGCGGCTCCGTAACGGCGGCCAACCTGCCCGAGGGGGGAGCCGTGTTCACACTGAGCTTGCCGCTCGTCCATACGGATCCCTGCCTGGATCCCGACGACATGCTGGGTGAAGCCTCCACGTCCTGTGTCCTGACCTGAGTCGGGAGCTGTGCAAAAAGCCCTCATTCCTGATTCGAGAGCAAAGAATCTGAGATTACTTCACTCAAGTTCCGTGCAAAACAACCGATCAACAGAGAGACAAACGACACCAAGTGCCCGCGACCCCCAAAGGAGGGATCCATGGCCGATCCGCGGATCCTCATTGTCGACGACGAAGAGTCGATGTGCCAATACCTGACCATCCTGCTTGAAAAGGATGGATACGACGTGACCGCTGTCCAGACGGGCATCGACGCCCTGGGCGCCATGGAAGACAACCCATTCGATGTCGTGATCAGCGACATCCAGATGCCCAAGCTCAACGGCATCCAGCTGCTCAAGGGCATCAAGGCCATCGATCCCGAGACCCCGGTCATCATGCTCACGGCCTACGCCAGCGAGCAGTCGGCCATCGAAGCGGTCAACCTGGGTGCCTACTCGTATCTGCAGAAGCACTGCAAGAACGACGAGATCAAAGTCGCCGTGCGCAACGCGTTGGCCCTGCGCACCGCCAAGTGCGAGAACGTCAAGTTGAAGCGCGAGCTCACATCCAAGCATTCCAAGCAGAAGATCATCGGCCAGAGCGTCGGCATGCGGGCCGTCTACAAGATGATCGACAAGATCGCCGCGACCACAGCGACCATCCTGATCACAGGCGAGAGCGGCACGGGTAAGGAACTCATCGCCCGGACGATTCACGACCGCAGCGAACGCGCCGACAAGCCGTTCGTGGCCATCAACTGCGGCGCCATCCCCGAGACGCTCCTCGAGAGCCAGCTCTTCGGACATGCGCGGGGATCGTTCACCGGTGCCGACCGAGACCATGACGGGTTCTGTCGCCAGGCAGAAGGTGGCACCATCTTCCTCGACGAGATCGGCGAGACGCCCCACGCCATCCAGGTCAAGCTGCTGCGCATGCTCCAGGAACGGGAGATCTACCCGGTTGGCACGAGCAAGGCCATCAAGACCGACCTGCGCGTGATCACCGCCACCAACCGGAACCTGGATCTCGAAGTGGCCGAGAAGCGCTTTCGAGCGGATCTCTTCTATCGGCTCAACGTCATTCCCATCGAACTGCCGCCGCTGCGGAGCCGACAGGACGACATCCCCCTGCTGATGGATCATTTCCTGCGCATGCACATGACGGACTATCCCGGTACGGTGGGCCAGTGCGTGGCCGACGACGCATTGGGCGCCTTGCTGCGCTACGACTGGCCGGGCAACGTTCGCGAACTGGAAAACGTCATCGAACGCTCCTGCATCATCCGTGAGGGAAGCAAAATCGAGTGCGTGGATCTGCCGGTCTACGTCGCGGTACCCGATCTCGAAGGTGGGGGGCGCCAGAATCTGCTCGGTGCCCACATCACTCTCGAAGAGGTGGAGCGTCAGCACATCCTGGCCGTTCTCGACTCCGTGGGAGGTCACAAGAAACGTGCAGCCGACATCCTCGAGATCAATCCCTCGACGCTCTACCGGAAGCTCCTGCGCTACGGTGTGACGACCACACAGGACGAGGAGGACGAGCTTTCGGTCGATATGCTGACGGAGGAAGACCATGAGATCGTCTCGGTCTGAAACTCTTCGCGGAAGATCGGACCGGGCGCCCATCGGGCTGGTCGAATCATTGATGATCGTGGCGATCATGGCGGCGCTGGCGGCGACTGCGGGGATGAAGCTGCCCGACTTGCACGCTGTCCCGGAGAGGGCCGAACCAGTCGATACGGTGGTGGTGGACACCGCAGCAGGTGCTGAAGACGCCCCCTAGACGATTTCGAAACTATGATGCGACGGTCGCGGGTCTTGCTTGCCCGCGGCCGTCGTCTTCTTTATGCTCGGCGTTCATCGATGCGGAGGTAGCGGACGTGTGGATTTCCCTGATTGGGTTCATGGGCAGCGGCAAGTCGACGGTGGCGCGTCTTGTGTCGGAACGCACCTTCGTGCCTGCCGTCGATCTGGATGAGCGGATCGCCGAATCGGCGGGACGCTCCGTCGCCGAGATCTTCCAGCAGGAGGGAGAGGACCGGTTCCGTCAGCTCGAGAGTGAAGCGCTGACCGTCCTGCCCAGAGAGGGCGACGGCATCCTCGCCTGCGGGGGCGGCGTTGTCGAGCGTGAGTCCAATCGAGGACAGCTGCGCCAAAGAGGCCCGGTCGTCTGGCTCGACACCACCTGGGAAAATCTGCATGCCAGGATCAGCGCCGGCCCGGCCAACGAGCGTCCCTTGGTCCAGCAGCTCGGTTGGGAAGGGCTGAAGGACTTGTATCTGAAACGCCGTCCTCTCTACGCCGCCACGGCCCACTTTCGCCTGCGCACGGATCGGGACGATCCGGAGATCATTGCTCGGCGTGTGACGGCCTGTCGGTTCAAAGGAGATATCGATCGGGAGGTTCAACGATGAGAGTCATCGCCGGGACCTGGAAAGGACGTGTTCTCAAGGCGCCGGCCGGCGACGCCACGCGCCCGACCACCGACCGGGTCAAGGAATCCCTGTTCTCGATTCTCGGCGACCGGATGTCCGGCGCCGTGGTACTCGATTTGTGCTGCGGTGCTGGTGGACTGGGAATCGAGGCCCTGAGCCGTGGCGCGGTGTCCTGCACCTTCGTCGACCGTTCGCCCGAAGCTCTGACTTTCGTCAGGCGCAACCTGGAGAGTCTCGGAGTCACTGCCGAGCGGTGGTCGGTGGTCCGTGCCGAAGCACACAATTGGTTCGTCAAGGAGTTGGGACGGCCCGGCGACGACCTTGCAGTGTTTGCGGATCCGCCCTATTCGTCGAATCTTGTCCACGACGTCTGCCGCGTCGCCTGTGTCCCTGAGGGTCGCACCCGGTTGCTCATCCTCGAGCACGAATTCGGTGCGGGCCCTGACGCGCCGTCCGGCTGGATCTTGGACCGTCGCCATTACGGGCGGTCCGAACTCTCGTTCATGGAGCGTGAATCATGAGCGCCAAGCATGCCCTTTACCCGGGCACTTTCGATCCGATCACCAACGGCCATCTCGATATCCTCGAACGCAGCCTCGCACTCTTCGACACGGTCACCCTGGCGATTGCCGAGGGCGGACGGTCCACTCTTCTCGACCACGAGACCCGCCTCCAGGTGGCTCGGGAGGCTGTGCGCAGAGTCGCAGGAGCTGGACGATGTCGTGTGACCGGCTTCAATGGTCTTTTGGTCGAGACCGTCGAAAAGCTTGGAGCCGACGTCGTTGTCCGCGGTGTGCGCGGTTCTCCCGACCTGGAGCACGAACAGCCCATGGCCGCTCTCAACAGGTCCCTGCACCCGGGGTTCGAAGTGATTCTGTTCTTCGCCAGACCCGAGCTGGCGATGATCAGCGCCACCCTCGTGCGCGATGTCGCCCGCTGCGGAGGTCCGGTGGATCCCTATGTGCCTCCCGAGGCGGCCGCAGCCCTCAGGGATCGTTTCCGGGATTGACGCCAACGGCGGGGGACGATCGAAGTGGTCGTCTCCAGTGAGTACGCCTTGCCTCAGCGCCGCAACACACCACATTTGTCTCAGACGAGATGCTGAATTCAAAACTACGCCAAGGGGGCGATCATGGAACTCAGGCTGGGATGGCTGGCTGACGTACTGGGTGATTCTCCGACCCTCAAGCTGTCGGGTCAGGCGAAGGAACTTCTGGCCAAGGGCGAACCAGTCATCAACCTGACCGCAGGCGAGCCAGACTTCGATACGCCCGAGCCCATCAAGGAAGCAGCCCATCGCGCCATCGACGAGGGTGGCAACGGGTACACGGCCAGCGCCGGCATCCCTGCCCTTCGTCAAGCCGTGGCGACTCACTACTCTGCCAAGATGGGCGTCACCATAGAGCCCGCTGAAGTCATCATCTCCAACGGTGCCAAGCAGATCCTCTTCAACGCCTTGTCCATGCTCCTGAACCAGGGCGACGAGGTGGCGGTGCCGGTTCCATACTGGGTCACCTACCCGGCCCAGATCGCCGCTCTGCGAGCCCGCATGACGCCGGTGGTTCCCTCCCAACCCGGCTGGAAGATCACTCCGGAAGACCTAGAGCGCGCCGGTGCCGGCCGTGCCAAGGCCCTCATCCTGAACACGCCGTCGAACCCCTCAGGCGCCGTCTACACCAGGTCGGAACTCGAAGCCCTCGCGGACTACTTCCGCATGACGAGTTTCTTCATCCTGACCGACGAAATCTACGAGGACCTCGTCTACACCGACGCCGGCCACGTTCCCCTGATGACGGTGGCCCCCGACTTGCGTCACCGCATCGTGACGGTGAGCGGCCTGTCCAAGAGCTATGCCATGACCGGCTGGCGCGTCGGCTTCGGCATCGCGGACCGCAGCACGATCGGCGCCATGAACCGCCTGCAGAGCCACTCGACGAGCAACGTGAACACCGTCGCCCAGAAGGCGTCGCTCGCCGCATTCGGCTGCGGCGCGAAGGTCGCCGAGATGGCTCGGGCCTTCCGACTGCGCCGCGACGTGTTGGTCGAGAGTCTGTCGGGCATCGACGGCGTGAGCTTCACCGTTCCCGACGGCGCCTTTTACCTGTTGGCCGACGTGCGGGGTTTGATCGACCCGGACCGCGGCTCCGGGGGGGACTGGCGTCTGGCCGAGCATCTGCTCGCCGCTCAGAAGCTGGCGACGGTACCGGGCGAACCATTCGGAGTTCCCGGTCATCTGCGCTTGAGCTACGCCATCCACGAGGATACTCTGCGGGAAGCGGCCGAGCGCTTCCGCGCCGGCGTCGCCACATTCGGAGGTTGATGTGAAGTTCGTCGATGTCGCCGAGATCAACGTACAGAGCGGGAGCGGGGGCGACGGCTGCGTCGCCTACCGTCGCGAGAAGGGCGTGCCAAGGGGCGGGCCCAACGGCGGCAATGGCGGCAGGGGTGGCTCGGTCTGGCTGACGGCTTCGAGCGCGAGCTCTACGCTTCAGGACTTCCGTTATCGCAAGAACTACAAGGCCGACCCGGGACAGCCGGGCAGCGGGTGGAACAAAACAGGTTCCGATGGTGAGGATGTCGATGTCGTGATCCCCAGTGGGACCATGGTTTTCGACGCCGATACCGACGACCTGATCGCCGACCTCGCTCATCCCGGTGACCGCTTCTGCATCGCCGAGGGCGGCAAGGGCGGCAAGGGGAATTACGAATTCCGTTCACCCAAGAATCAGACTCCTGATCGCGCCTCGTCAGGCAAGGACGGCGTGCACCGTCATCTCCGCCTCGAACTCAAGCTGCTGGCCGACATCGGTCTGATCGGCCTGCCCAACGCAGGTAAGTCGACACTGCTGAGCCGTCTCACCGCGGCCCGCCCGAAGATCGCCGACTACCCGTTCACGACCCTCGTGCCCAACTTGGGCATCATCGACCTCGGGGAGTTCACCAGCTGCACCCTGGCCGACATCCCCGGCCTGATCGAGGGCGCCAGCGACGGGCGCGGCCTCGGCCATGAGTTCCTGCGCCATGTGGAGCGCACCCGCGGGCTGGTCTACCTCGTCGACGCCAACGACACTGCACCGGTCGCCACGCTTCAGATTCTGCGCCAGGAACTAGAAGCCTATGGCCGTCGCCTTGCCGATCTGCCCTTCGTGGTGGTGCTGAACAAGCTCGATATCGTGGATGACGAACTGATTCCCGAAATCCAGCGTGAAGTCAGCAATTGGACCGGCGACCACTGCGACCGCGAAGTGCTGAGCATCTCCGCCGTCACCGGATTGGGCATCGATACGTTGCGCCATGTCCTCCGCGATCTCTACAACGCGCTTCCCGACCAGGTCGACGTCTAGGTCGGCCGCACATTCCCCTCCTCCCGGAGAGGAAACATCCTCATTGAACGATCGTAGAACGCCCCTCACAGCGGGGGATTGGATGTTGTGTCCTGGAGACGCGGCCTGGCCCGCCGGCTGGCTGGAGGTTCCGGGTCCGCCCGAGAAGATCTGGGGCCGGGGAACAGCCGCCGTGCTGGGATATGATGCTGTGGCCATCGTCGGCACGCGTCGGGCGTCCCACCGCGGACGCACGGTGGCACAGAGACTCGCCGCCGAGCTGGGCCGCCTGGGTTGGACCATCGTCAGCGGGATGGCTGCGGGCATCGACGGGGCGGCCCACCGCGGCGCCCTCGAAGCGGGCAGTCCGACGGTGGCGGTCATGGGCACGGGAATCGATCTCACATTTCCGTCCCGCCACGCCGTGCTGCGTCGGGACATCGAACGGACTGCCTGCGTGGTCACCGAAGAGGAGCCGGGCACACCACCGCTTCCCTACAATTTTCCCCGTCGCAACCGTTTGATTGCAGGATTGGCACGGGCGGTGATCGTTGTCGAAGCACCGATCCGCAGCGGGGCCATGCACACGGCTCACCAGGCCGTCGATCTCGGGCGCGAGGTTTTCGCCGTGCCAGGCCCGGTGGACGCACCCGAGGTGAGGGGCTGCCACAAGCTCCTGCGGGAAGGGGCTCATCTGATGGAGTCGGTCAGGGATTTGACGGCCGTGATCGGTCTTCCTGCCGGAGCCGATCCGACGGCGATCGAATCTGCAGCCGCCGGAGCCACCCTGCCTCGGCCTGGATCACCGGCGCGCTGGATCTGGGAGCGGCTCGATCTGACGGGTCTGCGTCTGTCCGAACTCCGCGGTCGTTGGCGGGGTACTGAACCGGTCTGGCTGGAGGCCTTGACCGTTCTCGAACTGGCGGGCCTGATCCAACGGTTGCCGGGCGGCATGGTGGCGCGTAGGATCTGGATACCCGATGCGGAGCACCCTCGTTGAAGGAGATACGTTGGCACGAGCCCCCAAGCGCTGGCGCTGGGCCCTGGAGTACCTGCTCCTGACGGCCGTACTCGCCTTGGTGCGCTGTCTGCCTGAACGCTGGTGGCGGGGGCTCGGCCGAGGCCTGGGCGCTTTCGTGAACCGCCGTCTGGGTTTTCGTCGTCCCGTGGTGACCGACAACATGCGTCGGGGTTTTCCGGAACTCGGAGTCGGAGAGATCGACGCCCTGTGTGATTCGTTTTACGAGAACCTCGGCGAGACCATGCTGGAATTCTTCGCCATGTCGGGATGGGATAAAGACGAAATTCTGGCCCGAGTGGACCACGAGGCTCTGGCTCCCATTCACGAACTGCATCGGCAGGGCCGGGGCGCTATCCTCGTCACAGGTCATTACGGGAACTGGGAGCTTCTCGGTGCCGCCGCCTCCGCGGCGGGGATCCCGATGTCGGTCGTCGCCCGAACCCAGAGCAACCCTTGGGTCGATGGCCTCCAAAATCGCATCCGCGAACGGTCGGGAATGCGGGTGATCAAGGCCGACGCTTCGGTGCGCGAAGTCATTCGGGCCGTACGCCGCGGCGAGTTCGTGGCCATGCTGCCCGATGTGAACGCCGGCGACGACGGAGTCTTCGTCGACTTTCTGGGCCGTCCGGCCTCGACGCCACGCGGTGTTGCTTACTTCGCTTGGAAGCTGCGTTGTCCCCTGGTGACGGCTTTTCTCGAATGTGACGGCGACGGCACCCATACCATTCGGCCAGGAACCGTCCTGGAACCCGATCCCGATCAGGACGAAGAGACTGCGGTGAGAGACCTGACCCAGGCTCTTATCGACAGTCTCGGCACGCAGATCCGTGCGCGGCCCGAGTTGTATTTCTGGGTTCACCGACGTTGGAAAACACGGCCTCCCGAAAAGAGGGGCGGGCCGTCACCCGTGGAGGAGGGACGATGATTCAGGTCCACGAACTCGGCAAACGCTTCGGAGACGTCAAGGCTGTCGATGGCGTGTCGTTCACCGTTGCGGCAGGTGAGATCTTCGGACTTCTCGGGCCCAACGGCGCCGGCAAGACGACGACGATCTCCATCCTCGCCACACTGCTTCCGCCTGACTCCGGGCGCGCCAGTGTCTGCGGACTCGACGTCACGACCGACGGTGAGGCTATCCGCCGCCGCATCGGCGTCGTACCTCAGGAAATGGCTCTCTACGAAGAACTCACAGCGGAACAGAACCTCGACGTGTTCGGTCGTCTGTATGGTCTCAAGGGCGACCAGCTCAAACGCCGCGTCGCCGAGCTCCTCGAACTGAGCGAGCTCACCGAGCACGCCCGTCGTCCTGTGAAGGGTTTTTCCGGCGGCATGAAGCGTCGCCTGAACATCATGATGGGTCTGGTCCATGCCCCCGACGTCCTGTTCCTGGACGAACCGACCGTGGGCATCGACGCTCAGGCCCGCACGAGGATCCTCGACCTGATCCGCGGCATGAACGAGCAAGGCCTCACCGTGCTCTATACGACCCACTACCTGGAAGAGGCGGAACAGCTCTGCGACCGGATCGGTGTCATCGACCACGGCCGCCTGGCCGCCCTCGGCGACAAGGAACAACTGATTCACGAGATCGGTGAGTCTGACGCCGTACGCCTACTGCTCGCCACCGACCGCCACGCCGACCTCGCAGCCGATGCCGCCCGCTGGCCGGGCGTGAGCTGGGCCGGTTTCCGCCGGGGCAAGTTCGAGATCCAATGCGACGACGGTGCGCCCGTCGTCGCACGTCTGCAGACCTGGCTCACCGAGGATGGACTGGAACTCGACCAGCTCGAGGTCATCCGTCCCAACCTCGAATCCCTCTATCTCAAAATCACGGGCCGCGCTCTGCGCGAGTAGGAGGTGGGCATGCTCGGAGTTCTCGTCCGCAAGGATATCCGGCGCTGGTGGGCCGACCGCCAGTCCGTGATCGTGACCCTGGCGCTGCCCTTGTTGCTGACCGCCGTGCTCGGCGTGTCCTTCGGCGGCTTCGGCGACGACGGTCCCCAGATGGAGGCCATCCCACTCGCGCTGGTCGGCGATCCGCCACAGTTGATCCGCGACTCCCTCGACAATGCCCTGGACCAGAGCGGCTTCTTCCGTCCCGTCTGGTGCGATTCGCTGACCGCTGACTCTCTGGTCCGCAAAGGAGAGGTGCGGGCGGCCCTGGTCTTCCCCGACATGTCGCCGGCTATCCTCTTCAGCGGTGAGAAGGTGGTTTTCGAACTCTGGAAAGATCCCGTCAGCGCTTTCCAGGCCGATATCGTCCAGCAGATCCTCGAGCGCATGCTCCTGGAGGTCAGAGCGGGCGAAGCGGTCTACGTCGCCGTCTGGCCCGAGGACTGGTATCCCGCACAGGGTGAACATCATCCCTTCGACATGTTCTTCAAGGACACCTCTTTGCTCGAAGTCTGGCGCCAAGTTCGTGACGGCACCTCCGAAGCCGAGGCGGCCTGGAAGCAGATGTCCACGATTTTCGACCACCAGGTGGTCCTCTCCGACGCCTTCGCAACCCCCGCCGTCGATCTCGTGACCTACGAGCGCAGCGCCGGCGAGGTGGGGGAGATGGAGTCGCCCCAATCGTCGCGCAACATGTTCGACTGGATCCTGCCCGGCATGGGGATCTTCTTCATGATGTTCGCCGCCGCCAATGCTGGCGGCGATCTGCACCGTGAGCGGGCTTCCGGAACTCTGCGCAGGCTCCTGGTGGCGCCGCTCCGTGATTCGGATTTGCTGCTCGGTAAGTGGTCCTTTGCGGCGGCCAACGGATTGCTGCAGATGATGGTGCTGTTCGGGGCCGGCAAACTCCTTTTCAAAATGAATCTGGGCCCTGATCCCTTCGCCCTGGCCCTGGTCGCCCTCGCCACCGCCGGCATGCTCGCTTCGTTCTACCTCCCTCTCGCGCTGCTGACTCGCGACGAGAAGCAGCTCGGGCAGGTCAGCACGGGCGTTACCCTGTTCCTGGCACTCATCGGCGGCAATTTCATACAACCCGAAGCCATGCCGGCCGTCCTGCAGACCATCGGTCGTTTCACTCCCAATTACTGGGCCAATACGGCCTTCACCTCGGTGATTGCGTACAACAGGGGAGTAGGCTCGGTGGGCATGCATCTGCTGATCCTCATGTCCATCACCGTGGTCTTCTTGGGACTGTCGGTCCTCATCTACAAGCGTCGGGGCGGAAAGGTGGGCCTGCTATGACCAGCGCCGTCATCCGCACCCTGGTCCTGCTGCACGTGCGCAAGATCCTCGCCGAAAAATCGAATCTGTTCTGGATGTTCGGCATGCCCATCATGTTCACCGTGCTGATGGGTATGATGTTCGGCACCACGAGTAGTAGCGGCCCATCCGAAGCACCGGAGGTCACTGTCTACGACGCGAGTCGCAGTGCTGCTTCCGGTGACCTGATCGCTTCGCTCGGCGGGCGTGAGCAATACCGGATCGTCGTCGCGGACACCGTGGGCTCCGAGGACCTAGCCCGCCAACTCGTGGACGATGGCCGGCGCACCGCGGCACTTTGGATTCCCGCCGCCTTCGACGATAGCCTCACAGCGGGTCGACCGGCTCCCCTGCGTTTCTTCTTCGACTCGGACCGGGCCAGCGCCCAGACATCGCGCACGGCCCTGGCCGAAGCGGTCCGACGCCTCGACGCCATCCAGGGCGGTCGCCATGCCGCCGGAGCCGGCGAATTCGACCAGGCGGTGTTCGACTCGCTCTGGGCCGAACCGCGGGTCGTTCTTGCGGCCACGACCCTGGGCAGACAGCAGCAGGAGGAATCCGCCCTGGCGGGTATGTCCTCCGGCTTCCAGCATACCGGCCCTAGCTACACCTTGATGTTCGTGATGATGTTCATGCTCATGAGCGTCCGCGACATCGTGCTGGAGCGCCGTGCCGGCACTCTGACGCGATTGCGCCTCGGTGCTGCTTCTTCGACCACCCTGGCGGCCGGCCTTTTCCTTGGCCCGCTTCTGGTCGGGCTGGCACAGGCTGCTGTTCTCCTTGGGTTCAACACATTGTTGCCGAGTATGGACTATGGCGACAGTGTGGCGACCCTGATCGTGGTGATGGTCCTGTTCACAGGTGTCAGTTCAGCTTTGGCCCTCGTCGCCGCGACCTTCTGCCGTACGACCGGCCAGGCCGACGGCATGGGCATGACCGTCTCGATGCTCATGGCGTCCCTCGGCGGTCTGTGGTGGCCCCTGGAGATCGTACCGGGATTCATGAAGCAGTTGGCCCTGATGCTGCCGTCTGGACGGGCCATCACGGTCTTCCACAACATGATCGGCCGTGGCTGGGGTCTCACGGAAAACGCCCCGCACCTGCTGTGGCTGGTGGGGGCGTTGCTGATCCTCATGGTTCTGGCCAGGGTCCGGCTGCGGCGTTTGATCGCCTGAGGGCCGTCGCGGCGGGGTCAGTTCTTGAGGTCGGGATCCTGGAATCCCACGATAGGCGGTTGACCCCCGGCAGGCAGCCGGATCTCGCCGTGAGTCTCTTCGAAGCGCTGGATATTGGTCTGCAGCGTCCGCATCAAGGCCTTGGCGTTCTGGGGCGTCATGACGATGCGGGCGCAGACCTTGGCCTTGGGCAGGCCCGGCAGCATGCGCGCAAAGTCCAGAATGAACTCGCTGGGGCTGTGGGCGATCAGGGCCAGGTTGGCGTAGTTGCCCTCGGCGACATCCTGAGGCAGGTCCACGTTGATCTGATGGGTCGTCTTCTTGTCCATGGGTCGTTACCTCCGTCGATCGTTGGAGTCCCACGTTAGACCGCTGGGGACAGTCAGGCAACGACTTTCGCCGCAGCGGACCGTTTCGCCTTCGTTGACACCCCACCGGGCAGGTGATAGCTTGGCACCTCCGCAGAACGACGTTCAACCGGAGGGATCCATGCCCGCCCGTAGCCTTTCCATTCTCGACGCATTCCCCGGAAAACGACTCGCTGTGGTCGGCGATGCCATGGTCGACCGTTTTCTCTGGGGAGAAGTCGAACGCATCAGTCCCGAAGCGCCCGTGCCCGTCGTCCGTCTGAGCCGTGAAACGGTCCGTCTCGGGGGTGCCGCCAACGTCGCCGCCAACATCCGCGCCCTTGAGGCCGATGTGGATCTCTTCGCCGTGGCCGGTGTGGGGGAGACATCGAGCACCCTCGCGGGCCTGCTCGACGAGCAGGGCATCGACCCAGGGGGCCTGAGTCGCATCGAGGGACGCCGCACCACGTTGAAAATGCGGATCATCGCTCACCATCAGCAGGTTGTTCGGGCCGACGTCGAGGCCGACGAATCGCTGACCGACGAGCAACGCACAGGCTTGATCGCGCGCTTCGAGGCCGGCGGACCCTATGACGGGATAATCTTGAGCGACTACGGCAAAGGCGTCCTGACCGGAAACGTCCTGAGCAGCGTCATCGAACTCGGGCGGCGCTGGAAGGTCCCCGTCGTGGTCGACCCCAAAAACGGCGACTACTCGCAATACAGGGGCTGCACCTCCCTGACACCCAACCAGAAAGAGGCCAGCGGCGCCACCGGCCTGTCCATCACCGACCCTGCGAGCCTTCAACGCGCCGGCCGCCTCCTGCTCGAACGCACGGACGCCGCCTGCGTGGTCATCACCAGGGGCGAACACGGCATGGCTCTCTTCGAGCGTACGGGTGATGAACACCATCTGCCCACCGAGGCCCGGGACGTCTTCGACGTGACGGGTGCCGGAGACACCGTGATCGCCGTCTACACTGCGGCCTTGGCCGCCGACGCCTCGTTCCTCGAAGCCGCGAATCTGGCCAACCACGCCGCCGGCCTCGCCGTGCGTGAAGTTGGCACTGCAGCCATCACCGCCGCTCAGATCCGCGAGGTCCTCGCATGAAGGGGCCGGCTCCCGTCATCGCCCGGGCAGACCTCGTCGCCTGGGCCGCGTCGCAGAGGGCTGCAGGTCTCCGCATCGTGTTCACCAACGGGTGTTTCGATGTGATTCATCGAGGACATGTGGAGTACCTCGCCGAAGCGGCCGCCGCGGGCGACATCTTGATTGTCGCAATCAACTCCGACGCATCTGTCGGTGAGCTCAAGGGACCCGGCCGTCCGATCGTCGAAGAAAAGGATCGTTGCGCCGTCCTGAGCCACTTGCGCCCCGTGGCTGCGATCACCATCTTTGCCGAGCCGACTCCCTTGCAGGTGATCGAACTCATACAGCCGGACGTCCTGGTCAAGGGCGATGAATACCGGGAGAGCGAGATCGTCGGTGCGGAATTGGTGCGTTCACTGGGAGGGGAGGTCATCCGTATCGCCATGCGCGAAGGAAGATCCACGACCTCCATTATCGAGGCTATCCGTCGCCTGCCCTAATCGGCGGCCCGAGAGGTCGCAGCGCCTTGCGTAGCGCTGGGCGGGCGGTTTTTTGCGCAAACGTTCACATAGAGGTGCTGCCATGAGCAGGGAGAAAATCATCATCATCGGCGCGGCCGGTCGTGACTTCCACAACTTCAATTGCGTCTTCCGGGACAACGAGAAGTATGAAGTCGTCGCATTCACCGCCGCCCAGATTCCCGACATCGACGGGCGCAAGTACCCGGCCGTGCTGGCCGGCTCGCTGTACCCCGACGGGATCCCCATCCTCGCCGAAGAGGATCTCCCCGAGCTCATCGCCGAACACGAAGTCGAATGCTGTGTCTTTTCCTACAGCGACGTGGCCTATGAAGACGTCATGCACAAGGCAGCCCTGGTCAACACCTGCGGCGCCGACTTCAAACTGCTCGGCGAGCGCGACACCCAGCTCGTGAGCACCAAGCCCGTCATCAGCATCTGCGCCGTGCGCACGGGCTGCGGCAAGAGCCAAACCACACGCCGCATCTCCGAAATTCTTCAGGCCGCCGGCAAGAAGGTGGCAGCGGTACGCCACCCCATGCCCTACGGCGATCTGGCCAAGCAGCGCGTCCAGCGTTTCGCGGCCCTCGAGGATCTCGTCAAGCACGAGTGCACCATCGAGGAGATGGAGGAGTACGAGCCGCACATCGTGCGCGGCAACGTCATCTTCGCCGGCGTCGACTACGAAGCCATCCTGCGTGAGGCCGAAAAAGAGGCTGACATCATCCTCTGGGACGGCGGCAACAACGACACCCCGTTCTTCAAACCCGATCTGCATGTCGTGGTCGCCGACCCCCATCGCGCGGGGCACGAGCTGTCGTATTTCCCAGGTGAACACAATATCCGCATGGCGGACGTCGTGATCATCAATAAGGTCGTCGAGGCCGAGTTCGATCAGATCGCCGAGGTGCGCGACAACGTCCGTTCGATCAACCCGAACTGCATCATCATCGACGCGGCCTCACCGCTGACGGTGGACAATCCCTCGTTGATCCTGGGCAAGCGAGTCCTGGTCGTCGAAGACGGTCCGACCCTCACGCACGGCGGTATGACCTACGGCGCCGGCGTCGTGGCGGCGCTCCGCTGCGGTGCGGAAGAACTCGTCGATCCTCGTCCCTGGGTCACCGGCAAGCTGGCCGAGACTTTCGAGATCTATCCCGAGATCGGCACGTTGCTGCCCGCCATGGGCTACGGCGACGAACAGATCGCCGACCTGGAGAAGACCATCAACGCCGTCGACTGCGACGCCGTGGTGATCGGCACTCCGATCGACCTGAACCGCATCGTCAAAATCAACAAGCCGACCGTCCGTGTGGGTTACGACCTGCAGGAGATCGGCTCGCCTAACCTGGTGGATCTGTTGGCCAGGTTTACGGACTAGCTCCAGAGCGGGGGAGGGCCACCACCCTCCCCCTTTTTGCAACCGACGTTCCTGATCGATTTTCCACAGCTGGAGGTTTTCCGTGAACATCCACGAGTACCAGGCGAAGGAGATCTTCCGCGCGGCCGGTCTGAACGTGCCGCCCGGACGAGTCGCCGCAACCGTCTCAGAGGCCGAAGCCCTGGCTGAAGAGTATGGTCTGCCGGTCATGGTCAAGTGCCAGGTCCTGACCGGAGGGCGGGGCAAGGCCGGCGGCGTCAAGTTCTGCGACAGCATGGACGACGTCCGCACCCATGCCGGGAACATCCTGGGCATGGACATCAAGGGCCACACGGTGCACAAGGTGCTCGTCACACCCGCCGAAACCATCGCCGAGGAGTTCTACGTCGGCATGCTCGTGGACCGCAATTCCCGGCGCGTGCTGCTGATGTGTTCGGCCGAGGGCGGCGTGGAGATCGAACAGGTGGCCAAGGACAACCCCGACGCCATCTTGAAGTACCCCATCGATCCGCGTTACGGCCTGATGGACCACGAGGCCATGACCATCGCCATGAAGATGACGACCGATGTCAAGAAGGCCCGCCAGCTCGCCTACGGCATGCAGCGGCTTTATGTCGCGTTCACCCATGCCGACGCCTCGCTGGCCGAAATCAACCCCTACATCTTCACCGATGAAGGGGTGGGTAAGGCCATCGACGCCAAGATGAATCTCGACGACAATGCCCTGTTCCGTCACAGCGACTTCGAGGCGCTGCGCGATCTCGACGAAGAGGACGCCAGCGAGCGTGCAGCCCGCGAGGCTGACCTGTCCTTCGTCAAGCTCGACGGCAACGTGGGTTGCCTGGTCAACGGCGCCGGCCTAGCCATGGCCACCATGGACCTGGTCGCCTACTACGGCGGCATGCCCGCCAATTTCCTGGACATCGGTGGCAGTTCCAACCCGGACAAGGTCGTCAACGCCCTGGACATCATCCTGCGCGACCCCAACGTCGAGGTCATTCTCTTCAACATCTTCGGCGGCATCACACGCTGCGACGATGTGGCCAAGGGCATCATCGCGGCGACCGAGCGCATGGACATCAAGGTGCCCATCGTCGTGAGGCTGACCGGCACCAACGAGGCCGAGGCCCGCGAACTCCTGGCGGAGACCGACCTGGTTCCCGCCGCCACCATGGACGAGGCCGTGCAGAAGGCCCTCGCATCCGTCGGCAAGTAGCCGGCAGGGGAGGAACGACAATGGCGATTTTCTGCAGGGCCGAGACGAAGATTCTCGTCCAGGGCATCACCGGGCGCGACGGCGGCTTCCATTCCAAGTCGATGCTCGATTACGGCACCAACATCGTGGCCGGTGTCACACCGGGCCGTGGTGGTCAGACTTTCGAGAGCAAGGTACCGATCTTCGACAACGTAGCCGACGCGGTGGCCGAGACCGGCGCGGAAGCTTCTGTCATCTTCGTGCCTCCTGCGGGTGCCGCCGGAGCTGTCTTCGAGGCAGCCGCCGCCGGCTGCAAGCTCGTGGTCTGCATCACCGAAGGCGTGCCGACCATCGACATGGTCAAGATCATGCCCTATCTCGAAGAGCGCGGTGTGCGTCTCGTCGGTCCCAACTGCCCCGGATTCATCAATCCTGGCCAGAAGGCCAAGCTCGGCATCATGCCCGGCAACATCGTGGCTCCCGGCCCGGTGGGTCTGATCTCCCGCAGTGGAACGCTGACCTACGAGGTCGTCGACGCCTTGACCAAGGCGGGCCTCGGTCAGACCACCTGTCTGGGCATTGGTGGCGATCCTGTCATCGGCACCAATTTCATGGAGGCCCTCATGGCTTTCCACGCCGACAAGGAGACCAAGGCTCTGGTGATGATCGGCGAGATCGGCGGCGACGCCGAGGAGCGCGCGGCCGATTACATCAAGTCCAACATGAACATTCCGGTGGTCTCGTTCATCGCCGGCCGCACCGCGCCTCCGGGCAAGCGGATGGGTCACGCGGGGGCCATCGTTACCGGTGGCACCGGCACGGCGGCTGACAAGAAGGCGGCCCTCGAGGCGGCCGGAATCCCAGTGGCCGACCGCCCCGTCGATGTCGTCCCCTTGTTGAAGGAAATCTGGAAAGAAGCACCGTAATCACCTGGAGGAGATAGAGTTGGACCAGACGTACAGCATGATCAAGCCGGAGATCGTGGCCGCCGGCGACCAGAAGATCGGCGAAATTCTCGCCATCATCCAGCGTGCAGGTTTCCGCATCGTGAACATCAAGATGAAGCAGCTGGAGCGGGAAACCGTAGAACTCTTCTACGATGTCCACAAGGAGCGGCCCTTCTACGGCGAGCTGGTTGATTACATTTGTTCCGGCCCTGTCGTGGCGCTCCACCTCGAGCGCGAAAGCGCCGTGGTCAAGCTGCGGGAACTGGTCGGGGCGACCAATCCCGAAGATGCAGCCTGCGGTACGATCCGCGATCTGTACGGCAAGTCCCTGTCGGAAAATGCGATCCACGCCTCGGATTCGGTGGAGAACGGCCTGCGGGAAATCGGCATCATCTTCGGTTGATGCTGTGGGATCGGTGGGGCCGATTCCCTGCCGATCCCCGCAAACCCCCACGACCACGTTCGTTCCCGCCTTGACAGGCCGCTGAGCGCTCGTTATCGTGCTCCGTTCGTATGAAACTGAACCTCGACACCCTTCCGGCGGGACGCAGCGACCAGGAGGTCGATGCCATCTACGCCCTGGATCCCGACGACGAGGTCGCCGGAGAACTCGTTGCGCAAGGCACATTGACGGTGGACAACACCGATGCCATGGTCCTGGTGGGAGGGACGTTGCAGGCCGAAGGGCCCGCCGAATGCGACCGCTGTCTGATCGGGTTCAAGCTGGCATACGAGGCCGATGTGGAGGTCCAGATCGTCCGCACCAACCGGCCGGCACCGGCGGAGGAACCGGACACCTGGATCTTTCACCAAGCTCGTGGCGTGATCGATCTCACCGATCCGCTGCGGGAAAGCGTTATCCTCGCGTTGCCCCATAAGCGGGTCTGCGACGAAGATTGTCAGGGAATCTGCGCCCACTGCGGCGCCAACCGCAACCAGGACGTCTGCGACTGCGAACAGGAGCCGACGGATCCACGCTGGGACGCACTGCCGTCCTGACGGAGAAACGAGGTCGACATGGCCGTTCCCAAGAAAAAGACCAGCCACGCCCGCAAGGGCAAGCGACGCGCCCACTGGCACCTGACTGCGCCGACGATCAACAAGTGCACCCAGTGCGGCGCACCCTGTCGTCCTCACCGCGTATGCCGCAAGTGTGGTTACTACGGCGAGCGTGAGGTCCTGGTCATCGCGTCCTAGACGCGGCAACAGGTCACTCGGCAAGGAGGTCGGCGGCATGACGGACAATTCCGCGACCGGCATCACGGTGGCGATCGACGCCATGGGCGGAGATTTCGGCCCTTCGGTTGTCGTCCCCGGTGTTGTCGAGGCCATTCGTGACCTGGACGGTGTCCGTGCCACTCTCTACGGAGACACCGCCGCCATCTCCGTGGTGATCGACGATCTGGACGCCGACGGCCTACCACTCGACATCGTTGAATGCTCCGAGGACATCGAAATGGGCGAAGCGCCGGCTGCGGCCATCCGCAACCGTCCCGATTCCCCCATCGTCAGAGCCATGCGCGACCACAAGGACGGCACCGTCGATGCTGTCGTCAGTGCCGGCAGTACCGGCGCCATGGTCGCCGGCAGCCTCATGTTGCTCGGCCGTCTTCCCTCGGTGGACCGGCCGGCCATCGCCACGGTCATCCCTTCGTTCACCGGTCGGTTTCTTCTACTTGATGCCGGCGCCAACGTTCAGTGCACGCCGGATCACCTGCTTTGCTTCGCCCGTATGGGTACCCACTACAGCCGCGCCCTTTTGGAGCTCGACGAACCAAAGGTCGGACTTCTGAACATCGGGGAAGAAGCCAGCAAGGGCACCGAGCTTTGTATAGAGTCCCACCGTCTGTTGTCTGCTGCGGCCGACGTTCCGTTCCGGGGCAACGTTGAAAGCCGCAACCTGCTGTTGGGCGAGGCTGACGTCGTGGTCACCGACGGTTTCACCGGCAACATGGTCTTGAAGCTCATCGAGGGTTTCGGCAGCTTCCTGCAGAAGGCCGCCGCAGGAGCGGGGACAGGCAGTTCGGGGGGTGGACTGCGCGATCTCCTGGTCCGCATGGACTACGCTGCCTACGGCGGCGCCATGCTTCTGGGCGTCCGCGGAACGCCGATCATCGCCCATGGCGCCAGTTCATCGCGGGCCATCGCCAACGCCACACGCACGGCGGCCAAGCTGGCCGCGCTCCGCATGCCCGCCCGTCTCGAAGACGCCCTGGCGTCCCTCGCCTGAGAACGGTCTGACCCTTGGGAGGCTCCATGCTTCGAGTTCCGATGATCTTTCCCGGCCAGGCATCTCAAGCCGTGGGAATGGCTGCCGATCTCGCCAGCGGCATTGGACCTGCAGCTCGTTTCCTCGCCGAGGTCGACGGAATCCTCGATCACGGCCTGACGGGTTTGATGTACGAAGGTCCAGTCGACACGCTCACCGAAACCTGGAACGCCCAGCCCGCCATCTTGGCTCATTCCACGGCCGTTGTGCTCGAGTTGAGGGAAATGGGAGTCGAGCCCAGCGTCGTCGCCGGGCATTCCCTGGGCGAGTTCTCAGCCGCCGTCGCTGCAGGTGTTCTGACACCAGCCGACGGCCTGAGCCTGGTGCGGATCAGGGGCGAGCTCATGTTCGCCGCAGGAGAGGAGTGCCCGGGCACCATGGCTGCGGTCATGGGTCTCGGCGAAGCCGAGGTTGCGGAAGTCTGTGCCCGCGTGGCAGCAGATCACGGCGTCGTCGTCTTGGCCAACCACAATTCATCGAACCAGATCGCAATCTCCGGGGAGATCGCCGCCGTCGACGCAGCCTGCGAGGCTCTTAAGGCTGCGGGAGCCCGTCGTGCCATGCGTCTCAACGTCAGCGGCGCCTTCCATTCGCCCTTGCTGGACGGTGCGGCGGCAAGATTCTCCGAACATCTCGACGGCGTAACATTTGCGGATGCCTCGTGTCCGTTGATCGGCAATGTCTCTGCAGTTCCGGCCATGTCCGGCGCCGAGCTCCGTGAAGGCGCCCGGGCCCAATTGACTTCTGCGGTCCGTTGGCATGAGATCATCGGCGGCATCGTCGCTGGCACACCCCGCATCGTGCTTGAGGTCGGCCCCGGACGCGTGCTTTCGAACATGGCCAAGCGGGAGTTTCCAGATGTGGAATTCGTACCGGTAGGTACCCGAGAAGACCTTGACAACGTTCTGGACAAGCTGGCGCAGGACTGACAGTATGCCGACGAATCGAGGAGGATTCCGATGAGCCGCGGTACCGTCATCATCACCGGAGCGAGCCGAGGAATCGGTGCCGCCATCGCGCGCCGCCTCTCCGCCGACGGTTATGACCTCGCTCTGGTGGCCCGTGGGGCCGATGCTCTCCAGGCCGTCGCCGACTCTTTAGAGGGTCCGGGTTCCGCTCTCTGCCTTCCGATGGATGTTTCTGACGCCGAGGCCGTCGCCGCCTCTGTTCAGCGTGCTGGCGATGAACTGGGCCCCATCTACGGCTTGGTCAACAACGCAGGCATCACCAGGGATACGCTGCTGTTGCGGATGTCCCTGGAAGCCTGGAACGAGGTCCTGCAGATCAACCTGACAGGGACGTTCCTCTTTACAAAGGCCGTGACCCAGCCTATGATGCGCCAGCGTTCAGGACGCATCGTCAACATCTCGTCGGTCGTCGGATTGACGGGCAACGCCGGCCAGGCGAACTACGCCGCGAGCAAGGCCGCGATCATCGCTTTCACCAAGTCTGTGGCCCGAGAAATCGGCGGCCGCAACATCACCGTCAATGCCGTCGCGCCCGGTTTCGTGACGACGGATATGACGGCGGACCTGTCGGACCAGATCAAGGCCGACATGCTCAAGAGCATTCCGCTGAAACGCTTCGGCGAGGGCGAAGACATCGCCGGGTCCGTCGCGTTCCTCTTGTCCCCAGACGCCTCCTTCATCACCGGCCAGACGCTGGTGGTGGACGGCGGCATGGTTACCTGAACCTTCCCAAGGAGGGAAAGTCAGTCATGAGTTCCATTCAGGAAAAGGTCTACGAGATCATTGAACGGAAGCTCTCCGTAAATCCGGAGCAGATCACCCCCGAGGCCTCCTTCACCGACGATCTCGGTGCCGATTCCCTGGATACCGTCGAGCTGGTGATGGACCTCGAAGAGGTCTTCAACATCACGATCCCCGAAGAGGATCAGGAGAAGCTGCGCACGGTCCAGGACGCGATCGATTACCTGGAGCAGAACCTGGACTAGTCAAGGTCGCGCTTAGGACGTCGCATTCACGACCCCGGTTCAGGCGCAACGTGCCGGACCGGGGCCGCATTCATTGGAGGAGAACCAGGATGGAGCGTCGCAGAGTCGCTATCACCGGCGCCGGTATGATCACGGCCGTCGGGAAGAATCGTGACGACAGCTGGAATGCGCTGAAGGCCGGAACGATCGGCGTATCCAATATCGAGGCTTTCGATACGACCGACTACAAGGTCCGCTTCGCCGGGGAGATCAAAGACTTCGATCCCCTGGTGGCCATGGATCCCAAGGATGTCCGCAAGGCGGATCGCTACGCCCAACTCGCCATCTGTGCTGCGGAAGAGGCTGTGGCCCATTCCGCGGTCGGCGAAGTCGATCCTCTGAGGGCTGGCGTGATCATCGCATCGGGAATCGGCGGCATGATGACCTTCGAGGAGCAGCACGCCAAGCTCGTCGAACGCGGTCCGAGCCGGGTCTCACCAATGTTCATTCCCATGATGATTGCAGATATGGCGTCGGGACTGGTTTCGATCCGCCACGGTTTCCGGGGTCCCAACTACGCTACGGTCTCCGCCTGCGCCTCCTCCGGCCATGCTTTGGTGGCCGGCTACATGCATATCGTCGCCGACGATGCCGACGTGATGGTCGTTGGCGGCAGCGAGGCTTGTGTCTGCCCTATGGCCATGGCGGGCTTCGCTAATATGAAGGCCCTCTCCACGCGCAACGAGGAACCCCTCCGCGCCAGCCGTCCTTTCGACGCGGAACGCGACGGGTTCGTCCTGGGCGAAGGTGCCGGCGTTCTCGTCCTGGAGAACTGGGACCGCGCCGTCGCTCGTGGCGCAACGATCATCGCCGAGCTGGCTGGTTACGGCGCCACTGCCGACGCCTTCCACATGACCCAGCCCGACAACGATGGCAACGGCGCCCGTGAAGCCATGCGGCTGGCCGTTGCCAAGGCGGGTCTGCAGCTCGACGACATCGGCTACATCAACGCCCACGGCACTTCGACGCCTTTCAACGATAAGATCGAGACGAAGGCCATCAGGGATCTCTTCGGTGCCCACGCGGCAAAGCTCGCCGTCAGTTCGACCAAATCCATGACCGGCCATCTGCTAGGTGCAGCCGGCGGAGTTGAGGCGGCCATTACGGCCCTCGCAATCCGTGAAGGCGTTCTGCCGCCGACGATGAATTTCGAGAACAGGGACCCGGAATGCGATCTGGACTACTGCCCGAATTCGGCGGTCGGACGCCAAGTCGAAGCGGCTCTCTCCACCTCGCTGGGTTTCGGCGGGCACAACGTGTCGCTTTGTTTCAAGCGGACCGACTGAGCGGAACCGTCCACAGGAGGACGGCATGGGTCTAATCGAACATCTCAACCGCTTGCTGGGCCAGCCCCGGGACCAACGTTCCGGGGCTACTCCCGATCCCGGAGACATCCCACACGATTTCCAGCATTCTCTCTCTGAGGTCCAGCGTGCTCTGCGCTACACTTTCAAGAGTCCTGGCCTGCTCTACCGCGCTCTGGTGCACCGTTCCCACGCTCACGCCACAGGCGTTGAGCGTCTCGAAACCAACGAACGTCTCGAATTCCTCGGTGATGCGATCCTCGGTCTGCTCGCGAGTGAGTATCTCTACCGCAGTTATCCCGAACGTGATGAGGGTGATCTGACCAAGATGAAGTCCAGGCTTGTCTGTGGTGCGAACCTGGCTGCGGTGGCCGTGCAGTATGATCTTGGCGATCATGTCCAGATGAGCAAGGGGGAGGAGGCGACGGGCGGCCGAGACCGCGCAAGCATCCTCGCCGACGTCGTGGAAGCCTTGTTCGGCGCTGTCTATCTCGACGGTGGGTTGGAAGCCGTCCGTGGCGTGCTCGATCGCTGGCTCTTCGAAGATGCCGACGAGCAACTCGACGAGAACGACTTGGGCAACAACAAGAGCAAGCTTCAAGAGATGGTCCAGGCCAGATTCAAAATGCCGCCCCGGTACCGCATCATCGATACGGAAGGCCCAGATCACGACAGGATCTACGACGTCGAGGTCAGCATCTCCGGACTGGTTTTCGGTCGCGGTCGAGGGCCGAGCAAGAAGATCGCCGAACAGGAAGCGGCCGGTAACGCCCTCGAAGAACTCGAACAGGGACCTGCCGTGCTTACCGAGGAGAACGATGACTGACACACGCCGCCGTGCCCTTATCACCTCGTTGATTGTTCTGGCTGCAGTGTCCTGCACCACTCATGCCTCCGCGGTCACCGATCAAATCGCATCTCCCGACAGCCTTGAGACCCACCTCCAGATTCTCGACAGCCCCTTCGGGGCGGGGACGAGCTGGATGATCGGTATGACCTTGCTCGAACAAGGTGATTTGGCAGGAGCGTTGCCTTATCTGGCTCAAGCCTGGCGCATGAGCCCGGAAGAGGTGGAGCTGGGGCAGGTCTATCGCGATGTCTTGCTGGAGCTGGGCTATGCACGCGATGCCCTCGAGGTCTCACGCAGTGTCCTGGCTGTACAACCCGGCGATCTCCATACCCAGGAGCAGCACATCGTCATCCAGGCGACGCTGGAGTCTTTCGATGAAGCCTTGGCCGGTCTCGATGTTCTCAACGTCGATCATCCCGACAGCGTACGTCTCGATCGGCTGAAGGGTGAGATTCTGGTGCGGGCCCGACGCTGGCCCGAGGCACGCGATCATTTCCGGAATCTTCTAGAGCAGAAGCCCGAGGATGTCGAGAGGATCACCGCAACGCTGGCCGAGATCCTCATCCTGCTTGGCGACCACGACGAAGCAGCCAGCGTGTGGAGAACCTCAGTCGCGGCCCATCCAGAAAGCCGTGCGCTCCGCATCGGATCGATACAATTCGACGTGAGCCGGGGCCGTGACCAGGAGGCCTTCGCCGCAGCCGGCGAGGCCGAACGTGCGACCGTTTCCACTGAAGACGATCAGCAGATGGACTGGATCACCCTGACCGCAGGCATGATCGCCGGTACCGGGCGTATCGAAGTAGTCCGCTCCACATTGCTCGAGATGGCAGACAGCAGTACGTTGAGTCTCGATGCCACACTCTTCCTTGTCCGCATCCTCGATAACACCGACGAACGCGGGCGCGCTATCGGACTTCTACGCGACGCCATTGCGCGATGGCCAGACGAGCCCCGACCCCGTGTCTATCTCGGTGAGTTTCTGGCCATGGGCGGAGATCTCGTTGCAGCGGAACAATCTGTGCGCGAAGCCCTCGTTCTGGCACCTGAACAACTCGATAGCCGGTTTTCCCTGATCTCGATCCTGTCGCGACGGTACCCCGAAGCCTACAACTCAGATCGCGATGTAGCAGCCCAGACCGTTCGCGAGGAAATTATCACCATCGCCAGAGACCTTGCAGATCGTGCCGATGAGATCACGGATCCCTCCAGGTTGATGCTCGGTGCTGCCTTTCACGGGATGGGCCTTCACGAAGAGGCGATTCCTCATTTCGAAGCGGCGGCCCAGAATCCGGACTTCATCCGCGATGCCCTGCTCAACCTATCGGTCGTGTACGACGACCTCGACCGTCCCGAACGCGTCCGAGAAGTGCTTGAACGTCTTCACGAAGCCTTGCCCAGTGACGCGGTGGCTCAAAACGCCCTCGGTTACACTCTTGCAGACCAGAACATCGACCTCGAGCGTGCCGAAGCGCTGATCCGTTTTGCCCTGGCCGCCGACCCGGAGAATCCTGCCTACCTCGACTCTTTGGGATGGGTGCTGCACCGCCGAGGGCAGGACATGGAGGCCTTCGATTTTCTTGTGCAGGCAGCCAACGCCCAGCCGGAAGATCCGGTGATCCTTGAGCATCTGGCCCGCATCCTGATGGGACTCGGCCAGGTGGACCGCGCTTACGGCGTGGCACAGCAAGCTTTGGCGGCGGGGGGCGATCCCGCACACCTCATCGATATCCTGCCCGGCGGAGACGGGCCGTGAACGGCCAAGGCTTCGGTAGGGCCTTAACCATCGCCTTGATTCTTGTAGCAGCCGGCATTGCAACTGCCGCCGAAGACGTCAATTTGGACTTCTTCGATTGGCAGGTCGGTGCTATGGGGAGTGTGATGGAGGGACGGGCCGTTCTGATTGTGCTGCCGGACGGAACTTGGCGAGCTTCTGTGGGCTCGGCCAGTGAGATCGAATCCCTCACTTCAGAGTTCGGCGAGGGCTGGACTTTGATCGGTCTTGGTTCGGGCGAAGTATGGTGGAACGAGTGGCGTGGCCCTTCGCAACAACTCCACGGGCGCCGCGCTCCTCTGCTCGAGCGCATCGTCTCGACTCTCGTTTCAGAGAATCAATTGGAACCATGGAGTTTTGTTCTCGATCAACCGGTGGGCTGGGAGCCAACCATTTCGGTCGATCCCGCCGGTGGACCAGGACACCTGGAAATCGCCAGCCGTCTGGCCTGCCGAGCCTCGGGCCGAGGCGATCCCGAAGAAACCCTGTGGTGTCGAACGATCTCAACTCCATCCGGCAGCAAGATCCTTATCCGATCTCGACGCCGTCCAGGAAGTTTGACCCTCCTGATTTGGGAGTCGCGCCCGGTCCAGGTCGATCTATACGAAATCCTCGTTCCAGCCTGGCCCATAGACGACCTCCTGACCGGCAGCATTATCCATTGAATTTCCCGGAACTCAGTCGATATCTCGGTGTACGACTGGAGACGAGCCGCCCCCCACGCCGAGGAGGAGTCCGGTGTACATGAGCGATCGATCACCCGAAAGTGGACGCCCTCGTCCGAAGGTCTATGCGGACCTCAGGGACGAAGAGTTGATCGCGCTTGTCCAGGATGGACAGAAGCGCGCCTACGACGAGATCGTCCGCCGCTTCAAGGGTCGCCTGTTCAGCTTCATCATGCGCATGGTGGCCGACCCGGTCGAAGCCGAGGAGATCGCCCAGGACACGCTGATCAGAGCCTACATCCATGCTGATAAGTACAGGGAGATCGCGAAGTTCTCGACCTGGCTTTTCACCATCGCCACCAACCTGGTGCGCAATCAGGTGCGAAAGAAAAAGCGGCAGCCCTATATGCTGACGCTCGACCCCGCGCCTGAAAACGATGACCAGATTCCCCTCGATCCGCCGGATCCGGTCTCAGACCCGACCAGGATGCTTGAGGGGAGGGAACTGGGTGAACTGATCGCCAAGGCGACGGCTCAGATTCCCGAGAAATACAGGATCCCTTTTCTGCTGCGCGAAGTCGAGCAGCTGAGTTATGAGGAGATCCAGCAAGTCACAGGTTTGAAGCTAGGGACTGTGCGCTCTCGAATAAACCGGGCTCGCAATCGGTTCCGCGCCAACATCAAGCCGCTGTTGAAGAATGAATCCCTGCTCGAAGATCTCGAGCGGATCGAAGCCCGTTGCGAGTCCGAAGACTGAACGGATCACCCACGGAGGACAACCATGCGTTGTGGCAAGGCCCAAACGATGATCAATCTGGAACTGGATGGCATTCTGCCTCCTGAGCAGACTCCGCATCTGGACGAGCATCTGATGCGATGCTCTGAGTGCAGGGAGCACAGATCCGATCTCGAGACAGGGCGTCGAATGATCTTGGCCACGGCGGCCGAGCCTTCTGATTCTTTCGAATGGAAGCTGCAGCTCAAGCTGAACCAGGCACTCCAGGAAGCAGCGGCCTCCGGGCTTCCCTGGCAGGAGACCCCGAGCCGACCCTGGTTCGGGTGGTTCCGATCATTCGGCCTGTCCACCGCTGCTGGTTTGGCTTTGGTCCTCGTGATGACAACCTGGGTTCTTCCCGACGGTCTCAGTCGGATGAACGGTGGCTCCGGCGTGATGGCCGAGAGATCTTCGCTGCCCACATCTGGTGTCACTGCCTCCGCCGATCATTCGGACCGTCTGTCCCTTCAGCCGGCTTCGCCCGTCTTTTCCTTCAAAGGAGCTGGTGCCCCGGGACGTACTGTGGGGGGGGCAACCTTCCTGTCCGGCAACGACTCCTGGCTCGCCGGCAGTCCCGACAATCGACGTTCATTCTCGGCTCTACAGTCCGAAGTAACCCGACTTCGGGAGCTGCTCGATGCGAGCCGGCTCGAAAATGTCCGCCTTATGGCGTTGCTTGAACGCAATGGTGTGAAGTACCTTGAAGGGGAAGGTGTTCTCCACCAGGAATGATTCGAGCGAGGTTGAGCATGATGTCAAGCATCCAGGCCGTCGCGATCCTCGGGGCGGCCTTTCTCATGTGTTCCATGTGCGGCGGCTGCGGCGAAGGTGCCGACAACGAGCCCATCTTTTCGTCGGTGGGATCCTACGGCGACATGGCCGTAGTGACATCCAGCCCGGAGCTCTATGGTGTCGCGTCGTCTTTCCTTGACCGCTTGAGTCCCGATGTCACCTTCGTCATCAAGAAGGAAGAGACCTACCGCTTTCAGCACTATACGGGGAAGGACTGGAAGAGCGGTCGCAACTACCGCAATCTATTGTTCCTCGTTCGCTGGGGCGATGGGGGGCCCGTCGAGAAAGAGATCCGCTCGTTGATCAGTTCCGAGACTCTCGACAGGCTGACGACAGGCAGCGGCGGCGTCATTACTCTGCGTGATCCCTACTTTCGCAACCAGCTCGCATACATCGCTGTATCCGTCGACCGCAATCAGTTGGCAAGCCTGTTGAAGAGGAACGCTCCGGCCTTGATCGACACGCTCGCCGCCGACATTCATCGCCGGATGGCCCGGGATGCCCGACGTGCAGGCATCAGCGACGAAGCCATACAGCGGGACTGGAACCGCTATGGATTTTGGTTGGAAATACCGCGGTCCTTCAGCGAGAACCAGTTCGAACCAGATGGTTTTCCCGGCGTGGAATGGCTGTACACGTCGGCAGAAGGCACTTCGGACGGCTTGACCTACGCCTGGCTCGACACCGACGATCCGGAAGCGCTTCTGGGGGATCAGGAAGCCTTAACGGCTTTCCGACGTGAAATCGGTGCGATCATGCACGACGATTCCGAGCTGCACGATCTTTCGCTGCAGTGGTCCGATGAGCTGGTTGCCGGCCAAACTGCCGTTCGACTCGATGGTGCCTGGGCGAGTCGTAAAGCATCGGTGGGTGGTCCGTTCCGCAGCTATTTCATCGCTGTCCCGGAGCGGGATTATATCCTCTGCGTCGATTTGCTTGTCTATGCACCCAATCGGGAGAAGATGGACGACATGCGCAGGCTGAGGGCAATTGTTGAAACACTGTCCTTCAGCGCACCCGCGGTTGAAAGGGGGAACTAGCATGGCTTCGTCGTCTTTGTTCACTGCACTGGGATTGTGCATGGTCCTCTCTGCCTCAACGGCATCGGCAGACGCTCGTATCGTCTCAGGCCGTATTTCGGCGACTGAATCTGTTCATCAGGAAGCAGAGCCCTCGTCGATCAGGCTCTTGCTTGGAGGCGGTGTGTCCGCAGCCGGAGATGTGTTCGCCTACGAGTCGAGCCTCACACGCTCGGTGACCACGCCCTTGGGCGGGTCATTCATGGCGAGCCGTTTCACCGCCACACTCGACGAAGATGTCCTGATCGATCTTGGTTTACTGATTCGAATCAGCAGCAGAGCAGGAATTCGAGTCTCCGGCCGCTGGAGCGAAATGGGTCTGACGGCATTGGCCAACGACTCGCAAATCGTCACCCCGTCACCATGGGATGTCGTGACTTTCACCCAGCTGACCATGCTGTATGAGCAGGCTCTGGCCGTCGGCAAGTGGGTACCTTTCATCGCCGGTGGAGCGAGTTGGTTGAAGGTGGATGCCATGGCGGACGTTCTCGACCAGCAAGGCGTCTCACCGACTCTAGGGGTAGGACTTCGCGTTCGGACTGATCCACGTTTCGGATTTTGGGCAGAGATTCTCGATACGGTGCGGCAAATTGAAAGCAATCAGCTAATGGGTGAGGTCTTGCCGGGTGATGGTGAGTTTACGGAATTTGGCCCACAGCACCTGGTAGGCTTGACGATCGGAATCGAACTCGGTTTCTAATTCGAAAACGTCAGCCTTCAGCCAAAACCTGAAGAATGTCCCGGACCGTGCTGATTTATATTGAGATAGATGCCGCCTTGCATTGAATCATGAGAAGAATGGCATCATAAGTCATCAGAGAATATCGGATGCGGCATTTCGACCAGATTGGACCTATAACACGTTGTTGTTATAGGTGTTATCTATGATTGCTTGAATCATACAGCCTCTATTGATTGAAGGCGTTGGTTGCATCGCATCACGGATTGACTATTATTGGCAGATTGTGCGACCCGCCGGGTCGCCATGCTTTGGTTTGTGTCGCAGGGGGGATCACGCATGGGCAATGTCATCGCCATCGTCAATCATAAAGGTGGGACGGGCAAGACCACAACGGCTTTGAATCTGGCCGCCGGGCTGACCCGCTACAGCGACATCACGTCCTCCTGTCTCGTGATCGACATGGACCCGCACTGCTGTGCCACCACGACTCTGCTCGGTAAGCTCGGCGGCGAGCCGCCCGCCCGTTCCATTTTCGATGTGCTGCGCCGGGCGATTACGCCTCACGATGGTATCACTTCGACGGTCTACGATGAGAATGTGGACATCATCCCGTCCAATCCTTCACTTGAAAGTATGGCCAGAACTCAGCTCACCGACCGACTTGTGAAGGTGACTCAGTCGCTGGCAACGGCCTACGGCTGGATTATCATCGACACGCCGCCGA
>ERZ889078.4-NODE-4-length-155895-cov-28.472440_pt1 | contig 155895 bp, 150 predicted proteins | sample MGYA00521266_ERZ889078 | MGnify/ENA primary metagenome ERZ889078 (study PRJEB32303, sample SAMEA104408618) | aquatic metagenome | biome: Brackish water; feature: Pelagic; material: water | place: Baltic Sea | collected 2014-06-16T06:34:00 | depth 76,534 m ... | reverse complement strand
TCTTCAACAATTTTGCCATTAGCAAAAACATGAACAAAGTCAGGCTTGATGTACTTCAAAATACGCGTGTAGTGAGTGATAAGCAATACCCCAAGGTCATTATTCGCCTTTGCGCGATTAACACCTTCAGAAACAATGCGTAGTGCATCCACATCTAGACCTGAATCTGTTTCATCCAAGATGGCCATCTTTGGCTTCAATAGCTCTAGCTGCATGATTTCGTGGCGCTTCTTTTCTCCGCCAGAAAATCCCTCATTAACATTTCTTGTAGCAAATGCTGGATCCATGTTGAGCGCTTCCATTGCTCCCTTAACTTCTGCAACCCAAGTACGAAGCTTTGGAGCCTCACCTCGAAGAGCTGTTGCTGCTGTGCGCAGAAAGTTAGAAACTGAAACTCCAGGAACTTCAACTGGATACTGCATTGCTAGAAACAAGCCCGCCTTAGCGCGCTCATCAACAGTCATATCCAAAACATCTGCGCCATCTAGAGTCACAGAGCCACTAGTGATTGTGTATTTAGGGTGGCCTGCAATGGAGTAAGCAAGAGTTGATTTACCAGATCCATTAGGACCCATGATTGCATGTGTTTCACCAGACTTAATAGTTAGGTCAACACCCTTAAGAATTTCAACACTACCATTTTCAGTATTAACTGATACTTGTAGTCCGCGGATTTCTAAAACGCTCATTATTGTCTCTCTTCTACTCGTGTACTAAATCTGAACCGTGACGGAATTTCCGTCGATCTTCACTGCATATGTTTGAAGGCTTATATTTGCCGGTAAGGTCAACGCCACACCGGTACGTAAATCGAATTCAGCACCATGTAGCCAGCATTCAATTTTGAAATCTGTAACTTCACCCTCTGATAGAGAAGCCTCTGAGTGCGAACAAGTGTCATCAACTGCAAATACTTCATCGCCAACTCTTGCAACACAGATGGTTTTGCCATCTTTTTCAATCTTGACCGGCTTGCCGACCTCTAATTGATCCAACATCATGTCGGCCATTTACGCACCAGCTCTTTCAAGTTCGACATCTATGCGCTCCATAAGGCGCTCTTGTACTTCTTCATTTCCGATTTCAGTGATGATTTCATTAAAGAAACCGCGCACAACAAGTCGGCGGGCATTCTCTAAAGTGATTCCACGTGACATCAGATAGAACAACTGCTCGTCATCAAAGCGGCCCGTGGTGCTTGCATGGCCCGCACCAACGATCTCACCAGTTTCGATTTCAAGATTAGGAACAGAATCAGCGCGTGCTCCATCTGTCAGCAAAAGATTTCTATTGAGCTCATAGGTGTCAGTGCCCTCAGCAACTGCGCGGATTAAAACATCACCAATCCACACTGTGTGAGCATCTTTTCCAGCAAGTGCGCCTTTGAAGTTCACTCGCGATTTTGCGTTTGGCACAGCATGATCTACGTGCATACGGTGTTCAAAGAACTGTCCAGTTGTTGCAAAGTAGACACCTAGAAGTTCGGCTGAAGATCCAGGTGCTGTGAACTCCACTGTTGGCAAGATACGAACTACATCTCCCCCAACAGTGACTGTGATTGATTTGAATGTTGCATCCTTATCAACCACAGCATGGTGGCGAGCTGTGTAAACACTCTTTGAATCAAACTCTTGCAAAGATACAAAAGTTAGAGATGAGCCTGGAGCTAATGCAATCTCTAGATCCTCAGCCAGCAATGTATCGCCAACATTTTCAACGATTACTGTTGCAACAGCATGGTTACCTAGTGAGATACGCACTCTGGAAAGTTCCGCTGAATCTAAGGCACCTGCTGAGCGAGTAAGAAAGATTGGTTCGGCAATCTCTGCATTTGCCTCAATGGCTAAATGCGAAACATCAGAAACTTCTCCTCGGATGCGCTCAATGATTACATCATCGCTCACAGCAAGAGGTGATAAAGCTTCACGGGTAAAGCTGGCACCCTTTGGTAAGCCAGCTTTAGTTACGAGGGAATTGCGGCCGCCGACGGCCGCAGAGCCATCGTGTAAACCACGCAAGCGCTTAAGTGGAGTGAATCTCCACGCTTCCTCACGCCCTGTTGGTACTAAGTAATTAGTTGCTAAAACTGACATTAACCAACTGCACCTTCCATTTGAAGTTCAATGAGGCGATTGAGCTCTAGGGCATATTCCATTGGTAGTTCACGCGCAATTGGCTCGATGAATCCACGGACAATCATTGCCATAGCTTCATCTTCAGTTAATCCACGAGACATCAAATAGAAGAGCTGATCATCAGAGATCTTAGAAACAGTTGCTTCATGGCCCATTGAGACATCATCTTCGCGGATATCAACATAGGGATATGTGTCAGAGCGAGAAATTGTGTCAACAAGAAGTGCATCGCACTTTACTGTGCTCTTTGAGTGGTGTGCTCCTTCTTGGACTTGAACAAGTCCACGATAAGAAGTACGTCCACCATTTCGCGCAACTGATTTAGAGATTACAGATGATGATGTGTATGGCGCAGCGTGAACCATCTTGGCACCAGAATCTTGGTGCTGTCCTTCTCCAGCAAAGGCAAGAGACAGGGTCTCACCCTTTGCATGTGGACCCATCAAAAAGATTGCTGGATACTTCATTGTTACCTTTGAACCGATGTTTCCATCGACCCACTCCATGGTTGCACCTTCAGCACATGTCGCGCGCTTTGTAACCAAGTTATAAACGTTGTTCGACCAGTTCTGAATTGTTGTATAACGAACGCGCGCACCCTTTTTCACAATGATCTCAACTACCGCTGAGTGAAGTGAATCTGACTTATAAATAGGCGCAGTACATCCCTCTACATAGTGAATGTATGAATCCTCATCAGCAATAATCAATGTGCGCTCAAACTGACCCATGTTCTCAGTATTGATACGGAAATATGCCTGCAAAGGAATGTCAACGTGAACGCCCTTTGGAACATAGATAAATGAACCACCTGACCACACAGATGTATTAAGAGCTGCGAACTTGTTATCCCCCACTGGAATAACTGTTCCGAAGTACTCTTTAAATAGTTCTGGGTGCTGCTTGAGAGCACTATCGGTATCTAGGAAAATCACGCCCTGCTTCTCTAAATCCTCACGGATTGAGTGATAAACCACCTCTGACTCATATTGAGCCGCAACACCAGAAACCAGGCGTTGCTTTTCAGCTTCAGGGATACCTAGGCGATCGTATGTGTTCTTAATTTCATCTGGCAGGTCATCCCACGTTGTAGCCTTCTTTTCGGTGGAGCGCACAAAGTATTTGATCGTATCAAAGAAGATTCCTGAAAGGTCAGAGCCCCAGTTAGGCATTGGCTTCTTCTCAAATAAGGCAAGGCCTTTTAAGCGAAGGTCTAGCATCCACTGTGGCTCGGATTTCTTAGCGGAGATATCGCGCACGACATCCTCACTCAGGCCGCGCTTAGCGTTTGTGCCTGCATCACTTTTATCTGACCAACCGTATTCATAGTTGCCGATACCTTCGAGTTCTGGATGTGCGATAGTCATGCGCGTACCTTTCGCTTCGTTGTTGTTGTGGGTATAAAAGTTGTGCACACTCCATCACCGTGTGCAATTGTTGCAAGACGTTGAACGTGAGTGCCTAAAATACGTGAGAGTGCTTCAGTCTCAGCCTCACATAGTTGAGGAAATTCTGAAGCAACGTGTGCAATAGGACAGTGATGTTGACACAGCTCTTCACCCATTGGCTTTTTAGCAATACTGGCGGCATAGCCTTGTTCAGTGAGGAATTGGGCGAGGCCTTCGCTCTTATTACTTTTCTTCTCCAGTGCAAGCGTTGCTTTTCTTTCGATATCGTCAGCGCGCAATTGCGCAAAACCTGAAACCAAGTGTGCACCAGATTGTGCCGACATAAACTTCAATGCAGCAACGGCTAAATCATCATAGGAATGTTCAAACTGTTCACGGCCTTTATCGCTCATAACAAATACTTTTGAAGGTCGACCTCTGCCGCGATTAATCGCAGAGTGCGGTTCGCGTGCCTGCAGAACACCATCTGCAACAAGTAGATCAAGGTGGCGACGAATACCAGCTGGAGTTAGACCTAAACGCTGTCCAAGAACTGCAGCCGTTGATGGGCCATTTTCTAAAATGGAGCGCGCCACTAAGTCCCGGGTGCGAAGATCATCACCTGGAACTGGGCTTGTTTGGCCACTCATTTTCACAACACTATTGTGTCGTAATTCGACACCTTCGGCCACTCGGCCCGCGTGGGCGCCCCGTAGCCATAGGGTTGAGCCATGGCATCCAAGCGCGCGGCCCGGGCACTCACTCCCCTGACTCTGGCCCTACTCGTATCCCAAGCAGCCATCGTCGTAACCGGAGGCGCAGTTCGTCTAACAGGCTCAGGCCTTGGCTGTCCCACATGGCCCGAGTGCACGCCAGGTTCATATTTTCCAGTTGAGAACCAAGCCGAGGGCACCCTGCATTCTTGGATTGAGTTTGGAAATCGCTTACTCACTTTTGTTCTAGTTATTTTCGCGCTGGCAACTTTAATTGCAGTTCTTCGATCAGGACGAAAAGATTTACGCATACTTGCAGCCGGACAATTCTTAGGAATATTTGGCCAAGGTGTTCTGGGTGGAATCACCGTGCTAACAAATCTCAATCCGCTTTCGGTCGCTAGCCACTTCTTGCTTTCTACTATCTTGATTGCTGCGGCCACTTCACTTCACTCACGACGCAAGGGACCGGCAGTTAAGAGCGGAGTGCAAGGCTCACTTAATAGTTTTTCAAAGATTCATATTATGTGGACTGCCCTAGTAATCATCTTAGGAACAATTGTTACTGCATCAGGCCCCCATGCTGGAGATGCTGATGTGCCACGACTTGATTTAAGAATTCAAGACGTTGCCCGCATGCACTCAATCTCAGTAATCATCTTGATGATTTTCACAATTGCCTTCTATTTAAGAAAAGGCTTACCTGCATTGACCAAGCACCGCATACGTCTGTTTTTTGGTATTTCACTTGCTCAAGGAGCCCTCGGCTACATTCAATACTTCCTGGGTGTCCCTGAGTTATTAGTAGGAATGCACGTGTTGGGTACGACTTTAGTTTGGATTGCAGCGTGGCGAATCTGGCTATCAGTTCAATTTAAAACAAAGGAAATGGCCCTATGAGTTCAATGTCTGGTTGGTCTGAGATGGATGATCTTGTAGTTGCACATGCCCGTGCTCTGGCAGCAGATGCAGTTCAAAAAGTGGGTAATGGTCACCCGGGTACAGCAATGTCATTAGCTCCAGTTGCTTACACACTCTTTCAGCGCCATTTAGTTCATGATCCTTCAGACCCACAGTGGGTAGGGCGGGATCGCTTCGTACTCTCGTGCGGCCATTCATCATTGACTCTCTATACCCAACTTTTCTTAAGCGGTTACGGCCTTGAATTAAAAGATCTTCAAGAATTTCGCACGTGGGGATCACTTACTCCAGGACACCCTGAATTTGGTCACACTGCCGGCGTAGAAATGACAACTGGTCCTCTTGGACAAGGGGTTGCAACTGCAGTCGGTATGGCAATGGCTGCTCGCTATGAGCGTGGTTTATTGGATCCGAAAGCACCCGCTGGTGGCTCTGTATTTGATCACAGCATCTGGGTTATCTGTTCTGATGGAGATTTACAAGAAGGCGTAAGCGCCGAAGCATCTTCTCTTGCTGGAACTCAAGAGCTTGGCGTATTAAATGTTATTTATGATGACAATCGCATTTCTATTGAAGGCGATACACATAACGCATTTACTGAAGATGTATCTGCTAGATACCGCGCCTATGGCTGGCACGTCATTGATGTGGCAGCAGCTTCTAACGGAAGCGTGGATATCGCTGCCCTTGATGCTGCAATGGTTGCAGCTAAAAAAGAAACAGCTAAGCCATCTTTGATTCGAATGAACTCAGTTATAGCTTGGCCGGCACCAAAAGCTCAAGGCACCGCAAGCTCACATGGTTCTGCACTTGGCGATGAGGAAGTTGCTGCAACAAAAACTGCACTTGGTCTTAATCCAGAGGAAAAATTTGCAATGCCAGTCGATGTTTTAGCTCATGCCCGTTTAGTAAAAGATCGCTCAGCTCAAGTTCGCAAAGCGTGGGATGCAAAGTTTGCAACATGGCAATCAAGTAATCCAGAGCAAGCAAAGCTTTTGGAACGCTTGCGCACTAGAGCATTGCCAGCTGGTTGGGATGCAGACATCCCTACCTTTGCTCCAGGTAAAGAAGTTGCTACTCGCGCAGCATCTGGACAAGTCATTAATGCAATTGCAAAACATCTGCCTGAGTTCTGGGGTGGTTCTTCCGATTTAGCTGGATCTAACAACACAAGCATCGATGGTGGCGGTTCATTCTTGCCTGCCACAAGTGCGATGAAGGGCGCTCATCCTTATGGTCGAATAATCCACTTTGGAATTCGCGAGCATGCAATGGGATCAATTCTCAATGGAATTGCACTCCATGGATTAACTCGCGCATTTGGTGGGACCTTTGCAGTATTTAGCGATTACATGCGCCCCGCTGTTCGCCTTGCAGCGTTGATGAATATCCCTTCCACATTTGTGTGGACGCATGATTCAATCGGTGTGGGCGAAGATGGACCAACTCACCAACCCATTGAGCATTTCGCAGCATTGCGTGCAATCCCAGGTTTAGATGTCATTCGCCCTGGTGATGCCAACGAAGTTGCCGAGAGCTGGAAGAAGGTTCTGACTCGTGGCCGCGCTGCAGGAATCCTTTTATCGCGCCAAAACCTTCCAGTTTTAGATCGCAGCCAGTGCGCTCCTGCTTCTGGAACTGCCAAGGGTGCCTACATTCTTAAAGATGCTGCTAATCCAAAAGCGATTCTGATTGCAACTGGCTCTGAAGTATCTCTAGCAATTGATGTACAGAGCGCGTTGGCTAGTGAAGGAATTGCAGTTCGTGTTGTGAGCGCACCATGTCTTGAATGGTTTAGCGAACAAGACCAAAGCTATAAGGATGAAGTACTACCACCTTCAATAAAGTTAAAGGTCAGTATTGAAGTGGGAATTGCCCAAGGTTGGCATCAGTTAATTGGTGATGGTGGAATCGCAATTTCACTTGAACACTACGGAGCTTCAGCAGATGCCAAGCGTTTGTTTAAGGAGTTCGGTTTCTCGGTCGAAGCAATCGCTGCCAAGGTGAAGGCGGGCCTATAAATGTCTGTGGCCGATGTTGCACAGGGTGGAACCTCGATTTGGCTTGATGACCTATCTAGAGCCAAGATCTCAGGCAGTGATGCACATTCATTACCATCTCGTATCGCCCACTCTGGTGTTGTAGGAGTTACAACTAATCCTTCAATCTTTGGCGCAGCAATCGCTGGTGCAGATGAATATGCAGCAGATATCGCGGCCATGAAAAACTCATCAGTTGATGATGTAGTCAAAAAACTGACTACAGATGATGTACGAGCAGCCTGTGATCTCTTCAAAGATATCTATTCCTCAACAAAAGGTGTCGATGGTCGTGTAAGTATCGAAGTAGACCCTCGTCTTGCCCATGACACCCAGACAACAATTGCTCAAGGAAAAGAATTGTGGTCGATTATTGATCGTCCAAACTTAATGATTAAAATTCCTGCAACTCTTGAAGGCTTACCTGCCATTACCGCACTTATCGGCGCAGGAATTAGCGTCAATGTCACTTTGATCTTCTCAGTCAAGCGCTATGGGGCTGTAATAGATGCTTACATCTCTGGAATAGAAGCTGCGACAAATCCCGGGCATGTGCATTCAGTTGCATCGTTTTTTGTTAGCCGAATCGATTCATCTATTGACGCACTGCTTAAAAAAGATGGATCAGAGGCTGCCACTTCCCTACTAGGAAAGGCGGCAATTGCTAACGCCCATCTTGCTTATCAACTATTTGAAGAGAAGTTCTCTTCTCCTAGATGGCAAGCTCAAATTGCCAGAGGTGCTCATAAGCAACGTCCACTCTGGGCATCAACGGGCGTGAAAGACCCTGCCTATGATGACACTCGATATGTTGTTGAGTTAATTGCCCCTGATACCGTCAACACAATGCCTCAATCGACTCTAGATGCCGTTATTGATCACGGCAAAGTACGAGGAAACACCATTACTTCAAGCTATGGAGCGGCCGTGGAAGTCCTCAAAGGACTCTCAGCTCTTAACATCTCACTCGATACCGTAACAACTGAACTTGAAGTAGATGGTGTGAAGAAGTTTGCCCAAGCATGGGATGAATTACTCGCTAATGTGAAGGCAGCCCAACAGGGATGATAAAGATTTCAGGAAATGCGATCAAACACATTGATCGCAGCGATGCACGTTATAAAACACTGGTAGACGTTCACTCACGTCTAGCCAAGAAAGACTCATCGATTTGGGGTGCGGCTGCACAAGCTGAAGCCTCTGTTCGCTTGAATTGGATAGATCTTCCAGAGAGTTCTAGAGATCTCCTGCCTGCACTCGATGCCCTCTGTGCAAAGCATCGCGACAAGAACAATGTTGTTTTGTGCGGCATGGGTGGATCATCACTTGGCCCTGAAGTTATCGCACAGAGTTTTAAGAAGGAGCTTTTCATTCTTGACTCAACTGATCCTGATTATGTTGCTCATGCGTTGAATAATGATTTAGCCAAAACCGTTGTGATTATCAGTTCGAAATCTGGATCAACAATTGAAACAGCATCTCAGCGCGCACTCTTTGAAGATGCATTTACCCAAGTGGGCCTTGCACCACAAAACCACATGGTTATTGTTACTGATCCTGGTTCACCATTAGATAAACAAAGTCGGGCAGCCGGTTACAGCGTCATAAATGCTGATCCAAATGTTGGTGGACGCTTTAGTGTGCTGAGTGCTTTTGGCTTGGTGCCATCAGCCTTAATCGGTGTGGATGTGTCAGTTTTATTGGATAACGCTAGTGATGCAAAGACTGCATTTCTCAAAGACTCAACTCTGGTAGTTGATATCGCATACCTTCTTGCATATCACGCAGGTCAATATCTCTCCTACACCGATGATGGATCTGCCATGCCGGGATTAAGTGATTGGGCAGAGCAATTGGTTGCCGAATCAACAGGTAAGAATCAAGTGGGACGACTTCCTGTAGTAATTGAAAAAGCTGCAACGAATGCAAATGTCTTTTCCATTGCATATGCCGGTTCTGCTGATTTAGTTGTAGAGGCTGACCTTGCGGCTCAATTCATTATTTGGGAATGGGTGACCGCACTTGTTGGAGCTGCACTTGAAATCGATCCATTTAATCAACCCAATGTCACTGAAGCTAAAGAACAGACATCTGCATTGCTTAAAGAATGGGGCGGCGTACTTCCTGTCTTTACTGCCCCGCATACTGATGGTGCTATAGAGATTTTTGGAGAGGGCGCTGATCTTGCCAACTCACTAAAGCTGTTTACTCAAGGTATCCACAAAGATGGTTATGTAGCAATCATGGCTTATCTAGATCGCAAAGACGAAGCAAAGATTGCACAGATTAGATTCATACTTTCTCAAAAAATTGGTAAGCCAGTTACCTTTGGTTGGGGACCACGTTTTCTTCACTCCACCGGTCAGTTCCATAAAGGTGGTCAACAAAACGGCTCATTCCTACAAATCACTGGAACACCATCAACAGATATTGCAATCCCAGGGCAGAGCTTTGGTTTCAAGACTTTAGTTGCTGCTCAAGCATTGGGAGATGGAAAAGCCCTTGCTTCAAGAAAATACCCGCTCCTTCGATTTAATTTAATAAATCGCAGTGCGGGTATAGACCAACTACTTGCAGCAGTTGAAAAGATTTAGTCTTCGTCATCTCCACGAAGTTTACGTAGAGCCTCTTCTAGGATCTTCTCGCCCTCAGCATCAGTGCGACGCTCTTTAACGTAGGCAAGGTGAGTCTTGTATGGCTCATTCTTAACTGGGCTAGGTGGATTGTTACGGTCACGGCCTGCTGGGTAACCACACTTTGGGCAATCCCATTCAGCTGGAATAACTACAGTTTCTTCAACAGCAAATGATGGGCGGACTTCATGTCCGTTAGCGCAAAAATATGAAACATAAGCGCGAGCAATCGAATCACCGCGTTCTGCCTCGCCCATTGGGCCAGCGCCGACTCGGCTTCCACGAATTGCACTTGCCATGTATTACTCCTTTTTAAAATGTGAAATTAAAAGATTTACTTAAGAACAAGACTTAAGGCAACAACGAGTGCAAACCAAAGCCCACCCGCAACAATTGTAATGCGATCTAGGTTGCGCTCCACTACCGATGATCCACCGTAGTTAGTTGAGATACCGCCGCCAAAAAGGTCGGATAGTCCGCTGCCCTTACCCTTATGCAAAAGGACGAGCAGAATCATAATAACGCTGGTAATGACGAGCAAGATTGATAGTGCTAATTTCACGTTGTCGAACTCCTTGTTTCGTAGAGGATAAGGATACCTGTAAAAGCTGGCTGTCCCTTACTCGGATTGCGCGTGGAACTTCACAATCTTGGCTAGTTCTTCAGGGTCTAGGCTCGCTCCTCCGATAAGAGCGCCGTCCACATCGCTCTTTTTCATGATTTCTGCGATGTTAGAAGGTTTCACTGAACCCCCATAAAGGATTCTCATATTTGAAGCAATTTCGGCAGAACCGATATTTTCAATCTCTTCACGAATTGCAGCACAGACTTCTTGTGCATCCTCAGGAGTTGCAACCTTGCCAGTACCAATTGCCCATACTGGTTCATATGCAATAACAATCTTTTTTAGCTCTGGCTTAGTAAAACCTTCAAGACCTGCGCGCACTTGGCGAATCACATGGCTGACATGCGCACCTGATTCACGAATCAATAGCTCTTCCCCCACGCAAAAGATTGGGATAATTTCATTAGCAAGGGCAGCCTTAATCTTGCGATTAATAAGTGCATCTGATTCACCATGAATAGCACGGCGCTCAGAGTGACCAATAAGAACGAATGTGCAACCGAGCTTGTGCAACATTGAGCCGGCGATATCGCCAGTAAATGCTCCACTTGCCTCTGGTGAAAGATCTTGAGCACCATAAGTAAGGCGCAGACGATCTCCATCAATCAACGTTTGGATAGAGCGGATATCTGTGAAAGGAGGGATGATCGCAACGTCAACTGCGTCATAATCTTTGTCATCGAGTGAATAAACCAGTTTTTGGGCAACTGCGATCGCCTCGAGGTGATTGAGGTTCATCTTCCAGTTTCCAGCCATCAATGGTTTACGCATGAATGCTCCTTATAAGCCAAGTGCTTGAAGACCAGGAAGTTCCTTGCCCTCTAAATATTCTAACGATGCTCCGCCGCCAGTTGAAATATAACCGAACTCTGAGTCTGTAAATCCCAAAGCACGCACCGCGGCGGCCGAGTCTCCCCCACCAACAACTGAAATGCCTGAAACCTTGGTTAACGCTGCGGCAACTGTTTTTGTGCCAGCAGCAAAGTTAGCAAATTCGAACACACCCATGGGGCCATTCCAAAATACTGTCTTGCATTTCTCGATTTCAATTGCAAAAGCTGCAGCTGACTCAGGGCCAATATCTAGACCCATTTGATCTGCTGGAATTGCATCGGCTGAAACTAAGGTTGGCGTGGCATCGGCAGAAAAGCTGGGTGCAACAACGATGTCAGTTGGAAGAACCAGTTTCACGCCATTCTTCTTAGCACTCTCAATTAAGCCTTTAACAACATCGAGCATCTCTATTTCAACAAGTGATGTGCCGATCTCTTTGCCTTGCGCTTTAAGGAATGTAAAGACCATCCCCCCACCAATTGCCAGAACATCAACTTTGCCTAGTAAATTTTCAATGACGGCTAACTTGTCAGAAACCTTTGCACCACCTAGAACTACCCCGTACGGACGCTCTGGATTTTGTGTGAGTTTTTTTAGTACTTCGACTTCAGCTGCAACTAAAGTGCCGGCAATATGTGGCAAAAGCTTTGGGAGGTCAAAGACTGACGCGTGCTTGCGGTGCACAGCGCCAAAGCCATCACCAACGTATGCATCGGCTAACTTAGCTAACTGGCTTGCAAACTCTGCCCGCTCTGACTCTTCTTTACTTGTCTCGGCTGAACTAAAGCGAATGTTTTCTAAAAGAAGAATTTGACCAGGCTTTAGACTTTGAACTGATGCTGTGACTACATCCCCCACTACTTGACCAGGGAAAATAATCTCTTGTCCTAGCAATTCCCCTAAACGCTTAGCAACTGGAGCCAGCGATAACTCTGGTTTTACTTCACCTTTTGGCCGACCTAAATGCGCAGCAATGACAATCGATGCACCCTTTTCAAGCAAAGCTTGAATAGTAGGAAGCGAGGCTTTAATACGACCATCATCTTTAATGACACCGTCTTTTAACGGAACATTGAGATCACAGCGTAGAAAAACCCGCTTTCCCGCTACATCAAAGTGTGCAAGATCTGACATTAAAGAGTTTTGCCAACGTGTGAAATCAAGTCCACAAGACGGTTTGAGTAACCCCATTCATTGTCATACCAACCAACAATCTTAACCTGGTTACCAATTACCTTAGTTAAACCTGAATCGAAGATACAAGATGATGGATCAGTCACGATATCTGAAGAAACAATTGGGTCTTCTGTGTATGTGAGATATCCCTTGAGCGCACCTTGTGAAGCAGCCTTCATTGCAGCGTTAATCTCTGCAGCTGTTGCTTCCTTAGCAAGTTCAACAGTTAAATCTGTTGCAGAACCAGTTGGAACTGGCACACGCATTGCATAACCATCTAGCTTGCCCTTGAGCTCTGGTAGAACCAAAGAGATTGCCTTTGCAGCACCTGTTGATGTTGGAATCATATTAGTTGCTGCTGCGCGAGCACGGCGTAGATCCTTGTGTGGGAAATCTAGTATGACCTGGTCATTTGTATAGGCATGGATAGTTGTCATCAAGCCCTTAACAATGCCCCAGTTGTCGTTGAGAACCTTAGCCATTGGAGCAAGGCAGTTAGTTGTACAAGATGCGTTAGAAATAATGTTGTGCTTTGAACCATCATATTTTTCATGGTTCACACCCATAACAATGGTGATGTCTTCATCAGTTGCAGGTGCAGAAATGATTACCTTCTTCGCACCAGCTGTGATGTGCTTTTGAGCATCGGCAGCTTTTGTGAAAATACCTGTTGATTCAACAACTACATCAGCCTTAACTGAAGCCCAAGGCAGGTTAGCTGGATCGCGCTCTGAGAAAACTTTGATCGTCTTTCCACCAACAGTGATGGAATCATCGGTGAACGTAACTTCAAGACCTAAGCGACCCAAGATTGAGTCGTATTTGAGCAAATGTGCCAAAGTCTCATTAGGTGTGAGGTCGTTGATTCCAACGATATTGATATTTGGGTTTGTTAGTGATGCACGAAAGAAGTTGCGTCCAATGCGTCCAAAACCATTAATTCCGACATTAATCACAGTACGTGTCCTTGCTACTAAAGGGGCTAGTAATGGAAAAGCCCAGCTGTTGGTGGTTCGTATGACTGCCACAACGCTGGGGTCTTGATGTAAATACTATCAGTGGCTCAAGGCCTAACTTGCGGGTAGGAAAGGTTTAGTTCAACAAATCAGGGGGAAGTCCGCTCTCAGTATCAGGAATACCGAGTTCCCCCGCTCGTTTATCAGCCATCGCCAATAGGCGGCGAATTCGACCGGCAATCGCATCTTTAGTCATTGGAGGTGTGGCAAGTGAACCCAACTCTTCTAGCGAAGCTTGGCCGTGATTGATGCGAAGCTCGCCCGCTTCTTTTAAGTGATCTGGAATTGTTGGACCAAGAATTTCCATTGCTCTCTGCACGCGAGCTGCCGCAGCAACTGCTGCTCGAGCAGAACGACGTAGATTTGCATCATCAAAATTAGCTAAGCGATTAGCTGTTGCGCGAACTTCACGGCGCATACGGCGCTCTTCCCATGCAAGTACTGATTCATGTGCGCCAAGGCGTGTGAGTAGAACTCCTATTGCATCACCATCGCGAATAACAACACGATCAACACCGCGCACTTCTCTGGCCTTTGCAACAATTCCCATTCGACGTGCCGCACCCACTAATGCCAACGCCGCTTCTGGGCCAGGACATGTAATTTCCAATGAAGAAGAGCGTCCAGGTTCAGTGAGTGAACCATGTGCAATAAAGGCACCGCGCCATGCTGCCTCTGAATCACAGATGGCCGCTGAGACTACTTGAGGAGGTAATCCTCTAACAGGACGACCATTGGCATCTACTAAACCTGTTTGCCTAGCTAGTGCATCTCCGGCTTCGATGACACGAACAACATAACGTGAACCTTTTCTAAGGCCGCTCGATGAGAGCACTGCTAAATCAGATCCATGACCATAAATATCAGCGATATCTTTTCTTAATCTGCGCGCACTTTGAGAAGTATCTAATTCAACTTCAATCAAAATTTTGCCTGCGGCTATATGTAATCCGCCGGCAAAGCGGAGCAGGGAGGAAACCTCGGCTTTGCGGCAGCATGGCTTAGTCACTGAAATGCGACTAAGTTCGTCCTTAACTGATGCTGTCATTGCCATGGGGTTATCCAACCAGTTTTGGACCCATGATGTGGCCCAAATGGAGAGTCAATTTTGTGACATCGTGATGAACACTACCTGGTGCCTTGCGAATATCGGCGGCAATGACTCGTCCGCCCATTTTTGCTGCCGCTTCATCAAGGGCAACAGAATTTCGGACCACAGATGAATCAACGAGACAGTAATCAATCTTTAATTCAGGGGCATAGGAATGGAAAAACTCTAAATGTTCCTCTGGCGTAGAGCCAGCGAACTCTTCTCCAGTTGTTGTATTTGTGGCATCAAGGTTGAGGATCAAAATCTTTTTAGCTTTTGTGCGAAGTAGTGCATCTTGCTGCATCGGCACCATCAGGTGCGGCATGACTGATGAAAACCAAGAACCCGGCCCCATAGTGATCCAGTCCGCTACTCGGATAGCAGTGAGTGCTTCTAATCTCGCCTGCGGATTTTCAGGAATCACACGTAAGGATTCGATACGACCCTTTGCTGTAGCAACTTCTTTTTGCCCTCTCACAACTATTCGCCCAGTTGATGTATTAAAAGTTCCTTCAATATCTAAAGCAGTTTCAGCCATCGGTAGAACACGCCCAATAACTTTTAACAACTGACCAACACGATCTAAACCAATAACTGGATCTTCATTTTCATTCCACAGCGATGCCAATAAGAGATTGCCCATTGCATGGCCATTAAGTGGTCCTTTACTTTCAAAGCGATGCTGCATGATATTGGCCCATGTGCGGCCCCATTCATCATCTGCGCACAATGCGGCAAGTGCCATACGTAAATCACCAGGAGGCAAGATTGGAAACTCTTCGCGCAAGCGACCACTAGAGCCTCCGTTATCAGCAACTGTGACAACTGCAGTTATCTCATTGGTAAGTTGGCGAAGCGCCGACAGAGTTGCGGCTAGGCCATGTCCTCCCCCAAGTGCAACTACTTTTTGCACTATCTATTCTCGCCCGACATCTCGATGCGTTGCATAGGCAGAGCGATCATTGGAACTGAGCTGGCGGGCAATCTCTTCAGCAACTGCAACACTTCGATGCTTTCCACCTGTGCAGCCAACAGAGATAGTCACATACTTTTTTCCCTCGTTCATGTATCCAGGAATCATTGAGTTGATAAGTGCAACATAATCCTTCACAAACTTACTCACACCTTCGCTACCCAAAACCTTCTCACTTACTTGCGTTGTCAATCCAGTCAGGGGCCGCAGTTCAGTAATCCAATGTGGATTTGGAATAAAGCGACAATCCAAAACTAAATCTGAATCAACTGGAATTCCATATTTATAACCAAAAGAAAGGACGTTAATACGAATCCCCTGAATCTTGCCACCACCAAAAATCTCACCAATTCTCTTTTCCAACTGATGCACATTCAAATTAGTTGTATCAATAGCAATTTCACACTCAACTCGTACTTCTTCAAGTTTCGCTCTCTCACGAGCAATGCCATCAACTATGCGATCTCCACCTTGCAGAGGATGCGGTCTGCGGGTTGATTCAAAGCGCTGCACTAAAGCTTGATCTGTGGCATCTAGGAATACAAGGCGGTATGCAGAGCCATTCTTCTTCAACTCTGCTAAAGCTGCAGTTAGCTCATCAAAGAAATGGCCACCGCGAACATCAACTACAACTGCATACTCTTTGCCTTGTGATCCTGTGCCCTTACCAACTAAAGCAGGTAGCAAAGCGGGAGGTAAGTTATCAACGACATACCAACCAAGATCTTCCAAAGCATGGGCTACCGTTGATCGCCCAGCCCCTGACATTCCGGTTAGGACCAAAGTTTCATTGCTCGTCATAGCTTTATCCTCTTACATCTGTCAAGAACCCGCCAACACGCTCTTCTTTTGCCACTATTTACTCTCAGAAATCTCTCCGGTTTCGGTATTCATCTTGCTTGCACTCATAGTCAAAAGCTGTTCACCAATAACTGCTGCGATCTTGCTGCCTATACCCGGTGTAGCAGCGATGTCTTCCACAGTTGCCTTACGAATAGCAGCCACTGAACCAAATCGTTCCAGTAACGCTTTTCTACGTGCTTGTCCCAACTGCGGAATCTCATCAAGAATTGATTCCAGCATCACCTTTGAACGTCTAGAGCGGTGGAATGTAATCGCAAATCTATGTGCCTCATCGCGAATACGTTGTAAGAGATAGAGACCCTCACTAGAGCGAGGCAAGATGAGCGGATCAGATGAACCTGGAACCCATACTTCTTCTAACCTTTTAGCAAGCCCGCACAAAGCGATATCAGTGATTCCAAGTTCGGCTAATGCGCGGGCTGCTGCATTAACCTGGGGCTGACCACCATCAACAACAATGAGTTGTGGTGGATATGAGAACTTACTCAACTTTCCACCAAGTTCTGCGACCTCTGCTTCGTCAACAGATCTATCATCGAGCAATCTCTTCAACCTGCGAGTGATGACTTGATGCATCGCTCGCGTGTCATCAAAGCCTTCTTCGGTATTAATGATGAAGCGACGATATTCACTTTTCTTAGCTAGTCCGTCTTCAAAGACAACCATGGATGCTACAACGGATGTTCCGGAAATATTTGAAATATCAAAGCATTCAATGCGAAGTGGTGTGCGGCTTAAATCCAACGCTTCTTCAATTTCTAGCAACGCTTTGCCACTTACTGCTGCGTCATTAGCCCGCTTACTTAAGAATTGAATCAGTGAGTACTGCGCATTTCGCTTAACCGTTGCCAGAATCTCAACTTTCTCACCACGTTGAGGCACCTTCAGTGTTACGGGGGCACCACGCAAACCACTGAGCCAACTTTCTAACGCTGTGGCATCTAGTGGGAGTTCATTGATGAGAATCTCAGCAGGGATATCAGTTGGAGCACTTTGACTATAGATGGAGTAGAAAAGTGCACCCATCTCATCATCGCCTTCTAGGGATTTACTTTGATCCACAATCCACGAACGCGAGCCCTTAATTGCACCGCCTCGCACGATAAAAATCGAACCTGCGGCATGTGCTCCGTCATGGTGGATTGCGACTATGTCAGCCGTTAAATTCTCAGGCAGAGCAGCCTCTGCGGACTCCTGTGCCCGCTCTATGGCATCAATAGAATCTCGAATCTTGCTAGCTCGTTCAAACTCTTCACGGCTAGAGGCAAGCTCCATCTCTGCTCGTAAGGTTGGAACTATGTCAGTATTTCCATTAGACATAAAATTCACTAAACGATCAGAGAGTGCCTTGTGATCCTCTTTGCTAATCCACTCAACACAAGGAGCGGCACACTTTCCAATATCACCCAGCAAACATTGACGTTTAGTCCGCTTTGCTCGTTCAAAGTTACTAGTTGTGCAGGAGCGAATTGGGAAAGTCTTTAGCACAACATCAAAAGTGCTCCGGAGCGCCCAAGTGTGAGTAAAAGGTCCAAAGTATGAAATACCAGGACGCTTCGATTTGCGAGTAATGAAAACCCGAGGGAACTCTTCCTTGTTCGTAATTGCTAGATACGGATATGACTTGTCATCTCTAAACTGCACGTTGTACTGCGGTGCATATTGCTTGATCCAAGAAAACTCTAACTGCAGAGCTTCAACCTCAGTATCAACTATCGTCCAATCAACTCGCACGGCTTGATTCACCATGCGATAAGTCTTCTCGGCCAAGTTGCCCTGGAAGTAATTACTCAACCGATTCTTTAAGTTAATTGCCTTGCCGACATAAATGACCGTATCCGTTGCATCATAAAATCGATAGACCCCAGGGAGTTTAGGTATATCCGTTGGCCGATAGCTTTGGGGATCTGCCATATCGATTACTTTTTAGTCGCTACTTTGCGATTACTTGCCAAGATTTCACCCAAGAACTGTCCGGTGTAACTGGCCTTTACTTTAGCTACATCTTCAGGGGTTCCTTGAGCAACTACCAATCCCCCACGGAATCCACCTTCTGGTCCCATGTCTATAACCCAGTCAGAGGATTTAATAACATCCAAGTTATGCTCGATAACAACCACAGTATTGCCAGTATCAACTAAGCGATTGAGAACTCCCAGCAACTTGCTTACGTCTTCAAAGTGCAGACCAGTTGTTGGTTCATCTAGAACATAAATAGTGCGACCAGTTGAACGTCGTTGCAACTCAGTCGATAACTTTACGCGCTGGGCTTCACCGCCGGAAAGCGTTGGTGCTGATTGCCCTAAGCGCACATAGCCCAAACCAACATCGTTAAGTGTTTTCAGATAGCGAGCAATAGCTGGAACTGATTCAAAGAAGCTAGCGGCAAGTTCTATCGGCATATCTAAAACATCGGCGATTGTTTTGCCTTTGTAATGCACTTCAAGAGTTTCACGGTTATAACGTGCTCCATGACAGACTTCACAAGGTACATAGACATCAGGTAAGAAGTTCATCTCAATTGTGATGGTGCCATCACCTGAACAGTTCTCGCAGCGCCCGCCCTTAACGTTAAATGAGAAACGCCCTTGCTGATAGCCACGGATCTTGGCCTCTGATGTCTCAGCAAATAACGCACGTACCTTATCGAATACGCCGGTATAGGTGGCAGGGTTAGAACGAGGTGTTCGACCAATAGGTGATTGATCAACGTGGACAACCTTATCGAGTAAATCAATACCTGAAACTGTTCGATGTCGCCCAGGAACTAGTCGTGCTCCATTGAGTTTGTTGGCAAGAGTCGTATACAAAATATCGTTTACTAAAGTCGATTTACCTGAGCCACTGACTCCAGTAACTGAAACAAATACCCCCAGTGGAACCTCAACATCAATATTTTGAAGGTTGTTTTCTTTGGCGCCCTTAACAACTAATTGGCGCTTAGGATCAACTTTGCGACGCTTGGTAGGAATCGCGATCGATTTACGGCCAGAGAGATATGCACCGGTAATCGATTCTTTAGAACCGATTAAGTCTTCATAACTACCCGAGACAACAACGTTGCCACCATGCTCACCAGCACCTGGTCCGATGTCTACAACCCAATCAGCAGTTCTAATTGTTTCCTCATCATGCTCAACAACAATGAGTGTGTTTCCTAAATTACGAAGACGCGTCAAGGTATCAATTAAGCGGCGGTTATCCCTTTGGTGTAACCCAATACTTGGTTCATCCAAAACATAGAGCACGCCAACTAGTCCGCTACCAATCTGTGTAGCTAAGCGAATTCTCTGTGCTTCACCACCAGATAAAGTCCCTGCCGGGCGCGCTAATGACAAATAATCCAAACCAACATCTAGCAAGAAGCCAAGACGTGCATAAACTTCTTTCATTACACGTTCTGCAATTTGTGCCTCACGTTTATTGAGCTTAATTGCCTTAAGGAATTCCGCGCACTCCATAATCGAAAGCTCGGTAATTTCACTAATGTTCTTGCCGCCTAGAGTCACAGCCAAGACTTCTGGCTTTAGGCGGGCTCCCTTACAAACATCACAAGGTGTCTCGCGCATATAAGCCTCGTACTTATCGCGGCTGTAGTCACTATCTGTCTCACTGTGGCGGCGATGAATAAATGGAACAACACCTTCAAATCCAGTTGTGTAGTTCTTAGTACCGTAGCGACCCTTGTACTTCATCTTGATTTCATACTCATAGCCATTAATAATGGCATCACGCGCCTTTACGGAAATCTTCTTCCATGGCGTATCTAGGGAGAATGAAACATCTTTTGCTAACGCCTCTAGTAAGCGCAGGAAGTAATCTGATGATTGCCCGCCTGACCAAGGCGCAACTGCACCTTCATTAATCGATATCGAGTCATCAGGAATGATTAAATCATTATCAACTTCGAGCTTGGTTCCAATTCCAGAACACTCGGGGCATGCACCAAATGGTGAGTTGAATGAGAAAGAACGCGGCTCTAACTCCTCAAATGAAAGGTTGCAATCATGGCAAGCCAAGTGCTCGCTATATGTGCGCTCTTTCTCAGCACCCTTGGAATCTACAAAATCAAGAAGAACAACTCCAGATGCAAGACGCAGCGCAGTTTCAATGGAATCTGTCAGGCGAGTCTTGGACTCTTCTTTAGCCGTAAGGCGATCAACTACAACTTCAATAGTGTGCTTCTCTTGTTTTTTTAGCTTTGGCAGATCGGTGAGCTGAATAACTTCACCATCTACACGAGCACGTGAAAAACCTTGAGTTATCAGATCGGCAAAGAGATCGACGAACTCACCTTTTCGCGAACGAACTATTGGAGCTAAAACTTGAAACTTTGTTGTGGCAGGCATGGTCAAGATCTGGTCAACGATCTGTTGTGGTGACTGTCTCGTTACTGCCTGACCACAGGTGGGGCAATGTGGACGCCCTGCACGTGCAAAGAGCAGACGTAAGTAGTCATAAACCTCAGTAATCGTTCCCACTGTTGAACGTGGATTACGGTTCGTTGATTTTTGATCTATAGATACCGCTGGTGATAATCCCTCAATGAAATCAACGTCAGGCTTATCCATCTGCCCCAAAAATTGACGGGCATAGGCAGATAGAGATTCAACATATCGACGCTGACCTTCAGCAAATATCGTGTCAAAAGCTAATGATGATTTACCTGAGCCTGATAGACCTGTAAAAACAATGAGCGCATTTCGTGGCAGCTCAATGGAAACGTTTTTAAGGTTATGTTCGCGAGCACCGCGGACAATGAGTTTGTCGATAGTCACTAAACCCCAGCCTCTTCCATTGAACGTAGTTCCTTCTTTAAAATCTTTATCTCATCACGCAAACGTGCAGCGACTTCAAATTGAAGGTCCCCTGCAGCAGCGCGCATCTGATCAGTGAGCGAGCCTATCAACGCCATTAAATCCTGGCGCGGCAACGAGGCCAGAGATTTCACATAGAGTCCTGCCGTTGCTGCGCTCTTTTGATTTGCCCGCTTATTTGATGCCATCAACTCATCAGTATCCTCAGATTCACGATTAATGAGATCGGTGATATCAGCAATCTTCTTGCGCAACGGCTGTGGGTCCACACCTTTTTCTAGATTATATGCAACTTGCTTGGCCCGACGGCGATTGGTCTCATCAATCGCCTTTTCCATAGAGGCTGTGATGTTGTCGGCATACATATGCACTTCACCTGAAACATTTCGAGCTGCCCGACCAATAGTTTGAATGAGTGAAGTAGCAGAGCGTAGGAAGCCTTCTTTATCGGCATCCAGGATTGCAACTAAGGAAACTTCAGGCAGATCCAGACCTTCGCGAAGTAAGTTGATACCGACAAGAACGTCATATTCGCCAATTCGTAACTCTCTTAATAGTTCAACACGGCGCAATGTGTCTACCTCAGAGTGCAGATAACGAACTCTCACTCCCTTTTCCTGTAAGTAATCAGTTAAATCTTCACTCATCTTTTTAGTAAGTGTTGTGACTAGAACACGTTCGTTTTTCTCAGCTCTGATAGTAATTTCATTGAGCAAATCATCGATCTGACCCTTAATAGGCTTAATTACAATCTGTGGATCCACTAAACCAGTTGGACGAATTACTTGCTCCACTACATCGCCATCTACTTTTGCCATCTCATATTTACCAGGGGTTGCTGAGAGATAAAGCTTTTGCCCAGTACGTTCTATGAATTCAGGAAACTTCAAAGGGCGATTATCCAGCGCGCTAGGTAATCTAAAGCCATGCTCAACCAACGTGCGCTTGCGTGATGCATCGCCTTCAAACATCGCACCTAACTGCGGAACGGTCACGTGGCTCTCATCAATAACAACAAGAAAATCCTCTGGGAAGTAATCCAACAAGCAGTTTGGAGCAGAACCAGCCGCACGATCATCTAAATGTCTGGAGTAGTTTTCAATTCCACTACAAAAGCCGATTTGTTCCATCATCTCAATATCAAAGGTGGTTCTCATCCGAAGTCGCTGTGCCTCGAGGAGTTTGCCTTGCTTTTCAAATAAGTTGAGCTGAACTTGTAGTTCATCCTGAATATCACCAATTGCCCGCTTCATGGTTTCAGGTCCAGCGGCGTAGTGGGTTGCAGGAAAAATATACATCTCCACCTCATCGCGCATGATTTCACCGGTAAGAGGATGCAAGGTAGTTATCTTTTCAATCTCATCACCGAACATCTCAATACGAATAGCTAACTCTTCATACATAGGGATGATTTCGATTGTGTCTCCCCGAACGCGGAATGTGCCACGCTCGAATGCAACATCATTGCGCTTATATTGAACATCAACGAATTTACGCAAAAGGGCGTTACGTTCAATCTCATCGCCCACGCGAAGTTTGATCATTCGATCCACATACTCCTGCGGCGTACCTAATCCATAAATACAGGACACCGTTGCAACCACAATCACATCGCGACGAGTTAAAAGTGAGTTAGTTGCTGAGTGGCGCAAGCGCTCAACCTCATCATTGACACTTGAATCCTTTTCGATGAAGGTATCGGTCTGTGGAACGTATGCCTCAGGTTGGTAGTAGTCGTAATAGGAGACAAAGTATTCGACGGCGTTATTTGGTAGCAGTTCACGAAATTCATTTGCTAACTGGGCAGCCAACGTCTTATTAGGAGCTAAGACTAAAGTTGGGCGTTGGAGCTTTTCAATCAGCCAGGCAGTTGTGGCTGATTTTCCTGTGCCAGTAGCACCTAGAAGAACTACATCTTGTTCCCCCGCATTGATGCGTCGGGCAATCTCTTCAATAGCCTCTGGCTGATCTCCGGCAGGAACATAATCGCTTATTACCTGAAAAGGCTCGACTCGTCGTTGGAGTTCAGATACCGGGCGCATTTGCCAAGCCTACTTTTTTACATCCCTATTCGCGAGTTCACCCCATATATTTTCAACTTTACGCAGTAATTCATCTTCACTGCCATCATTTTCAATCAAGAAATCAGCTATCGATTCGCGCTGTTCGCGACTTGCCTGGGAAGCAATGCGCGCTTCTATTTCAGAGATGTGTAAGCCCCTGGCACGTAGCCTTGAAATCCTGTTCTCAAGTAATGATTCAACTGTAATGACAAGTTCAAAGCGATCTTGGCCACCAGTTTCAAATAGAAGTGGGATTTCATAGACAAGAGTTTCATCAGCTCTCAGAGTTGCAACTGCCTCTTCGAACTCTTGGCGTATCCAGGGATGAATGATGTTCTCTAACTTCACCTTCAAAGACGGGTCTTTAAATATCAACTCCCCCAACGCACGTCTATCTACATCCCCATTTTTTAATATCGAATCACCAAAAATACTCACCACTTGATCAAAGCCTGCTGAACCGCGCTCTATAGCTGCGCGCGCTAACTGGTCTGCATCAATTACGATTGCGCCAAGATCGGCGAAATACTCAGCCGCAAGTGACTTACCGCAGCCGATACCTCCAGTTAAAGCGATTACGCGCATAGATTAAGGATAACCCGATTAGAAAAGAAAAAGGACCCGACGATTAAGTCGAGTCCTTTTATCTTAATTATTACTACTCAGCAGCAGGAGTTTCTTCGGCTGGAGTTGCAGCAGCATCAGCAGCTTTAGCTTCTGCCTTCTGCTTCTTGTGTGCCATGAAACGCTCTTGCGCCTGGGCGTATTGCTTTTCCCACTCTTCGCGCTGTGTTTCATGTCCTGGCTTCCACTCTTGTGAATCTGAATCGAAACCTTCTGGATAGATGAAGTTTCCTTCAGCATCGTAACGAGCAGCCATTCCGTATTGAGTCGGATCAAATGCTTCAATCTCAATCTCATGTCCTTCATTAGCTTGCTTCAAAGATAGTGAAATACGGCGACGCTCTAGGTCAATGTCGATGATCTTTACGAATAATTCATCATCAACTTGAACAACCTGCTCAGGAATTTCAACGTGGCGTTCTGCCAACTCTGAAATGTGAACTAGGCCTTCAATGCCTTCGTGAACACGAATGAATGCTCCGAATGGAACAAGCTTTGTAACCACACCTGGAACAACCTGATTGATTGTGTGAGTGCGAGCAAATGCCTGCCATGGATCTTCTTGTGTTGCCTTAAGTGAAAGTGACACGCGCTCACGCTCGAAATCAACTTCAAGAACTTCAACAGTTACTTCATCGCCAACTTCAACAACTTCACCTGGGTGGTCGATGTGCTTCCATGAAAGCTCTGAGACGTGTACAAGTCCATCTACGCCACCAAGGTCAACGAATGCACCGAAGTTAACGATTGATGAAACAACACCTGTGCGAACCTGACCCTTTTGTAGCTGGTTAAGGAATGTTGTGCGTGATTCAGATTGTGTCTGCTCAAGGAATGCACGACGTGAAAGAACAACGTTGTTACGGTTCTTATCAAGTTCGATGATTCGAGCTTCAACCTGCTTACCAATGTAAGGAGTTAGATCGCGAACACGGCGCATTTCAACAAGAGATGCTGGCAAGAAGCCACGTAGTCCGATATCGACGATAAGTCCGCCCTTAACAACTTCAATAACTGTTCCAATAACAACTTCGTCGCGCTCTTTCTTGCCTTCGATGTCTCCCCAGGCACGCTCGTACTGTGCGCGCTTCTTAGAAAGAATCAAACGACCTTCTTTGTCTTCTTTTTGAAGAACAAGAGCTTCAATAGTCTCGCCAACCTTGACGAGTGAGTTTGGATCTACATCGTGGCGAATTGAAAGCTCGCGTGAAGGAATAACACCTTCAGTTTTATATCCGATGTCGACAAGAACTTCTTCGCGTCCAACCTGGACGATTGTTCCTGTTACTAGATCTCCGTCATTAAAATTTCTTATTGTGCCTTCGATTGCTGCTAGAAAGTCGGCAGCTGATCCAATGTCATTTACTGCAATTACAGGTGCTGTAGTCAAGTTGCTCCGTAGGGATAGATGAGTAGTAGTTTCCGCTTTCACGGCTGGAGGGCAAGGGTACGGTTTGTGCATCTATTTGAGCAAATCCATGCGGAAAAATCACGCTCGCAGGTAGGATCGGCATAACGATGAAACGATATAAAGAGCTTCTAGCCTTTCCACATGTTGTGACTTTGGCATTAGCGGCTTTTCCAGCCCGTCTTGCCTATTCGATGATCGGTTTAGGAATCTTCTTTAAGGCAGAACAAGAAACAGGATCTGTTGCAGTCGCTGGATTGGCGATCGGTCTGAACTCTCTCGCCGGTTCTCTCACCGCTGGAATCCGCGGCTCTTTGATGGATAAATGGGGTCAAAAGTGGCCACTGCGAATCCTAGTTCCTTGTTATGCCACATTGATTTTGGCGTTGAGCTCAATGCATTCCAAAGAGTCAATCTTAATTACCGCTTTTGTTCTTGGAATCTCTGCTCCCCCAATAAATTTATCGATTCGGCCATTGTGGAAAGACATCGTTCCTGAAAATTTCCTACGCACTGCTTATGCACTTGATTCTGCGATGATGAGTACAACAACCGTCTTTGGTCCTGTGGTGGTCACTTCACTTGCTCTCTCCTCACATCCCGGTTTGGCATTGGCTGTGACCTCGGCGCTCATGATCATTGGTGGCACAGCAATTGCCCTTACTTCAGTCTCACGCAATTGGGTTCCTGAGAAGAAAGCTACGGGCCAGCAAAAGCTTTGGCGCGATCGCGCAATTCAACTTCTCATGTTTGAAGGATGCTTTATTGGTTTTGGTTGGGGAGTTTTTGATGTTGCTGTTCCAGCTTATGCAACACAAGAAGGGGTATAACAACGTGTTGCCTGGATTTTCGCAGCCTTCGGTATTGCCACTGTCGTTGGGGGTCTTTTGGGAGGTTTGGTCTCAAAGAAATTGGCACCACTATCTGCATTGCGAAACGCCTATTTGGTGTGGTTCATTACCTGTATACCAATCGCTTTCACATATCCAGACTGGACCATGGCATTAGTCGGAGCATTTATTGGTCTTATAGGCGGGGCTGTTCAAGTCTTCTACTTTGAAGTGCTTGAAGCTGTGCGACCTCGGGGATCACAAACTTCTTCTCTTGGTTGGATCTGGAGTATCGAGGGATCTTTCATGGCAGTTGGCGCAGCAACAGGTGGTTGGATTTCAGAGCACCACTCACCACAAGTTGGTTTGGCATTGCTTCCATCCATGCTTTTCTGCGGCTTAATAATCCTTACATTAGGAAAGAAGCGTCTAACTACCGCTAATGATGTGCCAACTGAAGAAGAAGATCTACAAGCAATTAAAGATATTTCAAACGAGGTTAAGTAATTAATGCGCCGCTTCGTGCCACGTAAGCCCTAAACCAGCGCTCACATCAAGAGGTGCTCGAAGCGGATATGCCGCTCCCATCTCCCGCTTAACAAGGGCAGTTATCTGCTCTTCTTCGCCTTTAACAACTTCAACAATTAACTCATCATGAATCTGTAGTAACAACCTTGAAGAAAGTTTTTCCTTTTCTATTGCATTCTGAACCTTAAGCATGGCTAATTTAATAATGTCAGCAGCTGATCCCTGAATAGGTGCGTTAAGCGCCATGCGCTCTGCAACTTCACGGCGTTGGCGATTATCATGCATCAAATCAGGTAGATACCTGCGGCGTCCCATGATTGTTTCGGTATAACCAACTTTGCGAGCATCTTCAACAACAACCTTTAAGTAATCCCGAATTCCACCAAAGCGCTCAAAGTATTTATCCATCAAATCTTGTGCAGCCGGTGGAGAGATATCAAGTTGAGCAGATAAACCATATGAGGAGAGGCCGTAGGCAAGCCCATACGACATTGCCTTGATCTGTCTGCGCATTTCAGGGTCAACATCATGGGCTTTAACACCAAATATCTCTCCAGCAATCCTTGCATGCAGATCCTCCCCCGATTCAAAAGCCTTGAGCAGTTTCTCATCATGAGATAAGTGAGCCATGATGCGCATTTCGATTTGGCTGTAGTCAGCAGTTAAAAGGCCAACATAACCCGTACCTGCGATAAAGCAATTGCGAATAGTACGCCCTTCCTCAGTGCGCACAGGAATATTTTGCAGATTCGGTCCTGTGGAAGACAAGCGCCCAGTAGCTGCAACTGTCTGTTGGAAATGGGTATGGATGCGACCATCCTCGGCGATCTCTGCAATCAAACCTTCGACAGTTGTTCCAAGCTTTTTTGTCTCACGAATGCGCAAAAGCGAAGTTAGTACAAGATGACCGCTCTTTTGATGCAGCCAATCTAAACTCTCAGCATCGGTTGTATACCCAGTCTTAATCTTCTTTGTCTTAGGAAGCTTAAGTTCATCAAAGAGAACAACTTGGAGCTGCTTAGGTGATGCCACATTAAATTCATGTCCCACGGCATCATGTGCCGCTTTAGTCTCCCGGCTGACTTCACCCTCAAAGTAGGCAGCAAGTTTGTCTAACTCTTTCTTATCAACGGCAATACCTAGTGCTTCCATCTTGGCTAATAGGGCTGCGATAGGTAGTTCCATCTCTACAAAGAGATCCCACAACCCGCGCTCTTTGAGTTCGCGCGTTAGCGAATCACGCAAAGTGAATAATGCTCGAGCCGAAGTCAGTAGCTCTTGTTCGGGCGATGAAAAGTTAATAGCACTGCCATCTCCCCAGCGCTCTTGTAAATCTTTAAGTTCTTGGGCTCGGACACCTGGATTAACCAAATAAGCAGCAAGTGAAGTATCAAACTCAATACCAACAATGCCGTTACTGCGCGCTAAAGACTTAGCATCATGGGCAATCTTTGGAATTGAGGCATCGAGTGCCCAATCCCCCATCGCTGATGAATGCACGAGGAAGATATCTTCCTTTGAAAATGCAACGGCATATCGATGCAATTTCTCTTCAACTATAGAAAAAGTAATTGCAATGGCACCTTTGTGCTGAGCGACCTTTGCATCCAACTCAACTGGAGTTAAGACACCCTCACTCATCTCTTCAGCAAAGAGTTGGAAATCTGGTTCAGTTGATTTGCTTGTTCCTTTGAGAAGGATAGGTTTCATACGATCTTTAAGAGTTTTAAACTCAAGGCGATCAAAGAGTGGATTGGTCCGGTTCTCATCCACGCCAGACCAAGCAAGTGCATCAATACTCAAATCTAAAGGCACTTCTGCGACTAGTTGCGTGAGCTCTCGATTGCGAATGACATTATCAATGGAATCACGCAGGGCCTGACCAACTTTGCCACCAACTTTATCCACGTTAGATAAAAGTTCTTTGAGTGATCCATATTCAACAACCCACTTAGCTGCAGTCTTTTCCCCGACACCTGGAATTGATGGCAAGTTATCGCTGGGGTCTCCGCGAAGAGCTGCAAAATCTGGATATTGCGAAGGTGACATTCCATATTTTTCTTGCACAGCATCTGGTGTCATTCGAGCTAAATCACTCACGCCGCGCTTGGGATAAAGCACTGTAGTTTTATCATTGACGAGCTGGAAGGAATCTCGATCTCCCGTGCAGATGAATACTTCTGCGCCTTCCCTTTCAGCTCGCTTGGTTATCGTGGCCAGGATGTCATCGGCCTCATATCCCTCAACCTCAAACTGCGTGATGCCGAAAGCACTTACAAGCTCGTGCAGATATGACATCTGAGAGCGAAACTCATCAGGAGTTTTTGCCCGATTAGCTTTGTACTCTGGAAAGATCTCAGAGCGAAATGTCTTACGAGAGACGTCAAAAGCCACGGCAACGTGAGTGGGTTTCTCGCTGCTCAGCAGTGAGAGCAACATCGTGGCAAAGCCATAAATTGCATTGGTGTGTTGGCCTGATGCCGTAGTGAAGTTCTCCGCAGGGAGGGCATAAAAAGCGCGATATGCCATTGAGTGCCCATCGATAAGTAATAGGCGTTTGCTCATGGGAACATCTTAGGTTGCACACTAGAATAGTTCCCATGGTCAACGAAGAGTTTCTCAAATTTTACAAAGAACGCGGTAGCGGCGCACTAGATCAAAAGATGGGCATCAAGATTCTTGAAGCTGAGCAAGGCCGCATCGTTGGAACAATGCCTGTTGAAGGTAACACCCAACCCATGGGCCTTTTACATGGTGGAGCAAGTGTTGTTTTGGCTGAAAGCCTTGGCTCAATCGGAACGTCGCTCCACGCCGGTCCTCATCGCAAAATTGTTGGTGTGGACATCAATGCAACCCACCACAAATCAGCAACAACTGGATTAGTTACTGGTGTTGCCACAGCAATTTCTTTGGGCAAGACGTTATGCAGTTGGGAAATCGTTATTACAAATGAAGCAGGCGAACGCACATGTACGGCGCGTATTACCTGTTTGATCCTGGCAGAGCGTTAAGAATGTGCCCCAGTGCCCAGATATGCCTCGCGCACTGCAGGATCATTGAGTAGATCTGATGCTATGGCCTCTTTAACAACTTTTCCGGTTTCCAGGATGTAGGCCCGGTCGGAACGTTGTAACGCTTGCCGTGCATTTTGTTCAACCAAAAGAATGGTCACACCAGATTTATTGATTTCAGTAATGATGTTGAAGATATTTTGAATCATCAAGGGTGCCAGTCCCATAGAGGGCTCATCGAGAAGTAAAATCTTAGGCTTAGCCATTAATGCCCGACCTATCGAAAGCATTTGTTGCTCTCCACCAGATAGGGTTCCGGCGGCCTGTGAGCTTCTCTCCTTAAGCCGAGGGAAAAGTTCATAGATCCTGATCAGATCTTCCTCAATCTCAGCTTTTTTCATCTTGAGGTGATACTTGCCTAGCTCCAGATTTTCTAGAACTGTCATGCCTGGGAAAATGCCTCGCCCTTCGGGGGCTTGGGAAATTCCTAAGGAAACACGCTCATGAGCCTTACGCTTGAGAACGTTTTCTCCTCCATACTCAATTGTTCCCGCAGTGGGATTGAGTAATCCAGAAATAGTTTTCAAGAGCGTTGTCTTACCTGCTCCATTTGCGCCAATTAGTGAAACTATCTCGCCTTCATTGACAATAACCGAGACACCTTTGATCGCTTCGATCTTTCCGTAGGAAACTCGCAGGTCCTTTACTTCAAGACGCATCTTCTTGAACTCCTAAATATGCCTCGATTACGCGGGGATCCTCTTGAATCACCGATGGAGTGCCATCTGCAATCTTCTCGCCAAAATCCAATACCACTATTCGATCTGAAACTTGCATGACTAGCGACATGTCATGCTCGATTAGCAAAATAGTATATCCAGCATCGCGAATCTTTCTAATCGTTTGCGCAAGTTCTACCTTTTCTGCAGGATTGAAACCAGCGGCAGGCTCATCAAGGAGTAGCAACTTTGGCTCGGTACCAAGGGCGCGAGCAATTTCGAGGCGACGTTGAGCTCCATACGGCAAGTTCTTTGCTAGTCGATCCGAATACTCACCAATCCCAATAAAGTCGAGAAGCTCTTGGGCTCGCGCCTTGTCTCTCTTCTCTTCACGGCGTGAGACTGGCAAGCCAAACAAACCCGACAATAATCCCGACTTCTTATGTGTATCGGTTGCGGTAATGACATTGTCCAGAGATGTCATATCCCCCCAAAGGCGAATATTCTGAAAAGTGCGAGCCACTCCTCCGCGGGTAATTTTGTATCTCTTGATTCCGGCGAGTGACTTACCCTCAAAGTTAATTTCACCTGAATTGATTTGATAGACACCAGTCACAACATTAAAGACGGTTGTTTTACCAGCACCATTTGGTCCGATCAAACCCAGGATTTCCTGCTTGTTAATGTCAAAGCTAACATCATTGAGTGCTTTAACACCACCAAACTGCATGGTCACATTCTTGAGTGACAGGATAGGAGTACTCACTGCTTCTCCTTTACTGGGATCGCTTTTTCTCTCTTCTTGCGAGGCAAAAGACCATCTGGACGTAAATTCATCATGATAACTAGAACCAATCCAAAGACTAGTAGACGAGCTTCTGAAAGGAATCGAATTCGGTCAGGCAGATAACCAAGTACAACTGCCCCAAGGATTACACCCCAGATGTTTCCCATTCCACCAAAAACAACACATGCAAGAATCAGGATTGAAATCTGTAGTGTGAAATTATCGGGAGCGATAAATAAAGTCTTAGATGCGTAAATTACGCCAGCTGCGCCACCGACAGATGCACCAAGTACAAATGCCCAAATCTTATATCTAAATGTTGGCACTCCGAGAAGTTCGGCAACATCCTCATCTTCACGAATCGATTCCCATGCACGTCCCGCGCGTCGAGCTGAAAGTCGGCGAACCATCCAGATCGCGACGAGAATCATGATGAGTAGTGTCCAGTAATAGACTCGGTGACTATCAAATGAATATTCAACACCGAAAATAGGTGGTGGTGTTGGGATTCCGATGATTCCCTCAGAGCGACCAAGCGGTCCTAGATTGAGAGCAACAATACGAACAATCTCTCCAAAACCTAGCGTGACAATGGCAAGGTAATCCCCACGCAATTTCAAAGCTGGAACACCTAAAACTAAACCTGCGAACATTGACATCGCAATTCCGATTGGAAGGATCTCCCAAGCATTCAGACCTGTCTTAGTTCCCAAAAGACCCATGGTGTAGGCGCCAATGGCAAAGAAAGCAACGTATCCAAGATCCAAAAGGCCACTTTTACCAATTACAATATTTAAACCGATAGCCATAAGGACAAACATCGCGATTGGATAAACCAATACTGACTCGTAACTGGCTATAGGAGTATTGAGGATGGTCCCACCCATGAAGGGCAAGGAGGCAACAAGAGCAATCGAGAGAGTTGCGATTGCAATCCTTGTTGTTTTACCAGAGTTTTCCCAAATCTCTACACCTTTATCTCGAATATTTATCATCATACCCTCGTCCGTGTGATTGATTCGCCAAAGAGACCACTTGGTTTTGTGTACAAAACCAAAACTAGAACAATAAATACTGTTACAGCTTTCCACTGAGTGCCTAAGAAGAATGAAGCGTATGTCTCAAGAAGACCGAGCGCGAGACCGCCGAAGAAAGCTCCCTTAATGTTTCCAATGCCTCCTATGATCGCAGCTGTGAAGGCCGCAATTCCCAACTCAAAACCAATACTTGAGCCAGTGTTTTCGTACTTCAGGACATAGAAGAACCCTGCAGCTCCGGTCAGGACTCCACCGATAAGGAAGGTTGCCGAAACTATCTTGTCAATATCAATTCCCATTAATTTAGCTGCACTCGGATTCATTGAAACCGCACGGATCGCCTTGCCAAGTCGGGTTCTATTAATAAAACTCCAAAGGATAAAAAATAAAACGAGAGCGGCTACAACGATTATTGTGTTGTCTAATCGAATTCCAGCATCAAAAAACTCTCCTAAAAACTTCTTCTCCATCGCACGAGGGCTTGCCACGGGACGAGAATCAGTCATTATTCGAACAGATTCAGCCAGCACCATCGATACACCAATTGCTGAAATTAACGGCGCCAAGACGCCTGAGTTGCGACGTCGTAATCGACGATAGGCAACTAACTCAACTACAACTGACAAAAGTCCAGAGACACTCATCGTGATGATTAGGGCCACTCCTAAAATGAACCACAAACGGAATCCGGTGGCGTATTCGGAGCTCTGCGTGAATTTAAAGAGATCTCGAACCACAATTACGGTTGCAAAAGTACCCACCATGAATATCTCGGAGTTTGCGAAGTTAATCATTCGCAGGACTCCATAAACCAATGTGTACCCAAGGGCAATGAGGATATAGATAAACCCAAGGCTTAAACCACCAAAGGTCAAGGACCAGAATTGATCAAAAAAATTACCTATCAAGCTGCTGGTTTCCTAACTCTTTATGTGGGACGAAAAATACAACAAATCAAACCCGGCAGACTAAATTTAAATTCAGCCTGCCGGGTTTAATCACTTATGATTTGTTCTTTACTTGATTGGTCCTGTGAACTTGATGACGCCGCTACGGACTTCAAATCCGTTCATTGTGCCACCAGCAACATCGCCATTGATGTCGAACTTGATTGTTGCTCCGGCAAGAGACTTACCCTTGTAAGTCTTCACGCACTTGAGCATCGCGTCGCGAGTAGAAACACCCTTTGCCACGCAGCTTAGAAATACATTTGCTGCATCAATTGATTCAGCGGCATAAACTCCTGAAGCCTTGCCCATCTTTTTCTTGAAATCTGCTTCCAACTTAGCTGAAATTTCAGCTAGAGGAACAGTTCCTGCTGTAAGGCGAACCCCTTCAAGAACTGATGCTGGCGCAAGTGTTGGGAGGGTTGGGCTTAGAACTCCATCGCCACCAGCAAGAATGCCTGTGTAGCCACTGTCGCGAAGCTGCTTGAAGAGTGGAGCTGCTTGTGGGAAGTAACCTGTGTAGATCACTACATTTGCTCCCGCTGTCTTGACCTTTGCAATTGTTGCAGACCAGTCAGTTGTCTTGTCAGAAACACTGTCGAAGCCAACAGATTGTCCTGCAGGAATTCCTGGCTTCATGTAGTCAACTAGACCAACACCGTAAGCTGATTGATCATCAATGATAAATACCTTAGGAGTTGAAACACCCTTTGTTGCTAACTTGAAAAGTGATGGACCTTGTACCTTGTCAGTAACAACGACGCGGTGGAATACAGGGAATCCCATTGCACCACCTTCAGATGCTGGATCAGTGATTGATACACGAGTTGCAGATGGCGAAACCATTGGAAGGTTACGTTGCTTGTAGAAAGGAAGGGAAGCAATTGTTGCACCAGAGTAAGCTGCACCAATTAGGCCGATGATCTTTGCATTTGATGCGATTCCTGGGGCAACCTTTGCTGCCTCGGCTGGAGAACCTTGGTCATCTGCCTTGACAAGTGAAACTACATACTTCTTCTTGTACTTTTTGTTGAATAATTTAATTGCATACTCCACGCCAGCTACTTCATCCTGACCAACCTGTGCTTCTTCACCTGTTAGTGGGCCTTGAAATGCAAGGTAGATAACTTTACCCTTTTGTTTTGCTGCCTGTGCTGTCGATGCTGACGCAACTCCGAAAACGAGAGCTACGGCAGATACAACGGCAAGTGAACGCTGAATCTTCTTGTTCATGTATTGCCTTTCCTGTTCATTTCGTCCCGGGACAGGGAGGAATGAAGTTAACCGCATTTGGCATCTCATCGCAAGATAATATGGCCTCTGAAATGTTTCAGTTTCGTTATAATTGCCTTGCAGTTGCTGGTAAATCTGCGCTTTAACGCTCAGGTACCGCAGCGGGGCTAATTACCGCCTCTGCAATTTCTTTCATGCTCATTCGCCTATCCATAGCTGCCCGCTGAATCCAAGAAAATGCCTCGGGTTCTGAGAGATTAAGTGCCTTCATTAAAATACCTTTTGCCCTATCGATAATTTTTCTTGTTTCTAGGCGATCATGTAAATCGGCAACTTCTGCTGCAAGTGAGCGCATCTGCGTATGACGACTGATTGCAATTTCAATAGCTGGGATTAAATCTCCGATGGTAAATGGCTTAACAACATATGCCATCACACCGGCATCGCGTGCTCTATCTACTAATTCCTTTTGAGAAAAAGCTGTCAACATCAATACAGGTGATAGATCAATAATTTTCTCTGCAGCAGATATTCCATCTAGTACCGGCATCTTCACATCAAGGATTACTAAATCTGGTTTGTGTTCATTTGCTAGATCAATAGCTTCTTGTCCATTAGATGCTTCTGCCACAACTTCATATCCAGCAACTTGCAACATCTCAACAAGGTCCATGCGAATGAGTGCTTCATCTTCGGCAACGAGGATGCGAACCTTTTGTGTCATGTGCCCCGAGTCGGATTTGAACCGACACTGTGCAGTGTTTGAGACTGCCCTCTCTACCGTTGGAGTACCGAGGCGTTACGTGATATCCGAACGGTGCCAATCTTAGCGGTAAGCCGCAGCTACCCCACCAACAGCATCTCCCACGCGGTGAACGCGCATCGCGTTCGTTGAACCTGGAATTCCAGGAGGAGATCCAGCAACAATCATTACTTGATCACCTAATTGAGCGCGACCTGAATCAATAAGAACAGTATCGACCAATTTCACCATTTCATCGGTTGCGCCGACAATTGGAGTGAGCATTGATTCAACGCCCCAAGTCAGTGCAAGCCGGTTATACGTTCCAACCTCTGGAGTCATAGCAAGAATTGGAATAGGTGAGCGCAAGCGCGACATACGACGTGCTGAGTCTCCGCTTTGTGTAAATGCCACTAAATACTTTGCATCAACAATTGCGCCTACCTCAGTTGCAGCCTTTGTAATTGCTCCACCTTTAGTACGTGGGGCTGTCTTAATTGGACGAATACGGTCTAGGCCGCCTTCTTCAGTCTTTTGAATGATGCGCGCCATTGTTTGAACGGCTTCTATTGCAAATTCACCCACACTTGTTTCACCTGAGAGCATAAGTGCATCTGCGCCATCTAGAACTGCGTTTGCGCAATCTGTTGCTTCTGCGCGCGTTGGACGTGAATTCGTAATCATGGAATCAAGCATCTGAGTAGCTACAATTACTGGCTTAGCCATATCTCTAGCTAATTCAACACACTGCTTTTGCACCAGCGGCACATCTTCTATTGGAAGTTCCACACCTAGATCGCCGCGGGCAACCATAATGCCATCAAAGGCGTTAACGATTTCAGCAAGATTTTCGACTGCTTGTGGCTTTTCGATCTTTGCGATAACTGGAACGCGAATACCTTCTTCATCCATAATCTTATGAACATCTTTAATATCATCGGCGCTTCTAACAAATGAGAGCGCGATGAAATCAGCTCCTGCTCGCAAGCCCCAGCGAAGATCATCAATGTCTTTTTCAGATAGCGCTGGAACTGAAACTGCCACACCAGGCAGGTTAATTCCCTTGTTGTTACTCACTGCGCCAGGTTCAATAACTTTAGTAACAACATCATTTGCCTTAACTTCAACAACTTCAACTGTTACTTTGCCATCATCGATCAGTATTCGATCCCCAGCTTTGCAATCCCCTGGTAAACCTTTGTAAGTGGTTCCCACGCGCTCTTTTGTTCCCTCAACCTCATCAGTTGTAATAACAAATATGTCACCACGCGCTAAATCATGTGGTCCTGCCTTAAAGCGAGCCAGGCGAATCTTTGGGCCTTGAAGGTCAACAAGAATGGCAACTGGGCGACCGGCAGCTTTGGCTGCATCGCGAACGCAATCAAGACGTGCTTGGTGCTCTTCATATGTACCGTGGGAGAGATTCAAACGTGCCATATTCATTCCAGCGTCAATGAGCTCCTTCACCTTTTCAGGAGAATCAACTGCTGGGCCCATCGTGCACACAATCTTTGCTCTACGCATGTGCCTACCTTAAACCATGAGTTGACGGGTAGTGGGTTCAATCGGTGAAGGAAGCTGAGTCTCTCCAGTGAGATATTTATCAACGGCTGCTGCAGCACTTCGACCTTCTGCAATTGCCCAGACAATCAGTGATTGTCCACGCCCTGCATCTCCTGCAACGAAAATACCTTCTTCGCTTGTTTCAAAATCTGCATTACGGGCAATGATTCCACGATCATCTAACTTCACTTCTAGCTGCGAAATTAAATCTGATTGTTCAGGACCTGTAAAACCCAATGCAAGAAATACGAAATCTGTCGGAATTTCTTTGTGTGATTTCTCTACTGGCTCAAACTTTCCATTTTCAAACTTTGTTTCAACAATGCGAATTGCCCGTAGATTTCCATCAGCATCCCCCAAAAATTCCTCAGTGCTTACTGAGAACATGCGGTTATCTGTTTCTTCATGCGCACTTGAAACACGATAAATCATTGGATACGTAGGCCAAGGCTGTGAATCTGGTCGTTCATCACTTGGTCGCGGCATAATTTCTAGTTGAGTGATAGATGCTGCGCCTTGGCGAATTGATGTGCCCAAGCAATCTGCTCCAGTGTCACCACCACCCAGAATCACTACATGCTTTCCAGCAACATTAATTGGTGAAACTTCTATCTCACCCAACGCCTGCTTATTTCCCCAAGGCAAAAACTCCATTGCTTGGTAAACGCCTTTAAATTCACGACCAGGAATTGGTAGGTCACGCCATTTAGTTGCACCCACAGCAAGAACAATTGCATCGTATTTCTTGCGAAGATCGGCTCCAGTTAATTCAGTTCCAACATCAACACCGGCACGAAAACGCGTTCCCTCTTTTTCCATCTGAGCTAAACGGCGATCAAGGATATGTTTTTCCATTTTAAACTCTGGAATTCCATAGCGAAGAAGGCCACCAATTTTGTCGGCTCTTTCATAAACGGCGACAGTGTGACCAGCGCGTGTGAGCTGTTGGGCCGCAGCTAAACCTGCAGGTCCTGAACCAATAACTGCAACAGTCTTACCAGTGATGCGATCTGGAGCAAGGGGCTTCACTTCACCTGCATCGAATGCTTCTTCAATGGTGCGCAGCTCTACTTGCTTAATTGTCACAGCATCACGATTGATAGCAACAACACATGCAGTCTCACATGGAGCTGGGCACAAACGTCCAGTGAACTCAGGAAAGTTGTTTGTGGCGTGCAAGCGGTTAATCGCCTCAGTTTTATCCCCGCGCCAAATCAAGTCATTCCATTCAGGAATCAGGTTTCCGAGTGGGCAACCTGAATGACAGAATGGAATTCCGCAATCCATGCAGCGGCCTGCTTGCTTTTGTAGGTGCTCAAAACTCTGTGGTTCATACACTTCGCGCCAATCTTGAATGCGAACATCTACTGGCCGACGTGTTGGAGTTTCACGCTCAGTTGTCATAAATCCTTTTGGATCAGCCATTTGCAACGACCTCCATGACCAATGCATCTACTGGTAAACCTTCACGAGTTGCACGTGCCGTCGCCTCTAGTACGCGCGCATAATCGCGTGGCATAACTAGAGAAATTCTTTTAATTGCACTGTCCCAATCCTTGATGAGATCACTAGCAACGACAGAACCCGTCTCTTCGGCAAAATCTGAAATCAGAGCACGAAGAATCTCTTTTTGATCTTCGGGAACAGCCAAAATATCCACCATATCTGTATTCACATTTGCCGGATCAAGATCTAGAACAAAAGCTCGCCCGCCAGACATTCCAGCAGCAAAGTTACGGCCTGTACGTCCAAGAACAACTACAGCTCCCCCAGTCATGTACTCACAACCGTGATCACCAATACCCTCAACAATTGCCGTGGCTCCTGAGTTTCTTACACAGAAGCGTTCACCAACAACGCCGCGAATCATGATCTGACCAGATGTTGCGCCATAACCAATTACGTTTCCAGCAATAACATTTTCATATGAGTTGAAAGTAGATTTCTCATCAGGTCGAACAATGATGCGACCACCTGAAATACCCTTACCCACATAGTCATTGGAATCACCATAAAGGCGAATAGTTAAACCGCGTGGAATAAATGCACCGAGTGATTGTCCAGCTGAACCATGCAAAGTCACATCAATCGTGTCATCAGGTAAACCGGCTCCCCCATGCTTGCGGGTGATTTCAGCGCCTAACATCGTTCCAACAGTTCTATTAACGTTTCGGACAGGAAGATCGATGCGCACTAACTCTTTGTTCTTAAGCGCAGCCTCCGAGAGTAAAATCAGTTGGTTATCAAGGGCAGCAGCAAGACCATGATCTTGCTGTGAAGTATTGTGTAGAGCGCTGGTTACATCTGGTCGTGTTAGCAATGGTGAAAGATCAAGGCCACTGGACTTCCAATGATCTACTGCGCGTTTAGTATCTAAATACTCAACATGACCGACTGCTTCAAGCAGAGTCTTAAAGCCAAGGCTGGCCAAAATCTCTCTGACCTCTTCGGCAATATATTCAAAGAAAGTCTCAACGAATTCAGGCTTGCCCGTGAAGCGCTTGCGCAGTTCAGGGTTCTGAGTTGCAACACCAACCGGGCATGTGTCCAAATGACACACACGCATCATGATGCAGCCAGACACAACAAGTGGCGCGGTAGCAAAACCAAACTCTTCTGCACCAAGAAGTGCTGCAATGACAACATCTCGTCCAGTCTTTAACTGACCATCAGCTTGAACAACAATGCGATCACGTAAATTGTTAAGCAAAAGAGTCTGTTGCGTTTCAGCTAAGCCAAGCTCCCATGGAGCACCTGCATGCTTAAGTGAGGTCAGCGGTGCTGCACCAGTTCCACCATCATGGCCAGAGATAAGAACAACGTCGGCATGTGCCTTACTCACACCAGCTGCCACGGTACCGACACCAACTTCTGCCACAAGTTTGACATGAACACGTGCATTCTTATTAGCGTTCTTTAAATCATGAATTAACTGTGCAAGATCTTCAATAGAATAAATATCGTGGTGCGGAGGAGGGGAAATAAGACCTACACCAGGGGTTGAATAACGCACCTTTGCAATCCATGGATACACCTTGTTACCTGGAAGTTGCCCACCTTCACCTGGCTTTGCACCTTGTGCAATCTTGATCTGAATGTCATCTGAATTAACCAAATAATCACTAGTAACACCAAAGCGTCCGGATGCAACCTGCTTGATCGCAGAACGCTTTGAATCTCCATTAGCCATCTTTATATAGCGCTCTGGATCTTCGCCACCTTCACCCGTATTTGATTTACCGCCCAAACGGTTCATAGCGATTGCTAAAGTCTCATGGGCCTCTTGAGAAATCGAGCCATATGACATCGCACCAGTGGAGAAGCGCTTGATAATCTCTGAAGCAGATTCCACATCATCTATCGAAATGGAAGGACGCACGCTTTCATTGAAACCAAAAAGTCCGCGCAATGTCATTAACCGTGTGCTCTGATCATTGACTCGATCGGTATAGCGCTTGAACACGTCATAGCGCTTATTGCGAGTGGAGTGCTGCAATGTGAAGACTGTCTCTGGATCAAATAAATGTGGTTCACCTTCACGGCGCCACTGATATTCCCCGCCAATAGGCAATCTCTTAGTTCCAGGAATTGCTCCCCCTGGCGGATATGCAACGTGGTGACGCGCAATTGTTTCTTGGGCAATGACATCTAAATTGACTCCGCCTAAGCGAGAAGTTGTGCCGACAAAATACTCATCCACTAACTCTTGGCTCAAGCCAATGGCTTCAAATACTTGAGCTCCCGTGTATGAAGCAATGGTGCTAATGCCCATCTTGGACATAACTTTGAGAACGCCTTTACCTAAAGACTTAATTAAGTTGCCCACAGCCTTCTCAGGTGTAATTCCTGTAATTACTCCCTGCAGAACTAAATCTTCAGCTGTCTCCATAGCCAAGTACGGATTAACAGCTGCTGCTCCGTAACCGATCAGAAGCGCAACATGATGAACTTCTCTCACATCCCCGGCTTCAATAACAAGTCCCACCTTGGTGCGTGTCTTTTCACGAATCAAATGGTGGTGCACAGCAGAAGTTAATAAGAGTGATGGAATAGGTGCTTCTTCAGCATCTGCATCACGATCTGATAGAACGATGATGTGCGCACCATCATTAATGGCCTGTGAAACTTCGGCTTTAATTTCTTCTAGGCGCTCACGAAGTGAGTCGCCACCATCTGCAACAAAGAACAAACCACGAATCACATGGGCACTTAAGCCCGGGTATTCACCATCAGCGTTAACGTGAATAATCTTTGCTAACTCATCATTGTCAATAACAGGAAAAGCCAATGAGATTTGGCGACAGCTACTTGGTCCTGGGTCCAATAAATTGTGTTCTGGCCCCATTGAAGTTCCAAGGCTTGTAACCACCTCTTCGCGAATAGCATCTAGAGGCGGATTAGTAACTTGTGCAAAAAGTTGAGAGAAGTAATCAAATATTAAACGTGGCTTATCAGAAAGGGCTGCAATAGGAGTGTCTGTTCCCATTGAACCTAGAGCTTCTAATCCATTTTTTGCCATCGGTGTAATAAGAATGCGAACTTCTTCTTCGGTATAACCAAATGCGCGCTGACGGCGCAAAACTGATGAGTGAGGGTAAACAATATGTTCGCGCGAAGGTAGATCACTTAACTTGACCATCCCCGCATGAATCCAATCTCCATAAGGAGAAGAGTTAGCTAATTGATCTTTGATTTCGGAATCTTCAATAATACGTCCAGCTTCAATGTCTACTAAGAACATCTTGCCAGGCTGCAAACGTCCCTTTCGTACAATGTTTTCGGCGGGAATATCCAGAACGCCAACTTCAGATGCAAGTACAACAAGGCCATCATTTGTAACCCAAAAACGTGATGGGCGTAAACCATTTCGATCAAGAACTGCTCCAACTTGATATCCATCTGTAAATGTCACACATGCAGGTCCATCCCATGGCTCCATAAGCGAAGAATGGAATGCATAGAAATCTCGACGATTCTGAGGCATCGTTTCATGATTTTCCCACGCTTCAGGAATCATCATCAAGACTGCATGCGGCAGCGAACGACCACCCAAATAGAGCAGCTCTAGAACTTCATCAAAGGAAGCCGAGTCACTACCTGACATTTCAACAATTGGGAATAAACGCTTGAGATCACCTGGGATTAAATCACTTTCAAGTAAAGACTCACGTGCACGCATCCAGTTTCGGTTTCCTTTAACGGTATTGATTTCACCGTTGTGGGCAATAAAGCGATAAGGGTGCGCCAGTGGCCAAGAAGGAAAAGTATTAGTTGAAAAGCGTGAGTGAACGAGTGCAAGTGGTGAAACAACTCGCTCATCAGAGAGATCTGGGAAGAATTCTTCTAGCTGTCCAGTTGTAAGCATGCCCTTGTAAACAATTGTTTGGGATGAAAGAGAAGGGAAATACACTTTCAAACCATGTTCAGCGCGTTTGCGCAAACAGAAAGCCATACGATCTAAAACTAAGCCAGATTCCCCATTCACGCCTGCAATGAAGATCTGCTGAAAATTCGGCATAACAGAGAGTGCGGTTTTACCCAGTGAGTTCGAGTTAATTGGTAACTCGCGCCATCCTAAAACCTTTAATCCTTCTTCTACTGCAATCTTCTCTATTGCAGCTTTAACATCGACACCCTTTTCAACAAATGCAATGCCAGATGCATAGAAGCCAGCTGATGGTAAATCAAAAGTTGTTACTTCTTGATAAAACTTATCTGGAATACGAATAAGAATTCCTGCACCATCACCACTATCTGGTTCTGCTCCAGATGCACCACGGTGCTCTAAGTTACGAAGTGCAGTGAGCGCTTTTTCTACAATCTCATGTGTTGCTACTTTATTAAGCGTTGCCACCATTGCCACACCGCAGGCATCATGTTCTTGCGCAGGGTCATAGAGACCTTGTGCATGGGGGTAATTGGAAGGCAAAGCCACGGCGTCAGAGCTCCTGTTGTCGAAAATGAATAGCGGGACAACCTTGGCCCTGTCGTACTGGTAAAGAGTATCAACAACTGCGCAATTTTCTACAGCAGTTAAATCCCAGAGATATGGGCAATCTTTCCTATAGCTGCGGTGATGAGCATGCCTAGGCATCCCCCAATGATCACTCGAAGGGTTGGTACCAAGAGCTTTGAGCCCGCAGTCCTGGCGCTGAGTATTCCGGTAAGAAGTAAGCCAACTACTGTGAAGCCAACAATGCTCCATGCTTTAGCACCGATAGTTGGTGCAAAGGCTCCCAAGAATGGAATGAATCCTCCTGCTGTAAAACTTAGCGCTGAGGCAACTGCTGCTTGAATTGGGCGGGCCTTTGTGTGGGGATACTGACCTAACTCATCACGCAAGTGCGCAGCAAGTGGATCTTTCTTATGCATCTCTTGTGCCACAGTCAATGCAAGTTCAGGTGAAAGACCTCGAGCGATATAAATGTGTTGGAGCTCTAAAAGTTCTCCTTCAGGATCTGCAGCAAGATGTTCGATTTCTAATTTGCGATCTGATTCTTCAACATCGTTTTGAGAACGAACCGAAACATATTCTCCAACAGCCATAGACATTGCACCTGCAGAAATTCCTGCAAGCCCTACCGTAATAAGTAAATCAGTTCTTCCGGCCGCAGCAACACCAATCATCAAAGATGCTGTAGAGACTAAGCCATCGTTTGCGCCGAGAACCGCAGCACGCAACCAACCTGCACGATGAGTGCGGTGGTGAAGATTGCGTTGGTATACCTCTTCTAGTGCCATATCAATGAGCCTACCTGAAAGTTAATGGACTTTGCGCGATTGCGCACGAAGTGTCACTGCCCCAGCTATAACAACAATCAAACTGACCCAGATATTTAGGCGCAAGCCGGCAATTGTGTGAGCAGAATCAATACGAATGGATTCAATTGCTAAGCGTCCTATGGAGTACACCATTACATAGAGGGAAAAGATCTGCCCCGGTGCAAGACGCTTACCAAATTTGATCAACACAAATGCCAAAATCGCACACCACAATGATTCATACAGAAAAGTTGGATGGAAGGTTTCAAATGCAGAATAGCCAGTTGGCCGATATTGCGCTGGGACTTCTAACGCCCAAGGAGCTATGAGTGGTTTTCCAAATAATTCAATGTTAAACCAATTTCCAAATCTGCCCATTGCTTGTGCAAATAAAATCCCTGGGGCTAGTGCATCCAAAAAGAGAGCAAAGTTTGGCAATTGCATGCGCTTACCTAATTGGCGATATCTTAACCAAGCACCTAATACGCCTAGTGAAATTGCGCCCCAAATACCCAAACCACCTTCCCAGATTTTAAAAGCATCTACTGGGTTTCCGCCAGAACCAAAATAAGCATCTGGTGAAGTGATCACGTGATAGATGCGCCCACCAATTATTCCTACAGGAACGGCAGTGATCGCAACCTCTGAAACAACTGATTTAGAATCGGGTGCGTGAGAACGAAAGCGCTTATCCCCCAACCAAATGGCGATGGCAATGCCAGTAATTATGCATAGGGCATAGAGGTGAAAGGTAAACGGGCCCAACTCCAACGATGAAACTGTTGGTGAAGGAATTGCGCGAATCAAGGCTTAACTAGCTTCGAACGCTGCAGTGAACTCTTCAGGAAGGAAGGCATTGTTCTTGCGCTCCCACAACTTACCGTTGAAGAACACGGTTGGAGTTCCTTGAACGTTGTATTTGCCCATTGACTCATAAGCCGCTCTGACTTTATCTAGCTTTGAACCTTTGGTAACACAATCAATGAAACTCTGTGAGGTAAGGCCTGCATAACTACCAATTTTAATTAAATTTTCCGTTGAATAGAACCCTGAATTTTCAAGCACTGGCTGCACCAAATACATAGCCTTGTGGAAATCTAGATAACGGGCCTCATCTGCTGCGCAGTAGGCAGCATTGGCTGCAGAAACTGATTCATTGCCCAGGAAAGATAAAACGTGATAAACGACCTTGGCCTTTTTAGCACGCACTAAATCTTCAACAAACTCACCATTTGCCTGTTCAAATGTGTTACAGACTGGGCACTGTGGATCTTCCCAAATATCAACAGTCTTAGCTGCGCCGTTGTTGAATGTAATACCAGCGCCATTAGCGTCATCAACGGTTGAAACAACTGTTGGTCCAACTTTAAAATCGCTCAAGATTGCAAATGACTCATTGGCTTTAGACTTTTCACCAACAACACTGAAAATAGCCCCCGTTGCAACAACCAGGGTGACCATTCCGATAACTAACCATCGTGTGAAGTTGTCTCCCCCAGATGATTTGGTTGCCTTCGCCTGCTTTGCCATTTACTGCTCCTCGATATTGTGAAGTGGTTTTTCAATGCTTAAACGTCCGTAGGGAAAAAAGTATAGATAAATACCGCTTAAAGCCAAACCTAAATCGCGCAGAATCTCCATGAGATAGGCCCTATGTGCTTCGGAAGCTTTGCTTGGATCAACTTCGCCTCCCCCGCCAAAGCAACCACAGTCAATGAGGATGCCACGCGCCCACACTGAAATGATTGCTGCAATGAAAATAATCATCACAGCAGTTCCAGCAATTGCGGCCAATCGTGTGGTGAGGCCAATAATGAGAAGAATTCCGAGAGCGATCTCTAACCACGGCAATGCATAGCCAATCAGGTGAGCAAGATCTGTGGGCAAGATTTTATAGGCGGCAACTGCTCCGGCCGACTCAGAAGGTTTAAAGGCCTTTAATCCCCCTGCTACTAACAACACCCCACCTAAAAGAAGGCGACAAAGGAGTGTAATAAAAGGTTGATACTTCGTCTGCAAGTTACTCATCGACCCTCTCGCACTCCTAGCGCCAACTCTTTTGCTAATGCTGAAATCGCATCTAATCCTTCTTGCTCAGATTTGGCATTTAAAAGCAGTTTAATAAATGCAGAGCCAACAATGACGCCATCTGCATAAGCCGCAACTTGCTTTGCCTGTTCCCGTGTTGAAACACCCAAACCGACTGAAACTGGCAGCGCCGTAGTCTTTTTCACTCGTGCAACTAAGGCACTGGCATCAACTGAAACATTTGTTCTTGCCCCTGTTACTCCCATGACAGATGCTGCATAGACAAAGCCACCGGTTTTAGAGGTAACTTGAGTCAAACGAGCATCCGAAGTACTTGGTGCAACAACATAAATAGGATTAATTCCGGATTTACCCACCGCATCTAACCAGCGTCCAGATTCTTCAATTGTTAGATCCGGGGTAATAACCCCAGAACCACCATTATCTGCGATGGATTGTGCAAACTCGTTCACACCATATTTTTCAATGGGATTCCAATACGTCATAACAACTGATGCAACACCCATATCACTTGCTACCTTTAGCGCGGAGAAAACATCTGCCGCATTTGTGCCACCTTTTAGGGAAATCTCTGCCGCTTCTTGAATTGTTGGGCCATCCATAATCGGATCACTGTAGGGATATCCAATTTCAATAGCGTCAACGCCAGCCTCAGCCAAAGCTTTGATAGCTTTTTCGCAACCCAACTTGGAAGGAAATCCCGCTGGAATATATGCAATAAGTGCGGCTCTATTTTCTGCACGTACTTTTTCAAAAACTACATCTAAAGCTGTGCTCACAACGGAATTCCGAAATAATCTGCAGCTGTCTGAACATCCTTATCCCCACGGCCAGAAAGGTTAATGAGCAGAGTTGCATCAGGACCCAATTCATTACCGATTACTAATGCACCAGCTAATGCATGGGCAGTTTCAATGGCAGGAATAATTCCTTCAGTGCGACACAGAAGTGAAAATGCGGCCATGGCTGCATCATCATTGACTGCACGGTATTCGGTGCGGCCAATGTCATGCAAATATGCATGCTCTGGCCCAACACTTGGATAATCTAGCCCAGCAGAAATTGAATGTGATTCAACGGTTTGTCCATCGCTATTTTGCATGATGTATGAACGAGCACCGTGCAATACACCCGGTGAACCTCCACTTATAGTTGCCGAATGTCTCCCGGTCTCAATTCCATCGCCACCTGCTTCCAAACCAATTAAGCGCACGCCTGCATCTGGAATGAAAGCATGGAAAATTCCAATGGCATTAGATCCTCCCCCAACGCATGCAAGCACCGCATCAGGTAATTTACCGGTCAATGCTAAAACCTGTTCGCGAGCTTCTTCTCCAATTGTTTTGTGGAAATCGCGCACCATTGTTGGAAATGGATGCGGTCCGGCAACTGTGCCCAACATGTAATGTGTTGTTGCAACATTTGTTACCCAATCGCGCATCGCTTCATTGATCGCATCCTTGAGTGTGCGAGATCCAGAAGTTACTGGAACAACTTCGGCACCTAACAATTTCATTCGCGCAACATTGAGTGCTTGACGACGTGTGTCTTCTTCGCCCATGTAGACAACACACTCAAGTCCCATTAACGCTGCGGCCGTTGCAGCAGCAACACCATGTTGTCCTGCACCAGTTTCAGCGATGATACGCTTCTTGCCCATCTTCTTTGTAAGTAATGCTTGACCTAAAACATTATTGATCTTGTGACTACCGGTGTGGTTGAGATCTTCGCGCTTGAGCAAAATTCTTGCTCCACCTGCGTGTTCAGAAAATCTCTTAGCTTCTGTGATGATGCTTGGACGTCCTGTATATGTGCGGTGAAGTTCGGCAAGTTCTGCCTGAAAAACTGGATCGGTTTTTGCAGCATTGTGGGCTGCTTCTAACTCATCCAAAGCTCCAATAAGTGCTTCTGGCACAAAACGGCCACCGTATTGACCAAAATGGCCAAGCACATCACTTGTCTGGATTGTCATGAGCCAATCCTATCCTCGCCTAGAAGTTCACGCATCGCCAACTCTGGATTGGAAGATTTAACCAAGGCCTCACCCACCAAAATTGTGCTAGCGCCATTACTTTGCGCAAACTCCACCTCGGCCCGTGTAGAGATTCCAGATTCTGCCACGCGCACCACATCAGTTGGAATAAGTGGTAACAATTCGACAAATACACCAGCATCAACATCTAAAGTTTTTAGGTTACGAGAATTAACACCAACAATGCGTGGTGAGATTTCTAACGCTCTTTCAAGTTCATCATGGGTATGCACTTCAACAAGTGAGCGCATGCCTAAGCCTTCAGCCAGTTGATGAAAATCAATAAGCTGTGACTTACTCAATGCAGCAACTATCAGAAGCACAACATCGGCTCCATGAGCACGTGCTTCAAAGAATTGATACTCATCAACCATAAAATCTTTACGCAAAATTGGAATGTTCACCCGCGAACGAACGGCATCTAGATCAGCAAGGGAACCACCAAAACGCCTTCTTTCGGTCAACACACTAATCACGCTTGCTCCAGCGTTTTCATACTGCTCAGCCAAACTTGCCGGATCTGCAATTGTGGCAAGTGCCCCCTTACTAGGAGATGAGCGCTTAACTTCAGCAATGACTGAAAGCTCATTGCGAAGTAATGTCTCTAAAGGATCGCGAACGGACGCTGCTGAATCCATCGCCTCTTGTAGTTGAGCCAATGGCTTTCTACGAGCAGCTAAATCCTCACGGACTCCTTCAATGATTGAATCGAGAACGCTCATTTTTTATCCTGCACAGTTGGATCAATACCTTCATCAAGTGCGCTCCACGTATTTAGCACACGGGGTTTTCTCTCATAGCGCGAAGAAAGTTTGAACTTCTTGCCTATAAGAAGAACAATCGCATAAACAACAAGAATGCTGACACCAATTGCTATTGACTGCTCCATTAGTTCTTTCGCAATCTATTTGCCGAATCCACAGCCATAAGGACGGCCGCTGCTTTATTTCTACACTCTTGATTTTCTGACTCTGCATCAGAATCTGCAACGATTCCAGCCCCTGCTTGCACATATGCAATTCCATCATGAATGAGGGCAGTTCTAATGGCGATACATGTGTCGATGTTTCCTGTGAAATCTAGATAGCCAACAATGCCTCCATAGACTCCGCGACGAGTTGGTTCGAGTTCTTCAATAATCTCCATAGCCCGAGGCTTAGGTGCTCCGGATAAAGTGCCTGCAGGAAAGACTGCAAAGAGTGCATCGACTGGAGTTGCTTTCTCTGCCAATGTGCCGGTAACTGTTGAAACGATATGCATCACATGTGAATATCTTTCAATGTGCATGAAATCAATAACTTCAACTGATCCTGGAGCACACACTCGTCCCAGATCATTTCTGCCTAAATCAACCAGCATTAAATGCTCTGCACGCTCTTTTGGATCTGCCAAGAGTTCTTCACCTAGGCGGTGATCCTCTTCTGGAGATGACGAACGCTTTCTAGTTCCTGCAATGGGATGAATCATCACTTCACGTTGATTAACTTTCACCAGCGCTTCAGGACTTGATCCCACAATTGTGATTCCCTCATTGAAACGGAATAGATACATATACGGACTTGGATTATTAAGACGCAGCATGCGATAAACATCGATTGCATCAGCAGAACATGGCATTGAAAAACGTTGGGAAAGAACAATCTGAAAAGCCTCTCCAGCCAAAATCTCCTCTTTTGCAATTGCAATCTTTGCCTTGAAATCAGCAGGGCTCATATTGGCATTAAAGGTTGGTGAAGTATGTGAATCAATCTGCGCAATCTCGCCATCTAGGGGCGCAGCTAATTCTGCCTGCATACGATCTAAGCGCTCGTTGCATGCATTGAAAGCTTCATCGATGCGATCATCGCTGCCATCCCAGTTAATGGCGTTAGCAATTAAAGTAATAGTTCCATCACTGTGATCTAGAACGGCTAAATCGCTAGTCAACATAAAACTTAACTCAGGAAGCGGCAGATCTTTTTTCGCAAGGTTAGGAAGTTTTTCGAGTCGTCTCACAACGTCATAACCCATAAAACCGACCAAGCCGCCTGTCAGAGGAGGAAGTCCTGGAATCGTGGGTGATTTCAAATGTGATGCAGAAAGACGCAGAGCTTCAAGTGGATCAATTCCAGTTGGTGCACCAGCTGGAGCTGTGCCCTGCCAGTAAGACTTTCCATCTTTCTCACTCAGCGTTGCTTCACTTCGCACACCAATAAATGAATACCGTGACCATGCACCACCATGTTCTGCTGATTCCAACAAAAAGGTATTTGCGGCATTCTTAGCCAGTTTTCTATAAACACCCAACGGCGTTTCACCATCAGCAAGCAGACGTCTTGAAACTGGAATTACATTTGAAATCTTGGCATAAGCGCGAAATTCATCAAGATTCATTCTTACTTACCCAGCGCTAACGGTCTGTGAAAACAAGTTTTTTCACCCGTGTGGCAAGCAACTCCAATTTGTTGCACGTTGATAAGTAATGCATCGCCATCGCAATCCAATGCAACGGTGATTACGTTTTGAAAATGCCCAGAAGTTGCACCTTTCACCCAAAGCTCATTTCGAGAGCGCGACCAATAGGTGGCTTTGCCGGTGCTAAGAGTGAGCGCTAATGACTCAGAGTTCATATAAGCAAGCATCAAAACTTCATGAGAGGTTGCATCTTGCACAACGGCAGGCATGAGCGTTGTTGGATCTTCAAGCAGTGCCATCACTTCTGGATCAAGAGCGCTCATGGGTTAATTCTGCCTTACCTAACAGCCACGGCGCGCACGGGATAATTGTGCGAATCAAGGTATGACTTCACATCCCCTATGCGGTGAATTCCAAAATGGAACACGCTGGCTGCCAAAAGCGCATCTGCTCCCGCATCAAGGGCTGCACCAAAATCTGCCAAAGTTCCAGCACCTCCACTGGCAATTAATGGCACCTTTGATACTGAACGCATCGCACTAATCATTCCAATGTCATAACCAGCACGAGTACCGTCGGCATCCATTGAGTTAAGGAGAATCTCCCCCACACCCAATGCGCACGCTTTCTCAATCCATTTGAGGGCATCGATTTCTGTGCCATCTCGGCCACCATGAGTTGTTACTTCAAATCCTGACTCTGTCCGAGCACGTCTGGCATCAACTGAGAGAACAAGTACTTGTGAACCAAATCGATCTGCAATTTCGGCAATTAATTCTGGACGTTCAATAGCAGCAGTATTAATTGAAACTTTATCGGCGCCTGCTCGAAGTAAACGATCAACATCGGCAACATTTCTAATTCCCCCACCAACTGTAAGGGGAATAAATACTTGTTCAGCTGTGCGGCGAACAACATCCAAAGTAGTCTCACGTCCATCAACGCTTGCTGAGATGTCAAGAAAAGTTAATTCATCGGCGCCTTCAGCCCCATAAAGGGCAGCCATTTCAACTGGATCCCCTGCATCGACCAAGTTGGTGAAGTTGACACCTTTCACCACACGTCCATTAGTGACATCCAGACAAGGAATGATGCGAACTGAAAGTGTCATCGTCCTGTAACTTTCAGCGCTTCTTGCAAAGTAAAAGCACCGGCATATAAAGCCTTACCAACAATTGCACCTTCAACACCTGTTGCATGCAAATCACACAAAGCTTGAATATCAACCAAAGAAGAAATACCACCACTTGCCACAACTGGCTTGGTAGTTGCTACACAAACAGATTGAAGTAGTTCCAAATTTGGTCCTGTCAGAGTGCCATCTTTTGTAACATCGGTAACTACATAGCGAGCACAACCATCTCTATCTAATCGTGAGAGAGTTTCAAAGAGATCTCCGCCCTCTTTAGTCCATCCTCGTGCAGCAAGAACATGTCCTCGCACATCAAGTCCAACGGCAATTCGATCACCGAACTCACCAATCACTCGCGCAGTCCATGCAGGATCTTCCAACGCTGCAGTTCCAAGATTTACTCGCGCACACCCCGTTGCAAGTGCTCTGCGCAAAGACTCATCGTCTCTAATGCCTCCGGAGAGCTCAACCTTTATATCTAAGGCACCAACAACCTCTGCTAACAACGCAGCGTTACTGCCACGGCCAAATGCGGCATCAAGATCAACTAGGTGCAACCACTCGGCGCCTGCTGCCTGAAACTCAAGTGCAACTTCTAACGGGGCTCCATAAATGCTTTCTTTGGCAAGCTCACCTTGCACTAAGCGCACAGCACGCCCGTCTTTAACATCAACTGCGGGGAGAAGTTCTAAGTAACTCATAGTGATTTCACCCAATTCGCAATCAAAGCTAATCCTGCGTCTCCAGATTTTTCTGGGTGAAATTGTGTTGCTGAAACATAACCATCTTCAACTGCGGCTAAAAACTTTTCTCCATGAAAGCTCCACCCCTGCATTTTGCCAACAGCTCTCTTAGCCGCAAATGAGTGAACAAAATAGAACGATTCCCCTGCTACACCTTTAAATAGCGTGGAGTTCGAATCACTCTCAACGTTGTTCCAACCCATATGAGGCAATATCGGTGCATCAAGCCGAGAAACTTCACCTTCCCAGACACCAACACCTGAATGATTACCATTTTCGCCATGCTCACTACCCTCTTGGAAAAGAATTTGCATACCAATACAAATTCCTAAGACAGGTCTTTCATTCGCAATTCGTTCACGGATAATTGCTGCGCCATCAACAGTTTGCAATCCCTGCATACAAGCAGCAAAAGCGCCAACACCTGGAACAACTAAGCCATCAGCTTCAAGTGCAACGGCGCGATCTGCCGTGACAACTACATCTAGACCAGAAGTAGCAAATGCTCTTTCAGCCGATCGCAAGTTGCCCGAACCAGAATCAAGAATTGCGATCAAAGAGAGCCTTTAGTTGACGGGATACCTGCGACTCTTCCATCAAGTGAAACTGCATCGCGCAGAGCACGGGCAACTGCTTTGAACTGTGCTTCAAAAACATGGTGTGCATTTCTTCCTTCAAGCACACGGATATGCAAAGCAATATGTGCCTCAGCAACAATTGATTCCCAGATATGTTTTCCGAGTGTTGTATCAAAAGTTCCGATGAGTTCAACAATCTCTGGCTGGCGGTGAACTAAATAAGGACGACCTGAAAGATCAACAGCTGCTTGAACTAAAACCTCATCGAGTGGAACCATGGAGTCACCGAAACGACGAATACCAGCCTTATCACCCAACGCCTCACGTAAAGCTTGGCCAAATGCCAATGACGTATCTTCAACGCTATGGTGAGAATCGACTTCAATATCACCCGTTGTTTTGATAGTCAGATCAAAGCCAGAGTGCTTACCAAGTTGAGACATCATGTGGTCAAAAAATGGCACACCAGTTGAAACATCGATGACGCCTTGGCCATCTAGATTAAGTTCAACTAAAACATGTGACTCTTTAGTTGCCCTTTCGACTCGTGCTGTTCTCATGGTGGCCTCTCTTTAGATGAGTTCTTTTAATGCAGATATAAATAATGTGTTTTCGGCTTCGTTGCCGACAGTTACTCGTAAATACCCTGGTAGACCGACATCTCGAATTAGGACGCCTTTGCCTAGTAGTTCACTCCAAAGTTTAGGGGCATCTGCACTAAATCCTGTAAATAGGATGAAGTTTGCGCTGCTCGGCAAAGTCACAAGGCCCAATGCGCGTAGTTGCGCAGTTAATGACTCCCGAGCTCGTATCAACTCAGAGACATATCCCAGCAGTTCCTCTTTGAAATCAATAGCAACTGATGCCGCAGCTTGAGTCAGCGCACTTAAGTGATACGGCAATCTCACAAGCATCATGGCATCTTTGACCGAACTATCACTGACCAAATAACCCACTCGTGCTCCTGCAAATGCAAATGCCTTGCTCATGGTACGAATCACTACGACATGAGGATTCTTATCAATCAAAGTAATCGCAGATTCCTCTGATGAAAACTCAGCGTAAGCCTCATCCACAATAAGTAAGCCGTTCACCTTCGCCACAGCATCTGCAAGTAACTTGATCTCAGAGATTGAAACAGACCCACCCGTTGGGTTATTAGGAGTTGTAATAAAAGTAAGTACTGGTTTTGATTCTGCAATCTGCTCAACTGCCAATTGCACATTGAGTGAGAAATCTGTATTTCGCTTTCCATCTATCCACGCAGTTCCACACACCTTAGCAATGAGTGGGTGCATCGAATATGAAGGAGTGAAACCAAGTGCACTTCCCTGCCCAAAAGCTAGAAAAATAGATTGAATGATTTCATTGCTGCCATTAGCCGCCCAAATATTATCTAATGTAACTTTCACACTTGCGCTGGCGTTGATATAGCCTGCCAACTTACTGCGCAACACATCAGCGTCCCGATTTGGATAGCGATTTAAATTGGCTGCGACAACCAAGATCGCATCGGCTATCGCTTTCTGTAGAGCGGGTGAAGGAGAATATGGATTCTCATTAGTGTTAAGTGATGCTTGTGCAGGAACCTGTGGAGCTCCATATGGTGTGAGCGGAGTTAAGTCCTTGCGCAGCGGCAACCAAGTTGGCCAATTCACTTATGATTTTCCAATCTGACAGTCATGGCTTGTCCGTGTGCAGGCAGGTCTTCAGAATTTGCTAATGTCACAACAGTTGGCACTAGGTCAGTGAATGCTTTTTCGCTGTATTCAATAAAGTGAAGGCCACGCAGGAATGTCTGTACTGATAAACCACTTGAATGACAAGCACATCCACCTGTAGGCAAGACGTGATTAGAGCCCGCTGAATAATCTCCCAGTGAGACTGGTGAGAATCGACCGATAAATACTGCTCCAGCATTTCTAATCTGTGCAGCATCTTCACGTGCATTCTTCGTCTGAATTTCTAAGTGTTCTGCAGCATAGGCATTAACAACATCAATCCCCTGCTTCATATCATCAACTAAGACAATCGCTGACTGTACTCCAGACAACGCAGCAGTAATACGCTCTTTGTGTTTAGTCTTACCAACTTGTATTTTTAGTTCTGCCTCAACGCCCTCGGCTAACTCATTTGAATCTGTTACCAAAATAGCTGCAGCAATGACATCGTGCTCGGCTTGGCTAATTAAGTCTGCAGCAACATCTGTTGCTAGCGCAGAAGAGTCTGCCAGAATTGCTATCTCAGTTGGTCCAGCTTCTGAATCAATACCAATCACGCCACGCAGTGCGCGTTTAGCCGCAGCCACATAGATATTGCCTGGACCTGTAACAAGATCACTTTTCTCACATAAGCCTTCAACACCGTAAGCAAACATTGCAATTGCCTGTGCTCCCCCAACGGCATATACCTCGGTAATGCCAAGAAGTGCGCACGTAGCCAAAATAGTTGGGTGAGGCAATCCTGCGAATTCTTTTTGAGGCGGTGAAGCAACAGCTATCGATGAAACTTTTGCTATTTGAGCCGGCACAACATTCATCACAACGCTGCTTGGATAAACCGCACGACCACCTGGAACATAGAGGCCCACACGATCGACCGGGATCCACTTTTCAGTAACGCTGCCACCATCCACAACAGTTGTGGTTTTATCCACTCTTACCTGATCGTTGTGAACTTTTCTCACGCGCTCGATTGAAAGCTCAAGTGCGGCGCGAATAGCAGGATCCAATGAATCTAAAGCCGAATCTAAAGCCTGCTGTGCAACGCGAATGGAAGCAGGAGTAACTCCATCGAATTCTTGGGCCAATCTAATGAGTTCGCTTTCACCACCAGTTTTCACACGGTGCAGAATTGGCTCAACTAAGGCCATAGCTTGGGCAACATCTAAAGCAGCACGCGGGAGTTCGGCGTTATAACCAGCCTTAGTGAGGGCTTTGCCACGAAGATCTACTGTGCGAATCACGTGCCAATTGTAACGGCTGCGCTATGGGCGGCGGACTTGAATTTAAACCAGGCAGTGAGGCCCAAGAATAGATTTGAGATCTGCGCTCAATGATGGTGAAGCTGTGACCGATGCATCAATTTTCATCACGGTACTGCTTCCATTTTCACTTAAAGAAAGATGTACCTCACGCTTTCCAGGATGTGAGCGAAGAATTTCTTTAATACGGTCAACCACAGGCGGTGTGCATTGAGACATTGGAATTGAAATCACAAGAGGACCTGTCGGGCCTGCAGAAATATCAGGCATAGACATTTCAAGGGCTGTAAATCGCAGATTCTCTTCACGGCGATCAACACGACCACGAATAGTCACAATTCGATCTTCAGTCAGTGACATTGAATATTGATTATAAGTATTTGAAAAGAAGAGAACTTCTAAAGATCCTTCTAGATCTTCAATAGTAACAACGGCCCACGAAGCACCTTGCCTTGAAACTTTGCGAGTAACGCTTGTGATTAAGCCTCCGATAGTTACAATAGATTCATGCACAGCGCCTTCATCAACTAGCTCGCTGATAGACATATCTGTATTGGCCCGAAGCACATGTTCAACGCCTAAGAGTGGATGATCAGAAACGTATAACCCCAACATCTCTCGTTCATAGCTGAGCAACATCGCCTTATCCCACTCACCCGTTGGGATTTCAATATCCAAACCTGAAACTTCAGTAATTGCCTCACCGCCAAATAAATCAAATTGACCAATTGCCTCGGCACGCTTGCTCTCGATAACAGAATCAATTGCCTCCAAATGAACTGCAATCAAACCCTTACGAGTTGATCCCAGTGAGCCAAAGGCTCCAGCCTTAATCAAAGATTCAATGGTTTTCTTGTTACACACTTGAGCATCCACTTTTGCCAAGAAATCTCCAAATGATGCAAAGCGTCCTTTGCTCTCACGCGCAGCCTTAATCGATGCCACAACGCCTTCGCCAACATTTCTAATTGCTGCAAGACCAAAGCGGATATCTTTTCCACGCGGGGTGTATTCACCATTTGATTCATTGACATCAGGTGGCAACACATTAATTCCCATGCGGCGGCACTCACTCAAATACAGAGCAGACTTATCTTTATCATCTCTCACGCTGGTCAACAGCGCGGCCATGTATTCAGTTGGGTAATTAGTTTTTAGATAAGCAGTCCAATAAGAAACAACTCCATAGCCGGCAGAGTGTGCCCGATTGAAAGCATAATCAGAGAAAGGAATAAGAACGTCCCATAAGCGCTTGATGGCAGCAGTTGAGAAACCATTGGCCTTCATACCCGCTTCAAAAGGAATGTATTCCTTATCCAAAATATCTTTGTTTTTCTTACCCATCGCCTTTCGCAAAAGATCCGCGCGTCCGAGTGAGAACCCCGCAACCTTCTGGGCAATTGCCATTACTTGTTCCTGATAAACAATGAGGCCATATGTGTCACCAAGAATGTCCTGCAATGGTTCTGAAAGCTCTTGGTGGATAGGTTCAACTGGCTTGCGCTTATTTTTGCGATCGGCGTAGTTGTTATGTGCATTTTCTCCCATAGGACCTGGGCGATAGAGAGCAATAACAGCAGAGATATCTTCAAATGAGTCTGGGGACATGGATTTAAGCAACGCTCGCATTGGGCCACCATCGAGCTGGAACACACCCAGAGTATCGCCGCGAGAGAGCAGTTCATATGTCTTTTTATCATCGAGTGTTAAATCCTCTAAGACCACATCAATGTTTTGATTCTCTTTAACATTTAATAGGGCATCATCTAAAACAGAGAGATTTCGAAGACCTAAGAAGTCCATCTTAAGTAGGCCTATAGATTCACATGCGCCCATATCGAACTGAGTGATGATTGCACCATCTGCTTCACGGCGATGGATAGGAATAACATCGAGCAAAGGTTCGCGAGAGAGAATAACTCCAGCCGCGTGAACACCCCACTGGCGCTTTAATCCTTCAAGACCACGGGCCGTATCAACCACTCGCTTCGAATCTGGATCTGACTCATAGAGAGAGCGGAACTCTCCAGCTTCACCGTAACGATCATCTTTAGAATCAAATATCCCACCAAGAGAAATATCTTTGCCCATTACAGATGGAGGCAAGGCCTTAGTTAACTTCTCTCCAATTACATACGGGTAACCAAGCACGCGTGTTGAATCCTTAATCGCTTGCTTTGATTTAATAGTTCCGTAAGTAATAATCTGAGCCACTCGATCTTCACCATATTTGTTTGTTGCATAACGAATCATTTCGCTGCGACGACGCTCATCAAAGTCCAGGTCGATATCAGGCATAGAAATACGTTCTGGATTGAGAAAGCGCTCAAACAAAAGTCCATGTTCAAGTGGATCTAAACCAGTAATGCCAAGTGAATACGCGACTAGTGAACCAGGTGCTGATCCGCGGCCTGGTCCAACTCGAATGCCAACTTTCTTGGCATGTCCGACTAAGTCAGCAACAACAAGGAAGTAACCAGGAAAACCCATCTTCTCCATAACACCAAGTTCATAATCAAGACGAGATTCATGTGCTGGCGTCAGCTTTTCCCCCAAACGCTCTTTCATCCCGCGAACAGCTTCTTTTTTAAGCCAAGAATCCTCTGTCTCTCCAGCTGGAACGCTAAATTGCGGAAGGAGATTTTCATTTTCTCGCATAGTTACTTCACAGCGCTCTGCAATAAGTAATGTGTTATCGCAACTCTCTGGAATATCTTTAAAGAGCTCTCGCATCTGCGCCGGCGTCTTGACATAGAAAGAGTCATTATCAAATTTAAATCTCTTCGGATCTGCCAATGTGGAGCCCGATTGAACGCAGAGCAGGGCCTCATGTGCACCAGAGTCTGCTTGTAATGTGTAGTGCAGATCATTAGTTGCAAGAAGTGGAAGGCCTAACTCTTTTCCCAATTTGAGTAGATCAGCTTTAACGCGGCTTTCAATATCAATTCCGTGATCCATCACCTCTAGGAAGAAATTGCCTTCACCGAAGATATCTCGATAATCACTTGCAGCCTTTATTGCCTCTTTATATGCACCCATGCGCAAGCGAGTTTGAATCTCTCCGCCAGGGCAACCAGTTGTTGCAATGAGTCCTTTGGAATACTGAGCAAGGAGTTCGCGATCCATGCGGGGCTTGTAGTAATAGCCTTCAAGGGATGCAAGAGAAGATAAGCGAAAGAGATTGCCTAGGCCAACATTGTTTTCAGCCAAAATAGTCATGTGCGTATAAGCACCACCACCTGAAACATCGTCTTCACCACCACTTGCCCACTGCACTCTCTTTTTATCAAAGCGAGATTCTGGGGCCACGTATGCTTCAATTCCAATAATCGGTTTAACACCAGCTTTTTTAGCCTGCTTATAAAACTCATAAGCACCAAAAACATTTCCATGATCTGTCATTGCAATTGCAGGCATGCCTTGTCTTGCGACTTCTTGCATTAAATCGGGAACGCGCGCTGCACCATCGAGCATTGAATACTCGGTATGGACGTGCAGATGTACGAAATTCTCAGAAGTCATGGTGGTCGTAGATTATTACTTAAGGTAGAACTGCATCAGATAGCAACGCTAATGAGCGTGTGAGATCGGCTGGGTATGGAGCACTAAAACTCAGATGTTCACCAGTAATAGGGTGGTCAAAGATGAGCTCCTTGGCGTGTAGCCACGGCCGTCTCATCTCTAGAGATTTAGCCAAAACAGGATCTGCCCCATATGTAGTGTCGCCCACAAGTGGATGGTTAAGTGCAGAGAAGTGAACACGGATTTGGTGCGTACGCCCGGTTTCTAATTCAACTTTGACTAATGAAACCCCGCGATAAAACTCAATAACTTCATAGTGCGTAATGGAGTCTTTTCCTGTGGCTACTACCGCAAATCGGTGGTCCTCTTTTGGATGTCGATCAATCGGTGCATCAATTGTTCCAGTAGTTGGATCCATGTGTCCTTGAATAAGTGCATGATAAATCTTGTCTACGGAGCGATTTCTAAAGGCATCTTTGAGAACAGTAAATGCACGATCACTCTTTGCAACAATCATTAACCCGCTTGTGCCGACATCTAGGCGATGAACAATCCCCTGTCGCTCTGCGGCCCCACTAGTTGAAATTGAATATCCCGCTGCCATCAATGCACCTACGACAGTTGGCCCCGTCCATCCTGGACTTGGATGAGCCGCACATCCCACCGGTTTATCTATAACAACAATTGCATCATCGTCATAAACAATCGAAAGACCCTCTAGTGGTGTGAGTGGAATCGGATCTTGATTAATTGGAGCTGGCATCAACACTTCAATAACTTGGTTGGCAGCCACACGATCTGATTTAGCCATAGCTTTTCCAGATGTAGTGATATCGCCATCTTCTAGGAGTTTGACGACTGCTGTGCGGGAAAGGCCCAGCACACGAGTGAGAGCGCTATCGATTCGCTCACCAGCAACGCCTTCTGGCACTGAAAGTGTGCGCTGTTCTCGACTGCTCATATCAACTCTTCTTTTTTAATAGGCGGGATGTTGCGCGCGGTTAAAACTACCGAAATAAAGGCTGCGACCACGATTGCAGTATCTGCAATATTGAATATAGGCCAATGAGGCAGTTGCATCCAATCGATAACATGGCCCCGCAGCAATCCTGGCTCTCTAAAAATGCGATCAGTCAGATTTCCTAAAACTCCACCCATGACTAGGCCTAAAACAAGCGCCCACCCCTTTGAGGTCAATGAAGGTGCGTAATAAGTAATTGCTATCAATACGGCAATTCCAAAAAATGAGAGAAACAAAGTCGCCCCTGGGGCAAATGAAAAAGCAGCACCAGAGTTTCTAATAAAGTTAAGTTGGAAGAGTGAACCGATAACTTTTACTGGACCACGATTGGCCAAATACTCCACTGCCCAGATTTTGGTAGCTAGATCTGCAAGCCAGATAAGCCAGGCAACACCTAAGAGTGTGCGCCACACGCGCACTGCTAGCGCCGTTCTTCCTTCTGCTTGCAGAGCATGCACAAAGTGGCCCGAGGAAATACTTGTAAACGGGCCTTTCCAATTGCACTTCCGCATTCTTCGCAGTTTCCATAGGTCTTAGTGTCGATTCGATCCAAGGCGCGCTCTGTTTGCGAAACCATGTCGCGAGCATTAATAACTAATGACATCTCATGTTCACGCTCAAAGGTTTTTGTTCCAGCATCTGCCTGATCATCTCCAGCACCTTCGCCAGATTCTTGAATAAGAGAGTCCATCTCTAATTCGACCTTAGCTAGCTCAACACGCAAGCGCGATAACTCTTTAGAAATCTCAGTACGAATGCTCTTTAGCTCTGCTGCAGTCCAAGGTGATTCACTCTCACTGACAACGATGGGTGTTGGAGCAACTTTGATTGGCTTAAGTGGTGCAACTTTCTTTCCGCTTTTAGCAGGGCGCGGTGGTGGTGGCATTACCAAACGACGCTCTTCAACTACCGGTGCGGCAACTTGCACAGAAATAGTTGAGACTGAAACTGTTTGAGATTTCTCATCAACGGTCAAAGTTGTCTTAGATGGAAATGGCTTACCTGGTGCTTTTTTAACTGGAATGCTCTTTACCGCTGCTTTCTTGGCTGGGGCCTTCTTTGCAGGAGCCTTTTTGGCGACTGCTTTTTTAGTGGGCGCTTTTTTGGCGGGAGCTTTTTTGGCTACCTTCTTCTTCGCAGGAGCCTTTTTCGCAGGAGCCTTTTTGGCGACTGCTTTCTTAATCGGCTTCTTAGGCATGTCGCGAACCTTAATGCCCTAAGGGGGCTGTTACCAATTAGCCACGGGCATATTTTGCCTTAACTAGACGATAGTATTGAGCCACTACCGCATATGAGCATTGACGGGGCTATCACCTCACGAGTTTGCTAGAAGAAATGGTGAAAACCATCTAGAACTAGCCGCGGATAGAAAAGTGAAGTGGCGTGATTTTCACGCAAGGCGGGTGGTACCGCGAGATCTGCGCCAGCAGGTCTCGTCCCTCCAGAGTTGTTTTCCTACTCGTGGAGGATTTTTTATGTCATTTCGCGCAATCCCAGCAGCTGTTGATCTGCCTGCCGTTGAACATACGATATTAAAGTTCTGGCGCGATAACGAGATTTTCGAAAAAACTGTTTCTGCCCGCGAAGGCGCACCTGCATGGATGTTTTATGAAGGTCCCCCAACTGCAAATGGAATGCCTGGAACTCACCACATTGAAGCACGTGTATTTAAGGATGTCTTTCCCCGCTTTCACACAATGAAGGGAAAGCATGTAATCCGCAAAGCTGGTTGGGATTGTCATGGTTTGCCAGTTGAAATTGCTGTTGAAAAAGAGCTGGGCTTTGCCGGTAAAGGCGATATCGAAAAATATGGAATTGCAGCATTTAACGATAAGTGCCGAGAATCAGTGCAACGCCATGTTGGTGCATTCACAGATATGACACATCGCATGGGCTTCTGGGTTGATTTTGATGAAGCGTATTGGACCATGTCACCTGAATATGTTGAGAGTGTGTGGTGGTCTCTCAAAGAAATCTGGAAAAAGGGATTACTCGTTCAAGATCATCGCGTTGCGCCATATTGCCCGCGCTGTGGAACTGGACTTTCAGATCATGAATTAGCACAAGGCTATGAAACAGTTACGGATCCTTCGGTCTATGTTCGCTTCCCTATTACTTCTGGCGACTTAGTTGCACTGAAGGCCAGTTTCCTTGTCTGGACAACGACTCCATGGACCTTGGTATCAAACACAGCCATTGCAGTTCACCCAGAGGTTGATTATGTGGCTGTTGAAGTAACTGTGGATGAAGTCAGTGAAGTTCTAGTCGTTGCCGAAGCGCTGCTAGAGAGCGTTAAGGGCGAGAAGAAGATTGTGAAGAAAATGCTCGGCAAATCACTAGAGCGCACAACATATAAGCGTCCCTTTGATTTCGTAGAGATTCCAGATGCGCATTACATAGTTCTTGCAACATATGTAACTACAGAAGATGGAACTGGATTAGTTCACCAATCTCCGGCTTTTGGCGCCGATGACTTAGCGGTCTGTCGTGCCTATGGTTTACCAGTCGTTAATCCCATTGCACCCGATGGACACTTCCTTAAAGAGGTGGAAGTAGTTGGCGGAATCTTCTTTAAAGAGGCCGATAAGTTACTGGTGAAAGAGTTAAAAGCACGCGGTGTTCTCTATAAGCACCAACCATATGAACACACCTATCCTCATTGCTGGCGCTGTCACACGCCTTTGATGTATTACGCGCAACCATCGTGGTACATCCGAACAACTTCAATTAAAGATGCTCTTCTTCGTGAAAACGCAGCTACTGATTGGCATCCAGAGACGATTAAGGAAGGGCGCTATGGTGATTGGCTCAACAACAACATTGACTGGGCACTTTCCCGTAATCGATATTGGGGCACTCCCCTTCCAATTTGGCGCTGTGAAAACAAGCATGAGATTTGCGTTGATTCTCTAGCTGAATTGGGCGGCCTTGCCGGTCAAGAGCTATCAAATCTAGATCCGCACCGCCCTTTTGTTGATGACATTACATTTGCATGTAATGAGTGTGATTCCACAATGGTGCGCGTGCCTGAGGTAATTGACTGTTGGTATGACTCTGGAGCAATGCCATTTGCTCAATGGGGATATCCGCACAAGCAAGGCTCTGTTGAAAAGTTTAAAGAGTCCTACCCTGCCGACTTTATTTGTGAAGCTATCGATCAAACACGTGGCTGGTTCTACACACTCATGACAATCGGAACCCTGGTCTTTGATAAATCCTCTTATAAGAGCGTTCTTTGTCTTGGACATATCTTGGATAAAGATGGCCGCAAGATGAGTAAGCACGTTGGCAATGTTTTAGAGCCAATGGCGCTTATGGATCAACATGGCGCAGATGCCGTTCGCTGGTACATGTTGGCTGCAGGTTCGCCATGGGCAGCGCGTCGTGTGGGCCATGATGCGATTAATGAAGTTGTTCGTAAGGTTTTATTGACCTATTGGAACACCGTTTCTTTCCATGCTCTTTATGCCAATGCATCAAAGTTTGATTTAAGTCAGCGCACAAAGGTCGCAGATCGACCACTCATGGATCGCTGGATTATCTCGGAACTTAATCTTTTGATTGAAGAGGTTGATGCCGCTCTTACTGATTTTGATTCACAGGTTGCAGGACGCGCTTTAGCCAGATTCATCGATGATCTTTCAAACTGGTATGTGCGCCGATCACGACGCAGGTTCTGGGATGGAGATAACAGCGCCCTTTCCACATTGGATGAGTGCTTAGTAACTCTGACTCAACTTCTCTCTCCAATGGTTCCATTTATTACTGAACAGGTGTGGCAAGAGTTAGTCATTCCTACTGATTCTTCTGCCGTTGCTTCCGTGCATCTCTCTGACTTCCCTATTGCAGATGCATCAGTGATTGATCGCGAACTTGGAGCGCAAGTTGCACTCACACGTCGTATCGTTGAACTTGGCCGTGCATCACGCGCAGAATCCGGCATAAAGATTCGTCAACCATTAGGCCGTGCGCTAATTGCAGCAAGTGGATGGGCAGCATTGCCAGAACAGATGCGTGAGCAGATTGCAGAAGAACTCAATGTGATTGATTTGCAAGATATCGCTAACGCCGATGGAGATTTAGTAGATATCTCTATTAAAGCTAACTTCAAATCACTCGGTGCCAAATTTGGTGGCGCTGTCCAAGAGATAGCTAAGGCAATCGCGGCAACTGATGCAACCACCCTTGTGAAAACACTTCGCACCACTGGAACAACCCAGCTAGGAATCTGGGAAATTGCTCTGGATGACCTCGTTGTAACAGAGGTGCCAAAGACTGGCTGGATGGTTGCCTCACACGAAGGTGAGAGCGTGGCACTTGATCTAGAGCTCACTCATGCCCTTATTGCTGCCGGAGCTGTGCGTGAAGTAATTCGCTTTATTCAAGAGCGCAGAAAAAACGATGGCTTTGAAATCTCAGATCGCATCGATGTGAAATGGAATGCAACAGCACAAATAGCTGCTGCAATTGCCACCGATGAAACTCATATTAAGGATGAAGTACTAGCTATTTCTATGGTTCAAGATTCTTCACTAGCAATTGAAGATAATGAACTTGGAATTGCTATCAAGCTTACTAAAGCGAGCTAACTAACCCCATGAGTAATTGAACTCCAAAAAAGAGAACAATGAAACTTAAATCAAGGCTAACTGCGCCTAGGCGAAGTGGTGGGATGAAGCGCCCAACAAATGCCATTGGCTTATCGGTGATGCTATAGACAAGTTCAACAAGCATGAGACCAATACCTTTTGGTCGCCAGTTGCGTGCAAACATGCGCACATAATCAAGGATTAACCGTGCCAGTAATGCAAAAAGAAATAACTGCAGGACATTAGCTAATAATGCTCCGATGCGCATTTAGATCAGCTCTGGTTAAAGAAACTTGCTTGTGCTGCAGCTGACTTATCTTCAACATCGATTGAAACATTAGCAGGAGACAACAGGAAGACCTTCTTTGTGACTCGCTCAATTGTTCCGTGCAAACCAAATGCAAGTCCACTTGCAAAGTCAACTAAGCGCTTGTGCTCTGACTCGTCCATGTCAGTCAAGTTAATGATGACTGGATTGCCTAAACGAAAGTGCTCACCGATTGTGCGGGCCTCGTTATAAAAACGTGGGTGCAATGTGACGATGCGATCTAGAACAGGTAAATCTAATTGCGGTGGGGCATCTACTGAAGAAACTGGACGAGGTAAGCGCGCTTTGATGCGCACTTCACTTGATGTTGCAACTGCAGAAGTTGTTGACGCAATTGGTGTATCAAATTCTGGGTCGTCCATCAAACCTAAGTAGTTCGCGACACGCTTGAGTGCATTAGCCATAACACAACGGTACCTGTAGGCCTAGCGCGAACCCAGGATTGAACTCCCTATCCGAATATGTGTCGCACCATAGGCAATCGCCTCTTTAAAGTCCCCACTCATGCCAGCTGATAACTTATCTGCCTTTGGAAAATCGGCCATAAAAGCCTTATGTATCACTGATAATTTGGAAAATGCATCTGAGGGATCAACACCCAGCGGGGCAACTGCCATCAGCCCTTGAAGTCTGTGGGTGGCAGATTTTTCAATCGCCTGCGCCAATTCATAGAGCTTTTGCTCACTGACTCCTCCGCGGCCCGCAGAGCCATCGAGTGAAACCTGACAGAAAATATCCAAAGGATAAGGGGCACTTTTCTCAATCACTTCAAAATGTCGAATCTCATCCAATGAATGAATAACGTTGGCCCAAGAGGTAATTGATTTCAACTTATTACTTTGAATCTGACCTTGAAAATGCCAAGTTCCACCCACAGCAGCAGCCTTTGGCGCCGCATCTGCATCTCTATTTTCACCAAAGTCATTAACTCCCAGATCACGCAGAATCTCAACATCACTGGCTGGAAAAGTCTTAGTCACAGCAATAAGAGTTATTTCATCCAGTGCTCTACCAGCAATGCTCGCAGCCTTTGATATCTGATCACGAACTGCCTCTAAATTGGTTGCAATCTCACCACTTCGATCTATAGCCACACCACACCCGCATTTCTGCCTGTGATGTTGTGGCGACGATAGGAAAAGTACTCATCATTTTCCAGAGTGCATATCGGTGATGCTTTATATGTCACACCATTGGCCACTAAATCAGCTATCAAAGCTCTAGGAAGATCGAGCGCTGGCGTTAAGTTATTGGTCAATGAAGTAGCCACGGGATGTTTGGCGCTCACTTCATCGGCTAACTCTTGTGGAACTTCATAGCACCGCCCACAAATAGATGGGCCAATCTGGGCATGAATCTGACCGGCGCCCAGCTTTCTCATTGCTTCCAGCGCTTTAATTGCAACTGAATTCATTAGCCCACGCCTGCCAACATGCACCGCACCAACAACAGTTGATGATGAGAGCAACAGTGGAATGCAGTCTGCAACCATCACCGCCAGCGCAATTCCTGGCACGGTAGTAATGAGTGCATCACACGTTGGATCATCAATAAGAACCTTTACTTCTACAACTTCATTCCCATGCACCTGATTCATAAACTGAACAGGCCCAGTTATCTTTGCTAAAAGTTGACGATTAATTACAACGCTCTCTGTGTCATCACCAACGTGTTGGGCTAAGTTCAATGACTCATAGGGCGCAAGGCTTGCACCATTGCGCCTTGTAGTAAAAACGCTAGGCAATTGCCCTTACTTCATAAAGTCTGGAACGTCGATCTCATCCTCGGCTACGAGTTCTTCAAAAGTAACACGGCGACGCGGAGTTGAATCAGAGTCTAAATCCAGTGCAACCGAGATTGGGTCATTGCTTGGAATTGGATTAGCTACCCCTCCCAAAGTGGCAGCATCAATAACTGGTGTTACAACCTTGCGAGGCTCTCCACCTTCAAAGCCAGCTGCAACTACGGTGATACGAACTTCATCACCTAGAGCGTCATCAATAGTTGTTCCAAAGATGAACTTGGCATTTGGGTGAACAGCAGATTGAACTAGCTCGCACGCCTCATTGACTTCAAACAAACCAAGATCTGATCCACCAGAAATTGAAAGTAAAACGCCCATAGCACCATCAATGGATGCTTCAAGTAGCGGAGAAGAGATAGCTAGCTCTGCAGCGCGCAGTGCTCGATTTTCTCCACGAGCAGAGCCGATTCCCATTAACGCAGAACCTGCTCCTAACATTACTGCCTTCACATCTGCAAAGTCCAAGTTGATTAAACCTGGCTGCGTAATGATCTCTGTAATTCCTTGAACACCAGAGAGTAGAACTTGATCCGCACTCTTGAAAGCATCTGCCAAAGTGATGGTGCGATCTGAAATTGCGAGAAGGCGATCATTTGGGATAACAATTAACGTATCAACTTCTGCTCTGAGCGCTTCAATTCCAACATCGGCTTGTGCTGAGCGAAGTTTTGCTTCAAAAGAAAATGGGCGAGTAACAACACCGATAGTTAATGCGCCGATATCTTTTGCAATCTTTGCAACAATTGGTGCCGCACCTGTTCCAGTTCCGCCACCTTCACCTGCGGTAACAAAAACCATATCTGCGCCACGTAAAATTTCTTCAATGTCGTCTGCATGATCAAGGGCTGCTTCGCGACCCTTTTCTGGATCCATGCCAGCGCCGAGACCACGTGTTGTTTTTCTACCAATATCCAATTTCACATCTGCATCACTCATTAATAAATGTTGTGCATCTGTATTAATTGCAATGAACTCAACACCTTTGAGTCCAACATCAATCATGCGATTGATTGCATTTACTCCACCGCCACCAATACCAACAACTTTGATGACTGCTAAATAATTCTGCGGTGAAGCCACTTGTATCCTCCTTGAGAACCATAAACCTCTACTTGAGCCTTATAATTCAACGTTTTCTATAAGGCGAACGTAAAGTGCGCAAGGCTCTTAATCAAACACCGACATGATTTATTTATTGTGTCGTTAAAAAACTTTATTTAACGATAGGAGCATGTGGTGCAGAGAGATCCATCCTCTTTAACTTTGCATTTTCTGGCTGTGCCAATAAAGCTTTATAAACCTTAGCTTTTAAGGCATTATCTATAGCAAATCCCCATCGAACTTCAACATTTCGGCCCTCGACATCAACTATCAAGACATATGCCCCGGTACTACGGACCTTAAGAATCTTTAAACCTGACCTAATCTCATCTGGCAGCGAGGTTAAAAACTCCACGGCCGTGACCGCAATTTCAACATTGATAGCCTGGATCTGTGGCAATTTCGCTGGCAGATTGCCCTTAAGCACAAAAGCTTTTCCTGAATCATCTATAGCCTGATTATTAAAGATGGCAACAGGTGTTCTTGTTGTAATCGAAATCGTAACTTTGCCTGAAATCCAATTTCTACTCACTTGCGCATCTTGCACAAAGGCAGACTTTTCATATTTTGCCGCTACTGCTCGAGGTTCGACTCGTGCAAGTTTTTCTCCCACCCTCACATTTTGCGGCAAGAACTGATCCGTGCCTTTGACTTCAACTGAACTGACTGTAAAGAGGGTTGACCAACCCAGGGCGTATGAGGCAAGGCTCAAAATGATTACACCAGCAAGTGCAATAAGGCGTTTGTTTTTCATTTATCCGAAACGACGGCTTAGTCCGTCAACGATAATGGGTGCTAGAGAGCTGACATCTCCGGCTCCCAGGGTGATGATCACATCTTGTGGCTGTGCAGAATCTATGACTGAATCAGTTACTTCAATGAAATTAGGAATGTATTCGCCGTGGCTCATTGCATCAGTGATTAGACGAGATGTGACACCTGTAATTGGCTTTTCACTAGCGGCATAAACCTCTAGAACTATTGCGCGATCTGCCATATCTAACGCTTTGGCAAACTGGGTAGAAAAAGCCTTGGTTCTGGAGTAGCGATGTGGTTGGAAAATAACAATTAATCGGCCATCTCCTGCAAGGCGACGAGCAGCCTTTAACGTCACATCAATTTCTGTTGGGTGGTGTCCATAATCATCAATGACTCTAATTCCATGCACGGTTCCTTTGAGTTCAAAGCGTCGGCCAGTGCCCCTAAAAACAGCCAATCCCGTTAATAATTCAGGGGCAGGAAGGCCAAGATTTAAACCTGTAGCTAATACAGCAGCAGCATTAAGTAGATTGTGATGACCAGGCACCTGAAGTTCAATGAAACCAACAACTTTGCCCCGCCATATCGCACGTGCTCTTGAACCCATAGCCTCTAACTCAATGGAATCTAATCTCAGATCACAGCTTTCATCGGTTCCATAAGAAATTAATGCACACGTCGTAACGATTGAGGCCAAAGCTTTGGCCCCGCCATCATCTGCGCAGTAAGTAAGGAAGCCGTCTGGTGCAATAGTTGCTGCAAAATCTTTAAAGGCCTGCGCCACATCCTCTGGAGTTACAAAGAAATCAACGTGATCATGTTCAACATTTGTCACTATCGCTGCATATGGATGATATTCAATAAATGAACCATCGGATTCATCGGCCTCTGCAACAAAGATCTCTCCCGTGCCACGATGAGCATTAGAGCCAGAGGCGGTAATTGTTCCGCCAATTGCAAAGGATGGATCTGCCCCGCATGCTTGTAGCGCAACGGCCATCATCGAAGAAGTTGTTGTCTTGCCGTGTGTGCCAGCCACAGCAATGCTTTTAGATTCAGACATCAAAATTGAAAGTGCGCCAGCTCGTGTCAAGGTAGTCAGCTTTAACTCTTGAGCTCTCATGAGCTCCGGGTTAGAAGTTGAAATCGCAGTTGAATAAACAACCAAATCAGCACCATCAACATTGCTGGCCGTATGCACTGTTGATATCGTTGCACCTAAGGTTTGCAGGGCTTTGACCACCGATGAATCCTTAGCATCTGAACCACTGACCGTGATCCCATGAGAAAGTGAGATTCGCGCCAAACCGCTCATTCCTGCCCCACCAATACCTATGAAGTGAACGCGTTTACCAATGAGAGATTGCAAAGTTGGCTTATTCATCGTGACTCCAGAGCGTGCTGTCCTAGCGCCGCAATTTTTAGGGCTGCATCTGCATCAAGTGCAGAACCTTCTAACGGAGCCGCGCTACTGGATTTAAGCAGTGCGTCAATGTGAGTTTCTAAATATGAGCGCGTAAATTCCTTTTGATTAATTACTTCTGCCCGTCCATCTGCAAGTAATCCCCGTGCATTATGGAACTGTTCTCCATTTCCAATGGGTAGTGGCACAAAAAGAGCGTAACGGCCAAGAGCCCTAAATTCAGCGCAAGTAACTGCTCCGCTGCGCGCGATGATTAGATCTGCGGCTAAATAGGCATCTGCCATCTGGTCCACATATGCCACTGGGCGATAGAGATCTGTTGCAGTTGGCAAAACATTCCCACGTCCCACCGAATGCATCATCACAATACCTTTTTTACTTAGTGCGGGCACCGATTGTTCAATCACTTTATTTATTGCAACCGAGCCTTGTGAGCCACCCATAACAAATACCAATGGCTGCGATGAATCAAATCCCAAACGAGTTTTGGCTTGTGCTCGAGCACTCTTCCAATCGCCACCTACCCCCTTGAGCGCATCTGCAACATCACTTCGAAGTGGCAAACCCGTAATCAACGCATCGCTAAACATGCCTGTACTAACCCCATGTGCAACTGCTAGATAAGGAGTGAAAATCGCACCCAGTCGATTTGCCCAACCAGGTTTTGCATTTGCTTCATGAATAATCGCTGGAAGGCCAAGAGTTCGTGCAGCGATATATGCAGGAGCACTAACATAACCACCAAAGCCGATGAGTAAATCTGCACCTTTCAATATTGCACGGCAGGCCCGTACTGAAGCCACCAATTCAAAGGGAATTCTGGCCCATGTGAGTGAAGGCGTTCTTGAGATTCGAACTTTCGGAATATTGCTGACGGTAAAACCAGCAGCTGGAATCAAAGTATTTTCTAAACCCTTTGCTGTTCCTAAAAACGTAATCTCATCGTGAGGGTTCGCACTCTTCCATACCCTTGCCACAGCCAATGCCGGTTCAATATGGCCGGCGGTGCCACCGCCAGCAAGAACTATCGAAGCCATTTCGGTAAACCAGTTTTTTCTAACTCTTGATAAATTGCTGTATCTCTACGGGCAGCACCGATAACAAATGCGATTCCCATATAAGTAGCAATCAAGGCCGAACCTCCATAGGAAAGTAGTGGCAAAGTTACACCCACCACTGGAAGAACACTGACTGCAGAGCCGATATTGAGCACTGTTTGAATCCCTATCCAGCAACCAACGCCTGAACAGACATAGCGCACCATGGGATCTTGCGCGCGAAGAGCAATTTTAAATATTGAAAATAGAAGTGTGGAGAGTATTAACAAAGTCGCGATAGTTCCAAAGAGTCCTAGCTCCTCGCCAATTACTGAAAAGATAAAGTCGGTGTGAGCTTCAGGAAGATTTCCCCACTTTTGGCGGCTGGCTCCAAGTCCAACACCAAATAATCCACCACTAGCTAGGCCTAAAAGACTGTGAGCAGGCTGCCAGCCCACTGATTTGTATTGATCTTCAGCAAATGGATTAAGGAAAACAGAAAAGCGAGCAACTCGATATGGAGCAGAAATAATCAACGCCGCAATTCCTAAAAAGCCCACAGCTGAAATCGCTGCAAATAACTTTAGATGTACTCCAGAAACCCAAAGCATTCCTGCCAATACAAAGGCAAATACTGAGGCAGTTCCTAAATCTTTTCCTAATAGAACTAAGAAGATACACAGCAAATATGCTGGTGCAATCAGTTTGAGAACATTTGCTTGAATATCTCCCGCGCGCTCACGTTTAGCCAAAATCGAGCCAGCCCACAAGATCATTAAGAACTTGGCAATTTCGCTGGGTTGAATATCCACAAAGCCAAGTGATATCCAGTTGTTATTACCATTCACACTTTTACCAAAACCAGGCACTTGCACAATGGCAAGTAAGCCCACTGAAGCCAGAATACCAAAACGAGAAAAGAACTTCCAACGAGCCAAAGAAAAGCGCGAGAGCGCCCATGCCATTGGAATTGCAATAACTAAGAAGATGAATTGGCGAAAGAGAATTGCCCATGTTGAACCCTTATTTTCAAGGGAGTAAATGGATGATGCTGAAAAAACCATGACCAGACCAAAAATACTCAATGCCAGTGTGCTACCAACTAACATGTAATAAAGATTGATGGGGCGCGATAAGAGTGTGCTTCGCTTCTGTGCTTTCATTTATTCACGACCTTCTTGACTGCAGCTGCGAAGCAATCTCCTCGATCGGCATAGGAGATGAATTGATCCATAGATGCACAAGCCGGTGCCAATAGGACCGTATCGCCAGCTTGAGCAAAGCCCTTCGCAGCGCTCACAGCTTTTGTCATTAACTCTTCAGATGAATCAGCATCAATGAGAACACGTGGAACTTGTGGGCAGAACTTAATAAGTGCAGATTCAATTAATCCTCTGTCGGTTCCAATAAGGATTGCAGCCTTAATTCGCTTGGCAGTGCGCTCTACTAACTCTTCCATCGCTGCACCTTTAGCTAATCCCCCAGCAATCCAAATTACTGATTCATGTGAGAGTAGTGAGGCCGTTGCTGCATGTGGGTTCGTAGCTTTGGAATCATCAACCCAGTTGATTGAATCAGCAGAATGTACGGTTTCAATGCGGTGGCGCCCTGGTCTGAAATCCTTGATTGCGCTGCGAATATCCTCATGAGAAACACCAACAGTTCTAGCAAGTGCTGCTGCAGCAAGTGTGTTTGAAACATTATGCGGAATCGTTGGCTTTACTTCCACTAACTCGGCAAACATAGAAGCTTCTTGGGGATCTTGCACAAAGGCGCGATCTACTAAAAGCTCTTCTACTAAACCAATTTCACCTGGTGCTGGAGTATCTAGGCTATAAAAAACTTTTCTCCCCTGCCAAAGGCTGGTGCGCTTCACTATTTCATCATCATCAGCATTTAACACGGCCGTAGATGCACGATCAAGAATTGAAAGCTTAGCTTTTGCATACTCATCAAAGCTTCCATGCCAATCAATATGATCATCGGCAATATTAAGGATTGCACCTGCCACAAATTGAGCCTGCTTTGACCAATGCAGTTGAAAAGAGGAAAGCTCTAGAACTAGTACTTCATATGCATCACTGCGATCCACAACCTCAATAACGGTTTCACCAACGTTGCCACATGCCGTTGCTTTTAATCCACCGCGCTTTAACATTGCTGCGACCATTTCAACTGTGGTTGTCTTGCCATTAGTGCCAGTCAGGGCCAGCCACTTTTGCGCAGGTGCAATCTCACTCTTTATCTGCCATGCCAAATCAACTTCATTGAGCAATACCAAACCCGCATTCAGCGTCGCAACAACGAGTGGATGATCCTGGCGCCAACCTGGTGAAACAACTACTGCATTAAAATCTTTGATAACCACTTCTTTAGTATCAATGACTCTGTGTCCTGATTGGGCGGAGAGATTTTCATCAGCGAAACTTATAACTGCCCCTCTTTTAGTCAGTGAACGGGCAACAGCATTTCCCGTAACACCTGCGCCGAGAATGAGAATTCTCTGGCCATTAAAAGAGAGTGGCATAGTTATTACTTAGCTACCCACTGTGCATAAAACAGACCCAGACCACCTGCAACACAGAGCCCAGCAATAATCCAGAAACGAATAACTACAGTTATCTCAGCCCAACCCTTTAACTCAAAGTGATGATGGAGGGGCGCCATACGAAAGACTCGCTTGCCACCACTGAGTTTGAAATAAAGCGTTTGAATAACTACTGACATTGTGACAATAACAAATAACCCACCTAGTGGAATCAAGAGCATCTCAACGCGAAGCGTTGTTGCAAAGCCAGCGATGGCTGCTCCAAGGGCTAGGGAACCAGTGTCGCCCATAATGATTTTGGCTGGTGCGGTATTCCACCAGAGGAATCCTGTGCAACCACCCGCAAAAGCCGCAGCAAGAACCGCTAAATCAAGTGGATCACGAACTTGGTAACAGTTACTCGTTGTTATTGCATCAATGGTGCAACTTTGACCAAACTCCCACACACCAATTAATACAAATGCTAAGAAAGTCATAATTGTTGCGCCCGTTGCTAAACCATCTAGGCCATCAGTTAAATTCACACCATTACTTGCCGACATCACCATCAAGATGACGAAGGCAATAACTAATCCCGTGCCGAGGTAGATAGAAGTTTCTTTAACTGTTGATAGGTACTGCGAAATTGGAGTAAGTTGATATTGATCGGCAAACTGCAGACCACCATAGCCAAATACGCCGGCCAGTGAAGCTTGAGCTAGAAGTTTGTATCGACCCTTAAGTCCACGAGAGTTTTGGCGTGAAACTTTGAGCCAATCATCAATAAATCCGACAAAACCTAATCCGACGACTAAACCAATAACTAGCAAAGCTGAAGCTGTCATTGGATTTCCTGAAAGAAGGTGTGCCATGAGATAACCAAAAATTGCAGCTAGAATAAAAATGATGCCGCCCATAGTTGGCGTGCCATGCTTTACCTTATGTGTCGATGGTCCATCGTCTCGAATGATTTGACCATATCCACGTGCGGCAAGGACTCGAATTAAAACCTTTGTACCAAAGAGGGCAAAGGCGAGAGCAAAAGCTCCTGCGATAAGGATCTGTCTCATGAATCCACTCCACTCTTTTCACTCCAGGCGCGTTCTAGTGATTCTGCAAGAACTTCAAAACCTTGTGAGCGTGATGCTTTGACTAGAACAACATCACCCGGTGCGAAGTAATCCACTAAATCAATCGCTGACTCAATCGTTGGGCGCTGGTGAATCACCATTGCGCCAACTGGTTCTCCGTATTCAGGAGCATTGATTTCAACTAAGTGATCAATTCCTAATTCAACCGCAAGTGCCCCAATTGCAGCGCTCTGCGGTGCCTGTGTCTGACCAAGTTCATTCATTTTTCCAACAAATGCCCATGCCGAGCCACCGCGCTCTTGAGCAAAGAGAACAAGTGCGCGCATAGCCGCTTTCATCGATTCTGGATTGGCGTTATAAGCATCGTTAATGATGAGCAAATCAGCGCTTTCATGGAGTTCCATGCGCCACTTACTAGATATTTCAGCAGTTGATAAGGAACTAGCGATTAACTCCAGTGGCAGTGAAAGCGCAGTTCCCACTGCAGCAACTGCAAGGGCGTTAGATACTTGATGTGCACCAACCGCGCGCATGCCGACTGCATCTCTCCCAGCTGGTGTAACTAAATCAAAGTGTGGTCGTCCTTCTCGCATTTCAACATCTGTAGCTCTTACTTGAATATCTGCTTTCTCACCAAAGAGAATTACTTGACCCTGATGCAGGGAGGCCATCTTGGGTGTGAACTCATCATAAGTACCCAAGATTGCAATACCGTCTTTATCTAATGACTCAATGAGTTCACCTTTAGTTTTGGCAATAACCTCACGTGAACCAAACTCACCAATGTGGGCAGTTCCAACTGTTAGGACGACACCGATGTTTGGCCTTGCAATCTCGCACAAGCGAGCAATATCGCCCATATGCCTTGCACCCATTTCAAGGATACAAAAACGCGTGCGATCATCACATTGCAGCAAGGTAATGGGTAGACCCAAATCATTATTAAATGAGCCTGCTGGTGCAACAGTTGGACCAACTGCGCCAAGCATGTGAGTTAAGAGATCTTTAGTACTTGTCTTTCCTTGGGATCCTGTAATGCCGATAACAATTAATTTGTCTAAGCGCTTTCTCACAAAGGCTGCCAGAATAGACAAGGCCTCAAGTACATCTACCACAACAATGCAAGGACCATCAATACGCTCTGATGTGAGAGAAAACATCGAACCATTTCGATATGCATCAGCTGCGAACTCATGGCCATCAGCGCTTTCACCTTTAAGGGCTAGAAAGAAACAACCAGGTGTTGCTAATCGAGAATCAAAGACTGGGGCTTTTGAAACTAGTAAATCTTTATCACAAAAGACTTCCCCGCCGACTAAAAGGGCTATTTCTCCAGCAGTTAAAGTAATCATTTCTTATCTTCAATCGCTTTAGCTAATTCAATACGATCATCAAACTCATGAATCTGCCCATTAATTTCCTGGCCCTTTTCATGTCCCTTGCCTAAAACCATCACGACATCGCCTGCTTGTGCAAGGTTGACTGCTGCGCGAATAGCTTGGGCTCTATCAGCAATTACTTCACTAGGTGGGAGCACATCTATATCTAAAACCATCTGAACCAGAATGTCTTCAGCTTTCTCAGAACGCGGGTTATCGCTGGTGTAAATAGCTATATCTGCGCCTTCATGAAGTGCTTGACCCATCAAAGTGCGCTTAGTTTTATCCCGATCTCCCCCGCAACCAAGTACTGCAATTACTTTTCCATCAGCTATCTCAGCCGCTGTTTCTAAAACTCTTTTCACGGCATCTGGAGAATGCGCATAATCAACAAGGGCCGTGAAGTTTTGTCCAAGGCGCACAGCCTCTAAGCGCCCAGCGGCCCCGTTAAGTGTTGGCAATATTGCAGCGATATCAATGGGATCAATTCCGCTTTCAACTGCAATGGCAACGGCCATCAAAAGATTGTCGTAATTAAAGCCACCATGCAACGCTGTTTTACCCTCAATGAGGATTCCGCCACTACCGCGGATGGAAACCGAAGCGCCAACATAATCAGATTCAATCGAGGCAAAGTGCCATATAGCTGTGGCATCTAATCTAGACAGAGTTACAACTGGCAACTCAGTTTTTGCAGCTAGACGCTTTCCATAAGGGTCATCAAGATTAATCACTGCTAAATCAGCATATTCAAATGTAAATAGCTTTGCTTTTGCCGCAAAGTAATCTTCCATATCTTTATGAAAATCTAGATGGTCCTGTGAAAGATTGGTAAAACCAACGACAGCAAAGTGGCTACCACGAATTCGCTCCAGTGTAATTGCATGGCTTGAAACTTCCATGATCAAATTGCGCATATGACGCTCACGCATGACAGCAGATAGAGCCTGCAGATCAGAGCTCTCTGGGGTAGTGCGCTTACTAGCAAGGCTCTCAATACCAATACGAGTCTCAACCGTTCCGATAAGCCCACTATCTCTACCTGCAGCGGTCATGATTTGGTGAAGTAAAGTTGTTACTGTGGTTTTGCCATTAGTTCCTGTAACACCAACGCTATAGAGATCTCGCATCGGCTCGGAATAAAACCAAGCACTTGCTATTCCAGCAGCTCGCCTAGGATTTGTTGAAATAAGAACTGGAACACCTTTTATATCTTTGCAACCTTGAGCATCAGTCAGAACTGCAACTGCGCCGCGTGATATTGCATCGGATGCAAATTGCGCCCCATGGAATTTTTCGCCGGGCAGAGCAATAAAGAGATCTCCAGGTAATACTGCACTACTAGTTTGGGTTATTCCGCTGACTTCAATGCTCTCTAATTCTTTGGAAATAGATTCCGCGCCAACTATGGCGCATAGCGCTGAGAGTTTTTTCTGGTGACTAGTTATTGGCCGTTGCATCCTGGGCCTTCTTTGCAGCTAACGCTTTTTTATTCAAAGGGATTGGATCAAATGTCGTGCCAGTAGGTGCGATGTGGCGGCTTTGTAGAACAAATGACATCACTTTCTTAAATACTGGCCCACCTAGAGCACCGCCCCAGTGCAGACCTTTTGGATCTTGAATAGTCACGCTAATGACATAGGCAGGCTTATCTGCTGGTGCAAAACCAATAAATGAAGCGGTGTATCCCCGGTAGCAACCGCATGTGTCATCTATGCGCTGGGCGGTACCAGTCTTGCCTGCCACGCGATAACCAGCAATGGCTGCAGTTGGCGCAGTTCCATTTCCAGAGACAACGCTCTCCATCATCAAACGCATCGCTTTTGCAGTCTCTGAGCTAATCACGCGCTGACTTGTGCGACCTGGCGCAGGTGTGAAGTTTCCACTTGAATCATGAGTTCCTGCAATTACAGTTGGTGAAACACGAACACCATCATTGGCAATAGTTGCGAAAATACTTGTGGCTTGCATTGCTGTGAGTGAATAACCCTGGCCAAATGCCATTGTAGGCGCTGACGTGCCTGACCAATTAGCTACTTTAGGAAGGATTCCGCGGGATTCCCCAGGTAAACCTGAACCGGTTTTTGAACCAACACCAAATTTAGTTAAGTAGTCATAGAAAGTATCGTGGGATAGAAGTTCACCAATTTTAATTGATCCCGTGTTACTTGAAACAGCTAATACCCCAGCAGTTGTTAAGTGAAGTGTTGGGTGCTTATCGTGATCATGGAAAACCTTGATTGAGCGCTTAAGTGCATATGGGACCGTTATAACCGTTTCGGGAGTTACTTTCTTTTCTTCAAGGGCTGCAGCCAATGTCATTACCTTGCCCGTTGAACCTGGTTCATAAACATCTTGGACCGAAGGATTGCGCATAGCAACGAGTGCGACTTTAGAAGTATTATTAGGGTCAAATGTTGGCGCAGTTGCATGGGCCAAGATTTCACCTGTTTTTGGATCCATCACAATCACGGTTCCACTAATAGCATGTGAAGATTTAACAGCTTCAGAGATAGCTTGAGATGCAACCCACTGAATATCTCGATCAACTGTTAGGCGAACGGTTGTGCCAGTTTGGGCTGGGATGATTTCAGATTGAGAACCTGGAATTTCGGCGCCATAGCCATTAGCAAAAGAATACTTTCCATCAATTCCTGAAATCGTTGAATTCATACTTGATTCAAGGCCAGTTGCGCCTTTGCCATCACGATTAACAAAGCCAACTAATGAGGCAATGAGTGAGCCTGATGGATACTCACGAATGTATCCACGCTCTGGGAAGAAACCAATAATTCGATCTGGACTCATTGCTGGGTACTGTGAATTGAACTGAGAAATAGATTGAGTCAATTTCTGCCATAGCGCCGGCTTTGCATTTTGATAGACCATGTTCCATTTACGCTTACCAGTAATGCTGGCTTGAACTTGGGCAACTGGTAAATCAAGAATTGGTGCAATGAAGTTTGCGACTCGAGCAGGGTTTGTAATCTGTGTCTGATCAACCACAATGCTGGTTGCAGCAACGCTGCGAGCAAATGCGATTCCGTTGATATCGGTGATGTCACCGCGAGGGGCTGGAAGAGATTTAGTATTTTCCATTTCATTCACAGCGCGCATGCGGTAGTCCCCCGCTTGCACTGCCTGTACCTGAACTAAGCGCAAACCAAATACGAACATCGCTAATGCAAGTAAAAAGATGAGGGCTCTAATTCGGTTATGAGCTAATGAAAAATTACCCATTGTCCACACTTTCTGCTGGTGTTACTGGTGGATTAAGGCTTAAGAACGTTGGGGTTTCAGATGGCTTCATTCCTAGTGCAGTTGCTGCTTTTGCTAGGTTCTCAGGTGCTGCAATGCCATCAATCTGACGGACGATTGCTTCACGTTGATCACTGACCATCTTTGCCTCAAGCTTTAAATGACTAAGTGTGAAAGCATCTTGTGCAAGTAATGTATTGATGAAGAGAAGGCACATCAATGCAAGGACCCCCACGACAGATACAAACTTGGCAAAATACTTACGATTTTCTTGGCTTTGTTCTGAAACATCTGGAACTAGTTTGAGTGCAACTTCTGCAGTCTTATTTGCGATGATTTCACGTGAGCGCGTGATTGCTGGAGAAAACGCCGTCATTGCCATTATGCAGCCACCCTTTCAACAGCACGCAAACGAACAGATGCCGAGCGCGGATTTTCCTTTAGTTCCTCTGTTGTTGGAGTTTCGCTGCCACGGATAACAAGTGAGAACTTGGCAGCAAATTCAGGTAAATCAAATGGCAGACCACGTGGTGTGCCAGAGGTAGTGGATGCAACAAATAGCTCTTTGACGATGCGATCTTCAAGGGATTGAAATGACATCACTACTAAGCGGGCACCAATATTGAGTAGTCCAAGTGCTGCAGGAAGTGCCCGCGTAATCGCACCGAGTTCATCATTGGTTTCAATTCGAAGGGCTTGAAATGTGCGCTTGGCCGGATTTCCACCTGTGCGACGAGTTGCCGCAGGTATCGCCTCTTTAATGAGATCGGCCAGTTGGGAGGTTGAATTAAGCGGTGCAATTGCCCGGGCCTTAACAATTCTCTCCACCACTCTGGTCGCAAACTTTTCTTCCCCGTACGTGCGCAAAATCTTTACTAACTGGCCTGGCTCATAAGAGTTAACAATCTCTGCAGCAGTAAGTGACTGGCTGCGATCCATGCGCATATCTAGGGGTGCATCTTGTGAGTAAGAAAAGCCACGTTCGCTTTGATCTAGCTGCATCGATGAAACACCAAGATCAAAGAGCGCGCCATCTATTTTTGTGAATCCATGAGATGCCACAACATCTGCGATTTGATCAAAGGTTGCATGAGATGTGCAAAGACGATCGGCAAATGGAGCCAGACGAGCAGTTGCTGCAGCAAGGGCATCTGCATCACGATCGATGCCAATAACACTTAGATGTGGAAACTTAGTAAGTAGAGCTTGGGTGTGACCACCTGCGCCAAGAGTTGCATCAACAATAACTGGATGCTCACTTGCTTGAATTGCTGGGGTCAGTAAATTAATGCAACGATCTAGCATCACAGATACATGTGCAACGTTGTTATTCACTCTCTCCCCCTTTCAACTCATACGTAGTTACTTATTGCGCTTTACTGCAGTGCTCTCATCTCTGGTCACCGCCGGCCGACGGATCTGTTTTATATCGGCGCCGGGGAAGGGGCGCCGTTATTTTCGAAGGGTCGGCGGTGGCCACAAATGAGAGAGTTAGAACAACCCTGGGAATACCTCCTCTGAAACATCGGCAAATCCCTTTTCGCGATCTGCTAGATATTCATTCCAAGAAGTTGCATCCCAAATTTCAACGCGAGTATTTGCACCAATAACAACGCAATCTTTTTCAAGTCCTGCATATGTGCGAAGTCCTTGAGGAATAGTTACGCGACCTTGACGATCAGGAATTTCATCGTGTGCTCCTGCAAACATCACACGCATGTAATCGCGAGCTGATTTTGCAGTGACTGGTGCTTGTTTTAGCGTCTCTGTGATTACTGAAAACTCTGCTGATGGAAATACATAAAGACAACGTTCTTGTCCTTTAGTAATTACTAAACCTGAAGAGAGTTCTTCGCGAAATTTCGCGGGTAAAATTAAACGGCCTTTGTCATCAAGGCGTGGCTCGTGGGTGCCAAGAAACATTTTTAGCGCCCCCTTCCCCAGGTTCGCTGCGCTTACTCTCTGCGCTTAATTCCCCACTTTACTCCACTTTCCTCCTTTTTCAACCACCTTTCGCCACTATTTACCCTTTTGAGCCCCACCCCTCCCCACCTGTTTTTTAGAATATGAGGGCATGAAAAAAGGGCCCCAATGGGAGCCCTTAGATTGAAAGTTGAGATTATTTAGCCGTTATTGCGCTCATCCCAGCGTTGTTCAAGGCGAGCGCTGATGGAAGATGGGCGCTTGCTCTTAGGCATAGATGGGCGGCCAATCGATGAGATAGCTGTGATTACCCCACCTAGGGCGATGATGAATCCGAGTACTCCCACAGGCGTTGTCTTTGAGATCAGACCAGTGAAGAGGACCAGGATTCCCAATGCAATCAGGCCAACGCCCAGCAAAATGCGGTTTCTGCCAAAGGACTTAGCCTCACCAGAAAGGGCTGAAACTAGGCGTGGATCCTCCGTCATCAGGGCAGCTTCCATCTCCTGGAGCATCCGCTTCTCATGATCAGATAAAGTCATGTCCCAACAATAGAACACGAATGGCGCCTCTGGCTACTTAGAAATTACTCTTCTTCATCCTCAATCTCTTTTATTAAGCGGGCAGGGCGCACAGAACCCTTACCAAAACGGGCCCGGGCTTGATCCATAGCCCCTTCGGCTTGGCGCCAGCCTACTTCGCGCTCTCCCAGCATCATCTGATGCGGTGCTCCCTGACTTAAGTTCTCTAGAGAGACTCCCACAAGACGCAATCTGGCCCGTTCAATGCGTAGTGCTTGATAGAGCCCCTTCACAACATCATAGACATCATGGGTGCTATCAATGGGCAGCGGCAAAGTCTTGCTGCGATTAATCGTTGAAAAATCAGCAAAGCGCACTTTGATACTTATTGTTTTTGCAAACAAATCACGATCACGCAATCTGGCAGTTGCCCTCTCAGTTAGCCGCAAAAACTCAGTCAATATCTCTTCCGGATTATCTAGATCCTGCGGGAAAGTCTCTGCTGCGCTAATGCTGCGATCAGGTTCTTCAGGTGTGACATCTCTGTAATCACGGCCCCATGCAAGTTCATAGAGGGAAGCACCATTTGCTTCACCCAGTGCTCTGATAAGTGTGGCGCGCGGCAGCTTGGCAATATCTTCAATCGTTCTAAGTCCTAATCGCTCAAGAACTTCTGCCGTCTTTGGTCCCACTCCCCACATTGCTTGGATGGGAAGTGGATGTAAGAAGGTAAGGATGCGATCGGTTGTTATCTCTAAGATTCCATTGGGTTTGCAGTGAGCTGAAGCTAACTTAGCGATGAACTTAGAAGGTGCGATTCCAACCGAGCATGTAATGCCTTCTTGCTCTTCTACTTTCTTGCGAATGGCAGCTGCGATTTCGCGCCCCGTGCCAAGTAGTTTTTGCGAGCCTGTCACATCCAAAAAAGCCTCATCAAGTGAAATCGGTTCCACCCAGGGCGTGAAACCATGGAAGATCTCCATGACATGCTCTGATACTTCTTGATAGCGCGCCATATCGACAGGTAAAAAGATGGCATGTGGTGCTAATCGACGAGCACGTCCCACGGGCATTGCAGAGTGAATACCAAATTTTCGTGCTTCATAGTTTGCAGCAGAAACAACACCTCGTGCTCCCATACCAATAACTACAGCCTTTCCCTTTAACTCTGGGTTATCGCGCTCTGCCACCGAGGCAAAAAATGCATCCATATCAACATGAAGAATGGTGGCCTGGTTGGCGACTTCTTCACTCATATTGCCAGCGTACTTTCTTTTGTGCGCCAGGATTCATAGGCCGCGCGTAAGTCCCATGCACCAGTTGCTCGCAGCGAAATTCCGCGAGCCCCTGTGCGACGAGTAATGCCACGAATGAGTAGCAGGGATGAAGAATAGAGCGTGCTGGCAAAGTCGGCCTGAGTGTCGGTAAAGAAAGTTGAATCACTACATCCATATCCATCATCAAGGGTTAGGAAGATGACGCGCTTTCCACTTCGCACCGGCGGTGTTTGTATCGCAACTTTTATACCAGCTACCAATACCGAAGAGCGCGAACGCTGAGCTAGTAAATCACAGGAGCGCACGGCGCCAATGGAGTTAAGGAAATCGCTATAGAAGCTGACTAAGTGCTCGGACATATCAATACCTAAGCGCGCTATTTCATGTTCAACGATTTCAGCTGCGCTCATATCAGGCAGCCCGCTGCTAATTAACACAGGAGGCGCAAAAGCTAAATTCATCTGCGCCCCTGTCACCCCAGCGTTAGGTGATTTCTGTAGGTCAGAAAAATGCAGGAGCAAATCACGGCGGTTAACATCGGTATGCAAACGATCAAAGGCACCCGTCAAGATTGCACTTTCAGTAACAGGCACACTGCAGCCAGAGCGGCGGACAAAATCTGTTAAATCTATATAGGGCCGTCCAGCAATAATCGATGTAACTTCGCCATCACTAATCTTTGTAATAGTGGAAAGTGCGATACGAACTGCGCTGCCGTTATCTTCCACCCGATACAGCGCATCGGATTCATTGATATCAAGGGGTGCAACCTTTAATCCCATCTGTCGCACTTCATCAACGATTAAACGCCTTGGATACATTCCAGGATCGTGTGTGAGGACACCAGCTAAAAACGCTGCTGGGTAATGGGTTTTAAGCCAGGCTGATTGGTAAGTGGGCAGCGCAAAAGCTGCAGCATGTGCTTTACAAAAACCAAAAGATGCAAAGGCACGTAGAACTTCCCAAATCTCATCAACGATGGGTAGTTCATACCCTCGCGCAGTTGCGGCAGGAAAGAACCAATCACATACTTCTTGTTGCCCGTCCCTGTCCCCCAACGCCCGCCGCTTTTCATCAGCGCTAGCTAGTGAAACCCCCGTCATCGTTGCAATGATTTCAATGACCTGTTCATGGAAAACAACCACGCCTTCGGTATCGCGCAAAATCTCATAGAGATCTGGGTGAATGATTTGGGCTTTGGCCCAACCATGGCGCGCCTTTAAAAAGGGCGTAATCATGTCTGATTTCACTGGTCCTGGGCGAAAGAGTGAGATATCAATAATGAGATCAGTAAATGTTTTAGGTTCTAACTTTCCAACAAGTTCGCGCTGACCCGGAGATTCAATTTGAAATAAACCTAAAGTATGAGTGGATTGGATTAAGGCATAGGTATCAGGATCATCAAGTGGCACGGCATCAATATCAACGCTGACATCTTCCGTGCGCTCTATTTCAGTTAATGCATACGAGATTGCCGACTGCATTCTCACCCCCAGAACATCGAGTTTTAATAAGCCAATAGCTTCAACATCATCTTTATCAAAGACCACCATGGGATAACCACTGGCACTAGAAAGAAGTGGGGTGCGATCAAGTAGGCCACCATCAGATAAAACAATGGCGCATGGGTGCATTGATAGATGTCGCGGCAGACCATCTAGGCGCTCGGCTAGCGCAATTGTCATTGCAGTTAATGGCGCAGAGATATTAAGAGAGCGCAGCTCAGGTAAGTTCTCGAGGGTTTTTGAAATATTGCGTGCTCTCACATGTGGCATCGACTTTGCTAACATATCAATCTCCATGCCAGGCAGGCCAAGGGCTGCCCCGGCATCTCGTATTGCATGGCGAGCACGGTATGTATCAACCATGGCAACAGTTGCACATCGAGATTGATTGCCTGGCACATCCCAATCAGTATTGCCATAGCGTTTAAAAACCATGTCATAGATTTCAAGTCGTCTATGTGATTCAACATCGATATCGATATCTGGCAAAGCTCTGCGCAGCGGTGAACAAAAGCGCTCCATCAATAAACCATGTTGCAGTGGATCAACGCCGGATATTCCAAGTAAGTGGCAGATCAATGAACCTGCACCACTTCCCCGTGCTGCAACTCGAACACCAGCACCACGTGCCATGTCACAGATATCGGCAACAGTTAAAAAATATGATTCAAAACCAAGGGTTGCAACTGTCGATAGTTCATCATCAAGGCGTGTGCGAGCTTTTTTAATCATCCCATTATCGTTATAGCGCCAGTTGATTGCAGCTTCACTGCGAGTGCGCAGCAATACGCGCATCGCATGGGCTGAATCTGCGCCCACCACATGGGCTTCAGGTAGATGAGCACCGCCTAAACCAATATCGCGCTGTGGAGATAACAAAGAGCGCTCGGCCCATGCCCTAGTTGTTGCTAGCAATTGCCGCGGTGTTCGCTCACCTGCAGCCCGCGCGATTTCGCCCGCTAATGAAATCATTTCATCACTTGATTTTAAAAAGCCTTCAGCATTGCGCCGTTCAATATGGCGCGGGTGCAAGGGCACTAGTTGGCGGGCGCAATCTAAAACATCAGCCACAGGACCATCGGCCCTATCGCGCATGCGAACTGCGTTAGTAATAAGGGCATCGATATCGTGATCACGGGCAAAAATTAAGGACTTTGCCGCATGGGATGTGGAGCGTGGACCTTTACCAGCTACAAGATGTGAAACACATTCAATGGCGTTATCTGCAAATAAATCACGGCTTTGATTAAAAGCAGTGAAAGCTGCATCAATACGATTATCGGCAATCAATGAACCCACTAAAGAGTGCGGTCCATGTAAGGCATAGACGTTAGTGCTGTAATGGCTAAAGCGTTGTAAGAAATCAAGGGTCAGCACAGGGCTGCGGCTATCACTTGTCATTGCAAGAGATGTCAGCAACCTACACAGCGAGCGCCATCCACCATCGCTATGTGCCAGAAGAGTCAGACGATTATTAGTACCACCCATATCAACTGCCAGATTGACCCCAATAATTGGCGCGATACCAAAATCAACACAGCTTTGTGCAAAGGCAATAGCACCAGCTAAACCATCACGATCAGTTAATGCCAGCGCCGGCATTTCAAAGGCGGCAGCACGCTCTACTAAATCAGCTGGTTGGGTTGTGCCATATTTGAGTGAATAAGCACTAGCAACGTTTAAATGAATAAAGCTCATACGTTACGGATAATCCATTGACCGCTCAGTTCATCGCGCTCTAGTTCAAATGTTGTTAACGCTCCAATAGGTGCTGCTTCCACGCGCCAGAGAGCGCGTGCTTGATCATCAGGTCTGTACTTGCCATCGCTAATGCGATTCCACCATCCACCTGCTTCACACCATCTAGATAAGACTGCATGAATACGAAAGCGCCGCCCCTTAAAGGTGAATTCAATGGGCGTTGTTGCTCCATCGATCGTGACATCGTGGGCGGGATTGACCTGCGTCATGAGCTGGGGCGACCTTTCTTAGTATTCGAACAGATGTTCGAAAAATAGCCCCCTGGACTGACAAATAGCAAGCGCGCATGCGTGTCGAGGGTAAATAGTAGTTGAAATTTCAACTACTATTGCTCCTGTTCGTATTCACCCAACTAAGGAGCCCCATGGACGTAGTACTCGTAATCGCTCGCATCTTGTTTGCTGGCATCTTCATCACATCAGGAATCAGCCATCTCACCAAGTTGGATGCAATGACTGGCTATGCCCAATACAAGAAAGTTCCAGCTGCAAAGCTCAGCGTGATCGTTTCAGGTCTAATGATTCTTGTTGGCGGCCTCTACATCGCATTTGGTGTCTATGCAGATCTTGGCGCACTACTCATCGCCATCTTCTTAATCCCAACAGCTTTCATGATGCATGCTTTCTGGAAAGAAAGCGATGCAACAGCAAAGCAAAATGAATCTATTGGATTCTTTAAAGATCTCTCACTTGCTGGTGCAGCATTGATTATTTTTGTATTAGTTGGTTCAGGTACAGAATTTGGCCCAAGCATTACAAGTGCATTCTTTAACCTATAAATAACTAGTCAGTAAAGCCCCTGCAGAGGAATCTGTGGGGGCTTTATTTTTTGATGGAGTGAGACTGATACCCAGCAAGCAATAACATAAGCACCGGATACATCATTGCAACTGGAAGAGATAGAACCTGAGCAAGGGCGCCAGTTACAGATGGCCCAATGAAATAACCAGCAAGACCAATCACTCCCACACGGGCAATGGCAACTGAAGAAGCAATTCCTGGAACCTCAGAGGCTGCCAAAATATATGCAGGAAACATTGGACCAATTCCGAACCCAGCACACGCAAAACCAATATTGACGATAATGAGAGCCAAAATTGGTTGAGTATCAGAGAGTGGAACGCCAATTGCAATTCCAGCACCTAATCCAATACCGCCTAAGTAACCACCGTAGAGCACTGTCTTTCTGGGTCCAAAGTGATCCAGGGCTCTATCGCCCAAAAAGCGAGATGTAATCATTGCTAAGGAAAAGACTGCAAAGGCTGATGCATTAACACCAACGCCAAAGCCCATATCATCGCGCAGCAAGATCGCGCCCCAATCACTTGCAGCACCTTCTGCAATAAGCCCACCTAGTAAACCAATTCCCATCCCCCACAAGGGAAGAACTGATTTTCCAAAGAAAGGGATCTTGGCTTCGGTCTCTTCTTCGCCGCCATTGTGCTCATCTAGATCTGCAGATAGCAGCATGCGCACGGCAGGAATGAATAAGACGAAGCATGCGATGCCAACCCCGACCAAGTTATCGCGAGGGGAAACATACTTAGCAATTGATCCACCTAAAACCGTTGTTGCAAAAGCACCTGATGACCACAGTGCATGAAATGAAGACATTACTCTGCGACCCAAGAGTTTTTCTATGACAACAGCTTGCGTATTAGATGCGATATCCATACTCGAATATCCAAGGCCCATAATAAATAGGCCGAAAATTAAAGTAATAGGTGAGCTTGAAAAACCCATCAATACCAAACCAATGGGCATAATGATGATTGCAATACGAATAACTGCCTTAGTGCCATAGGAGTGCACTAAGCGCCCAGTTAATTGTGCGCCCAGGATTGCTCCAATCGTGCTTGAAATAAGGATCAAGCCCAATTGCCCATTATTTAAACCATTAGCATCACGAATCTCAGGAATACGAGCAACCCAGGCCATAGAGACAACACCCATGAAGAAAAAGGTTGCCAAAAGTCCAGAGCGCGCACGCGTTGCAATTGCTAATAAATCAGTGCTCATAAGGTGATAACGGTAACTGACAATGTCCCAATAGTCTGCTTACACTGCCACATGTTCTTCTCCTTCTGGCCACATAGAAGTGAATTCTCAACCAACCGCAAAGATTTATTGACTGATCTAATCGCCGGATTAACTGTTGCCATTGTTGCCCTTCCTTTAGCTATTGGTTTTGGAATCACCTCAGGAATGTCAGCAGCTGCTGGTTTAACAACAGCGATAATTGCTGGTTTTTTAGGCGCAATCTTTGGCGGTTCTAAATACCAAGTCAGTGGTCCAACCGGCGCCATGACCGTTATCTTGATTCCAGTTATTCATAACTACGGCGTTGGGGCAATCCCAGCCCTTGGACTTTTGGCCGGTGTGATGGTCATTGCCATGGCTGTGTTTAAGTTAGGCGCAGTAATAAATCGTGTGCCATGGACGGTCATTGAGGGTTTCACTGTGGGTATCGCACTGATCATCTCTTTGCAGCAGATTCCATTAGCACTTGGAATTGTGAAAGGTGATGGCGAGAAAAGCTACATCGTTGCCTGGAACACGTTAAAAGATGCACTCAATGCCGGACTTAACTATTCCTCCCTCCTAGTCGTCCTCATTACTTTGATCATCAAGTTTGTCTGGCCACAACTTGTTCACCGCTTGAAATGGAAACTACATATTCCTGCCAGTTTTATTGCATTGCTTTTAGTTTCTCTGCTTGTGAAAGCTTTCTCGATAGATGTTGCAACAATTGGAAACATCCCCCGCGCACTTGGCAGCTATCAAAAGCCCATCTTTGAGAATTTAACCGCCTTACTTATCCCAGCTCTATGGATTGCCTTACTTGCAGCAGTTGAATCTTTACTTTCAGCACGTGTTGCCGATGGCCTTGCGCACAACAAAGTTCATTTTGAACCTAATCGCGAACTCTTTGGACAAGGGCTAGCAACTCTTGCCGCATCTCTCTTTGGTGGAATGCCAGCAACTGGCGCGATCGCCAGAACAAGTGTGAATGTAAGATCCCATGCCAAATCTCGTTTGGCCTCTGTTTTTCATGCACTAGTGCTTCTCTTTATTGCACTCATTGCTGCTCCACTTGTTAGCCAAATTCCAACTGCGGTCATTGCCGGTTTATTGCTGGGAACTAGTTATCGAATCCTTAATCCGGCATCAATCATGGAATCACTGCGCACCACAAAGGCAGAAGCTGCCACTTTAATTATGACTGCAATTAGCACCGTTGCAATTGACTTAATTTGGGGTATGGCCATAGGCATTGCGCTGCATATGATCTTGGCCCACTACTCTAAAAAGCCTTCAGCGATATAGAATCAAACCCATACCAACTCAACAAGGAGTACTCCGTGGACAACATCAGCGCATTTAATAATCACCTTCCAGTCAAGGTCCGCTTTGGAGAAGGTGTTGCTGATACGTTGCCAGCAGTTGTTATAGAGCTTGGTGCAAGCAAAGTCTTTTTGATGGTTGATAAAGATATTGAGAAGTTCAACCCTGCAGCAGCAAAGCTCATTGATCAGATGAAGGCAGCCCCTGGCATCACCCTTACTGTCTTTGAAAAGCCTGCAGGTGAGCCAACTATTCAAATGGTTGATGATTCAATCGCAGCGCTCAAGGCTGCGGGCTCTGATGTTGTTGTGGCACTCGGTGGTGGCTCAGTTATTGATACGGCAAAAGCTGCACGTTTGTGTGCACAGCTCAACTGCACATTCCGTGAATTTCAATCAAAGCCACCTGTTTACCCAGCACCAACACTTCCACTAGTTGCACTTCCAACATCTGCCGGCACAGGTTCAGAAGTATCTGGTGGTTCTGTTATCTCTGATCCAGAAGCAGGGCGTAAAGCAGGTATTGCTAATGGAAACCTTCGTGCACAAGTTGCACTCGTTGATCCAGTTCTTACATATTCAATGCCACCTTCTATGACAGCTAACACCGGTATCGATGCTCTGGCTCAAGCAATCGCAGGAATCATTGCTAAGTGCTCAACTCCTATTGGAGATGCCATTGGTTATGAAGCAGTGCGCATGATGACACCAGCTCTAGTTGCAGCCTTTAAAGATGGCAGTGACAAAGTTGCTCGCGCTGGAATGGCATCAGGCAGCATGATGGCTGGTCTAACAATGAATATCTCTGACTGCACTGCAGAACACTCACTGGGTCAAGCAATCGGTGGTTTGAAGCATGTTCCTCACGGTCTAACAATTGGTTTAGTTCTAGTTGAAACTCTCACCCGCGAAGCAAAGATCGTTCCAGAAAAAATGGAGCGCGTTGCCGATGCGATGGGTGTGCCACAGGATGGGACTAAGGATGGATCTCGTTGCGTTAACGCTGTGAGAAAGATTCTGGCAGAGCTGCAATTTCCTGTGCTTTCAACCCTTGGTTTTGTTGAAGGCGACATCGATGAATTAGCTGAAATCGCACTCAAAGACTTCTTTATTACTCAAGCTCCAAAGCCATGGAGCAAGCAAGAAGTTGTGGATGCCTTCATGTCAGCGCTCAAGTTAGAAAGCCGTGTTGCATAGATAGTGGAAGAAGTTCTCACTAACCCTTCAGTTATCCGCGTAACAGCCCTGCTCAAAGAGTTGGGTTGTCCTGGTGAAGTAACAATTCTCTCTGACTCTGCTCGCACCGCACTCGATGCTGCAAATGCTCTGGGTATTGAAGTGGGCCAAGTAGCATCCTCCATTGTTTTCAAACTCCCTAGTGCCAATCCACTTCTAGTTATTACAAGCGGACGGCATCGCGTTGACACAGAACTTGTTGCCAAAAGCTTAGGCGTTGAAAAACTCCACCGAGCAGATGCTGACTTTGTTAAAAACGCTTCAGGCTTTTCTATTGGTGGCGTAAGTCCGCTGGGGTGGGTTTCAAAGCCAGAAATAGTCCTTATTGATGAAGCGTTAAACGATTACGACGTTGTTTGGGCTGCTGCTGGACATCCCCATGCGGTGTATCCAACAACATTTTCTGAGTTAATTCGTTGCACAGGAGGCACACCTATGGAGGTTGGATTGTGAGAAATAGCAGAGGACTTTCCATTATTTCTCCCCTGAGCGATTTTGTCCGGCGAGAATCTTTCGGTGGTGTTCTTATCATTTTTTCTGCTGCACTTGGAGTCTTTTTTGCAAATAGCGGATTGAGAGATTTCTATAGAAGTTTTCTGGATGTTTCATTCTCAATACAAATATCAACTTTTGCTTTGAGCATGGATCTTAGCCATGTGGTTAATGACGGATTAATGACAATTTTCTTTTTTTTGGTTGGGCTCGAAATAAAACGAGAATTGGCAAATGGTCATCTCGCCTCATTTCGTCAAGCTCTGCCTGCGGGGATTGCAGCATTAGGGGGTATGGCAATTCCTGCACTTTTATTCATACTCATTGCAGATAGCCAATCTAAAAGCGGGTGGGGAGTTGCAGTTGCCACAGATATCGCCCTTGCGCTCAGTATCTTGACGCTTGTCGGAAATCGGGCAAAGCAGAGTTTGAGGCCATTTCTATTGGGGCTGGCAGTTATTGACGACATCGGTGCAATTCTCATTATCGCCATTGTCTATTCCTCAGGCTTGTCCCTCTATTGGGCTTTATTTGCCATCACCTCGTTGCTATCAGTAATTGTTTTAAAAAAATTTGGCATTGAAAATAGATTCATCTACGTCCTCGCTGGCCTCGCTCTCTGGCTCTCGCTCTACAAGACCGGAATCCACCCAACAATTGGAGGCGTAATTTTGGGCTTACTCGCCCCTGCATCACCATTAATCCAACCGCAGCATGTGGATCAGGAGGAGTTAACTAATTTAGAAACTATCGACCGCGTGAAGGAATCACAGAAAATTGTTAAAGGTTCGATTTCAACAGTTGAATGGTTAGAACATTCCATTCACCCATGGAGTTCTTATCTCATTGTCCCTCTCTTCGCATTTACAAATAGCGGAATTGAGATTTCGAGATCGAGCATACAGGGGGCAATAAATTCCTCCCTTTTTTGGGCCATCATTGTGGGGCTCGTAATTGGGAAGCCCTTAGGAATTTTTATTTCAGCTTTTGCCATTAAGAAGTTTGATGTTGGGGAGTTGCCAGCCGGGGCAAGCTTAAAAGATATCCTTGCGACAGGAATGGCGGCAGGCATTGGTTTTACAGTGGCAATCTTTATTTCAAAGCTTGCCTTCCAGGATGTCTCTCAGCAAGAGCAGGCGATATTTGGAGTTCTTTGCGCTTCGATAATCTCAGGGATTCTGTCATTGACTCTTTTCAACTTAAATTTTCAGGATAAGAAATCTAGTGTGTGAAATTAAATTCATAGTAAATGAGCACATGTTTCCTTTTTCAATGAATTTGGTTGCAGAAACCACAAGTAACATCTCATCTGTTGAGTGGGTTGTAGTTGGTCATCCACAATCTGTTTATCCCACGTCGTTTTCAGAGTCAGCAAGCATCACTGGTACCACACCTATTGTTGTTGGCCATTAATTATGAACACTTTAGGAATGATTGCCATTGTTATTGATGATTATGACTCTGCAATTTCTCACTACGTTAATGATCTGGGTTTCGCACTTATTGAAGACACATCACTGACACCCGAAAAGCGCTGGGTGGTAGTTGCCCCTAGCTCACAAGGTGCTCAGATTTTGCTAGCAAAGGCTGCAAATGAAGCGCAGGTGGCAGCAATAGGTAATTCAACAGGTGGTCGAGTCGGATTTTTTATGTATACAACTAACTTTAACGAGACCTATGAGAGCTATACATCTAAGGGAATAGAGTTTATTGAAACTCCACGCCAAGAGGCATACGGTCAGGTTATAGTTTTCAAAGACAAATATGGAAATAAGTGGGATTTAATTGAACAGAAATAGCAATGCCACTAAGGCAAGGATCTTTGAGTGGCTAGGTGTTGCAACTGCCATTGTTTACTCACTCCTTGTTGCTGCAAATATTGGAGCTGAGTTCATTGGATTCACATTGCTTCTCACATCCTCTGCCCTTATTGGCATCTGGGCATATCTTGGTAAACACCGTGGAATCCTTTTCTTGCAGTTCTTTTATGCAGCAGCTGGCCTTATTGGAATGATTCGCTGGTTCTAGATGATCATCGCCTACTTCTGGACCATCACTCCTAGTCGCATCCCATTTGCGCTAGCTGCGATGGCAATGGATCGCTTTGTTTTACATTCATCTAAAAACGTAGGATTCTTTAAATCCTTAGGAACTGGCAAAGGTGAGACTTTCACACCAGCCGATGCCAACGCTCTTCGTTGGGGTTTGATTGCACAAGTCCATGACATTGACACCTTTGATCAATCTTTTGTTGTGAAGCAATGGCGTAAGAACAGTGTGAGTGAATTTCGTGCTGTTCTTGAACCAATCTCTTCTCATGGTCAATGGGCAAAACGAGAACCCTTTGTTGCTTCAATTAAGGATTGGACCGGTCCTGTTGTTGCAATTACACGAGCGCGGATTAAGTGGCATCAAAACCTTCGCTTTTGGAACTCTGTTCCACCTGTAACTATGTCTTTGAAATCAGCACCTGGCTTGATCTCTGCCATTGGAATTGGTGAAGCTCCTATTGGTTTGCAGGGCACTTTTTCATTATGGGAGTCTGGAGAGGCAATTAGGAACTTTGCATACAAAGGCGCAGCCCACCAAAAGGCGATTGCAGACACAAGTACCTATAAATGGTATTCAGAAGAGCTCTTTGCACGCTTTGCAGTCAAAGATATTCGCGGTTCGATTAATAGTTAGGAAGGCTTTTAGGGCAGACTTAAGCCATGTCGCTTCGTCATTACACTCCAAGACAGCGTCGCTATGGGCAGCTTTCACCCCGGGTAAATGGGCTATTGAACTCTGTTGTTGCCATCGCAATATTGCTTCAAGTCATCTATCCATTAGTGGATGGTGAAGTATTGAGATTGCTCACTATCAATGTAGTTTATTGGGGCGCAGGAGCGATGTTGCTGCACGCACTTCTTGCATACGGCACTCGCTATGCCATCACTTACTTTTTCTTTACATTTATCTTTGCTCTCTTCATCGAACACGTAGGCGTTGTTACCCAGTGGCCTTTTGGTAACTACTCATACTCTGGCAACTTAGGGTTAAAGATTTTTGAAGTACCTCTTGTTGTTCCTTTTGCTTGGATCATGATGGCCCACCCTGTTTTAACTGCGGCCCGCAGAATTGCAGGCAACTGGGTATTTCTCTATGGCGGAATAGCACTTGCTGCGTGGGATTTATTTTTAGATCCCATGATGGTTGCAGAGGGTAATTGGACCTGGGTTGTCACTGGTGCGCATGTTCCCTTCCAACCTGAGATACCTTTATCAAATACTTTTGGTTGGTTACTGTGTGGAATGTTTCTAATCGGTGCATTACATCTGATTACCCCACGGGAAAAGCGAAAGGGTGGGGCCACATTCCGCACTACCGACATATTCCTTTTGTGGACTTTGTTCTCAGGAGTTATCGGCAACTTATTTTTCTTTAGTCGTCCAGGTATTGCCTTCTTTGCAGGAGCTATCTTTGGCATCATCCTTGCCCCTTATTTTTTCAACCGCTGGTTAGGACGCCCTTAGATTCCATGGATTACCTCTTAACAATTCCTGCAGGGTTTATTCTCTTCATCTCTCTAATCAACTTCCTCACTATTCGCATGCCAAATAAATCCGCCCACATTCAAGAATCAATCTCGGTAATAGTTCCCCTGCGCAATGAGGCTACAAACGTAGTTGATCTTGTTAACTCACTTCGTAATCAAAAGAGTCTGATTCAAGTGGAGTATCTGCTTCTAGATGATAATTCTGAGGATGACACTCTTGCCCTCCTGCAACAACACGCATCTGGTCTATCTAACTTTCACATACTGAGTGGAGGTGCGCTGCCAGCGGGCTGGATTGGCAAAACCTGGGCGTTAGAACAACTCTTTGAGAAATCTTCTGGTGAAATCATCATCTCCGTTGATGCTGATGTGAGATTGGTTCCAGATGCAATAAGCAGAGCAGTGACTCTGTTAAAGGACGCGCAATTAGATTTCCTCTCCCCCTATCCAAAGCAGCTGGCAGATTCTTGGTCTGAAAAGTTGATTCAGCCTCTTTTGCAATGGTCTTGGATGTCCACAGTCATATTGCGAATTGCTGAGAAAAGTTCGATCTCTTCAATGGTCGTGGCAAATGGTCAGTTCTTTGTTGTGAAACGAGCAGCTCTTGCTCAAGTTGGTGGTTATGACTCAGTTCGCAATAAAGTTTTAGATGATGTTGTTCTAGCTAGATCTCTTGTTAAAAGCGGTTCATATGGATGTGTGGCAAACGGTGCAGCAATTGCATCTACGCGTATGTATTCATCGTGGAAGGAGATTCAAGCCGGTTACGGTAAATCTCTGCATGCAGCCTTTGGTTCTGTTCTTGGCTCTGCTATCGCAATCGCATTCCTTTTTCTTACAGGTATTGCTCCTCTTATTGCAGGTATAGCTGGTTCATCTATTGGCTGGTTTGCTTTTGGCGCAGTTACGCTTACACGTGCGATGAGTGCAATCAAAGTAGGTACGAGCGGTTTGGATGTATTTTTGCATCCCATCTCATCAGCACTTCTTATTTACTTAATCATTTACTCATGGATGATGCGCGGTCAGGTGCAATGGAAAGGTCGCACTTTGTGAAAATCATTGTTATTGGCGCAGGTATGGGTGGCATGATGTCGGCGGCGCGATTAGCTAAAGCAGGACACCAGGTTTCACTCTATGAGGCATCAGATCGCGTGGGCGGAAAACTACGCACTGAATGGATTGGCAAAGTTGCCTTTGATACAGGCCCATCTCTTTTGACTCTGCCTGCGGTCTACAAAGATTTCTTTGCGCGCACTGGCAAACAATTAGGTTTGCTATGTGAAATAAAGGCCGTTGATCCATCTTTTGATTACCACTTTGCTGATGGCACAAGCGTTAAGTTTGCCAATCTTTCTAGGTATCACACGCTCAATAATCTACGTGCCGTCTATGGTGAACCAGTAGCACGCCAATGGGATCAACTGATGCGTAGAGCGGAAAAGATGTGGGATGTTTCTCGTGAGCCATTTATCGAAAATGAACTGCGCTCACCGCTCTCATTACTCAAACGCTTCTCCCTCATAAGAGATTTAAAGATTATTGCACCTTGGAAAACTCTGAGGGATTTTGCGACCGAAGAACTATCTGATGGACATCTTCGATACATTCTAGATCGCTATGCCACGTATAGCGGCTCTGATCCACGCAAAGCTCCTGCAGTTCTTTCCACCATTGCATACGTTGAGGAATCTTTCGGTGCGTGGCATATCAAAGGTGGGCTTGGAACATTAGCAACGTTGGTACATGAGCGAGCAGAGAAGGTGGGGGTTATTTTTCACCTTAACTCTCCTGTTGCATCTATTGATGTTAAAAAAGGTAAGGCAAGGGGAATTACTTTAGATAGCGGAGAGGTGATTGAATCTGATGCAGTTATCGCTAATGCTGATGCCTCACTTATCTATAACACCCTGATTAAGGCAAAAATACGAAAGATAAAGAAGGTAAGAAAGAATATTGCTAAGGCCGATCCTTCTTTAGCTGGATTCTCATTACTTCTTGGCATGCGCAAAGATGGATCAATGCCCCTTAATCACCACACCGTTCTTTTCCCTAAAGATTATGACGCAGAGTTTGATGCGATATTCACTCACAAACAACCCGTTACAGAGCCCACCATCTATATCTGTGCCCCTGATGATGAGACAATGTCTAAAGATGAACTGTTAGAAGGATGGTTTGTTCTTGTTAATGCACCTGCCCACGGCGCCGAGGGCTTTGATTGGAATGATGCAGAGTTTGCACGAAATTATGCCAACACAATTATTGATCATATTGAAGCGCGTGGGATTCCCGTCCGCTCTCGCCTTGAATCAATGACGATTAGAACTCCTGCAGATTTAGAAAACGCTGTGCGAGCACCGGGTGGCTCCATCTATGGAACTTCAAGTAATGGTGCACGCGCAGCTTTTATTCGGGCTAAGAATCGCTCCCCCATTAAGAATTTGTATTGTGTTGGTGGTTCGGCTCATCCTGGTGGCGGATTGCCTTTGGTGGGGTTGAGTGCAGAAATGGTTGCTAATGCAATTGGGAGCGCGCAAAGCGGACAACCATTAAGAAGCCACTAATTTGAAGTATTAAGAAAGCAACGGAGAGCGCAAATACCCCTGGCAGATTTAAATGCCACATAATCAAGACTATAAATAAGAAAGATGCACGCACTGGACGTTCTGCTGGTGTGACAACACCAATGTCTGCAACACCGAGTGAGACTAACTTAGCCCTTGCATATTCTTGAAACGATGCAACACACCACAGTGTGATCACTAACCACGCTGGAACACCAATTACATAAAGTGCATACAGCCAAAACGCTTCACTGACGCGGTCAACTACTGAATCAAGAGTGGCACCCCATGCACTTTGGCGCTTTTGAAATATCGCAACGCTTCCGTCAATGCCATCACAGAAAAGTGAGAAAACTAGAAAACCAACTGCCCACCAAGAGGTTGCAGTTACAGCTGTGGCAGCTGCGGCGAAAAGTCCTAACATCGTTAGAACATTTGGTGAAATACGAAGCAATGTTGCGACTAGCCCGCAGCGATATGAGATATTGAGCCACCAAGCAACAACACCGGTGACAGGGGCATCGTTATGCAACGAACTCCATGTCGCAGTGAACTCTTGCTTACTGAGCATTTTCTCTCTTCCTTTTTCTGGCTGTGCAGTATTCATAGTATAGAAGTGCAGGCTCGCGAGAGCGCCTAGAATGGCGGAGATAACTGGGTGAGAGTACCTTTGCGCTGTGAGTTCAGCGACTAAGTCAGAGTTACAAGAGGCACGCGATGGCGTAGAGATTGAACTCACTCAATTTATGCGTGATCAGAGCGCATGCCTACTTTCAATATCACCTGAATTACAACCAGTTTCCTCCGCTCTCTCATCATTTTTATTAGATAGCGGTAAGCGTCTGCGCCCTTTATTTGCCTATGCCGGAATCAAAAGTGCTGGTGGATCTCTAACTCCAGCAACTACTAAAGCCATCTCCTCCCTTGAACTGCTCCAAGCATGCGCACTGATTCATGATGACTTAATGGATGGTTCTGACACACGTCGCGGTAAGCCATCTATTCATCGCCACTTTGAATCTATCCATGTGCAGGATGAGCTAGAAGGTTTCGCACCTGCATACGGTTTAGCCTCTGCAGTTTTACTTGGCGATTTAGCACTTGTGTGGTCAAACCAACTTCTAAACACTTCAGGAATTTCTGCTGATGCACTTCGCCGTGTGATGCCAATTTTTGATGAGATGCGCGTTGAATTAATGGCTGGACAGTTCTTAGATATTCATGAGCAAACACAAAAGAACACAGATCTTGCTCGATCAGTCAAGATTGCTCGCTACAAATCAGGAAAATACACAATTGAACGACCACTCCACCTAGGGGCTGTGCTAGCCGGGGATGCAGCGCCTTCTTTGCTCGCAGCTCTCTCTGAGTATGGATTACCTCTTGGTGAAGCATTCCAATTCCGTGATGACTTACTCGGCGTCTTTGGAGATCCATCTGTTACAGGAAAACCTGCAGGTGATGACCTGCGTGAAGGAAAGCGCACGGCCCTTATCGCTATGACCGATGCCAAATGCACCGATGCCATGAAGGCCGAGAGCCGTAAATACTTTGGTAAAAACGATATCGATGAAAAAGGTGTGGCTATTTTGCAGGAGATGATCATTTCAACAGGCGCAAAGGCACAGCTTGAAACTATGATTGATGACTTAACGTCAAAAGCGCTCAGCGCTATTGAAAACCCTGCCATTAACAATGCTGGGCGTGATTTACTTAATGAACTTGCCCTGATTGCAACAAAGAGGAGTATGTAAATGGTTGCCAGAGTTAAAGGCCCCACCGATCACGTCGTAATCGTTGGCGCAGGCCTTGCTGGATTAAGCGCTGCACTTCGCCTTGCAGGTGCTGGTCGAAAAGTAACTGTATTAGAGCGCGAAAGTGTTCCAGGCGGACGAAATGGCTTACTCAAAAAAGATGGTTACTCCTTTGATACGGGACCGTCAGTTCTAACAATGCCATCACTTATCAATGATGCTTTTAACTGCGTTGGCGAAGATATGAAAGATTGGCTGGAGTTAACACCCCTCACACCCCTCTATCGCGCTTTCTATGCCGATGGCTCACAGCTAGATGTTCACGCAGATACCAATGAGATGGAAGCAGAGATTGCTAAGCACATAAGCAGCACTGAAGCTGCTGGCTATCGCAGATACGTAGATTTTGTTACAAAGCTATATAAGTACGAGATGAATGATTTCATCGATAGAAATATCGATAGTCCCCTGAACTTACTCACACCTAACCTTGCCCGCTTAATCGCGCTCGGCGGCTTCCGCAGACTCTCTCCTAAAGTTAATCAATTTATGAAAGATCCTCGACTACAAAAGGTTTATTCATTCCAGGCTATGTATGCAGGTGTTAGTCCACAGCAGGCTCTAGCCATCTATGCAGTCATCGCATATATGGATTCTGTCAATGGAGTCTTCTTTCCTAAAGGTGGCATGCATGCAGTTCCACGTGCTCTAGCAGCAGCTGCCCAAAAGCATGAAGTGGTCTTTAAATACAACACCACGGTCACAAATGTTGAAGTCAGCAATGGACGCGCAAAAGCAGTCATCACTGAATCTGGTGAGCGCTATGAGTGTGATGCAGTGATTTTGAATCCAGATCTTCCTGTTGCCTACCGCGAATTACTGGGTAAATCACCAGTCACAATCAAACGCCTGAAGTACTCACCTTCGTGTGTGACTCTACTAATCGGCTCCAATAAGAAATATGACTTTGCTGCCCACCACAATATTCACTTTGGCCACTCATGGGATGGCGTCTTTGATGAACTTATTAAGAAGAAGCAGTTAATGAGTGATCCCAGCATCTTGGTTACCGTGCCAACCCATGATGACCCGAATTTAGCTCCTCCTGGTAAGCATTCTTATTATGTTTTGTTCCCGACGCCTAACTTAGATAGCGATATCGATTGGAACAAACAAGCTGGCCCATACCGCGATCAAATGATTAAAACCATTGAAGAGCGCGGATACACAGGCTTTGGTGATTCCATTGAAACTGAAGTCATGACCACTCCCCTTGATTGGAAAAATCAAGGAATGGAGATGGGTGCACCGTTTGCCAGCGCACATACATTTTTCCAAACTGGTCCGTTCAGACCACGCAATATGGCACAAGGAATTGAAAACGTTGTCTTTGCAGGTTCTGGAACACAACCTGGCGTTGGAGTTCCAATGGTCTTGATTTCAGGACGCCTTGCTGCAGAGCGAATTGTGGGACCTGTTAAGTAAATGAATGGGCTGGAGGCATCCTATGCCGAATGCAAAAGATTAAATTCTCTGCACGGCAAAACGTATTACTTAGCAACACTGCTTTTGCCTAAAGCTAAACGTAAGTATGTTCATGCACTTTATGGTTTTGCCCGCTACGCCGATGAAATCGTTGATGATCTTGAATCAACGCTAACAGTTCAAGAGAAGGCTGATGCGTTAGGTGTGTGGGGTAAGAAGATTCTTCAGGATCTAAAAACTGGTAAAAGTGATGATGCAATCGGCCGTGCACTCATTGATACGGTCAATACATTTGCAATCCCCTATGAGTACTTTGAAGCGTTCTTGCATTCAATGACTATGGATTTAACTGTGCAGGAATATCAAACCTATGAAGATCTTGTGGAGTACGTTTATGGTTCCGCTGCAGTCATCGGCCTTGAGATGGTGCCGGTGTTGGGGGTGCTTGAAGAGGGTGCATATGAATGTGCCAAAAAGCTAGGCATCGCTTTTCAGTTAGCTAACTTCATCCGAGATGTGGGAGAAGATTTAGATCGTGGCCGTATTTATCTACCCATTGCTGAGTTAGCTGAGCATGGTGTCACGCGTGAGATGCTTGAAGAGCGAGTTCTTACTCCCCAGATTATTAGCGCACTTAAGTTTCAGATTACCCGCGTGCGCCAACTCCAAGCTGAAGCAACACCAGGAATTCAAATGCTTGCTGCCTCTAGTCGTCCCTGTATTGAAGCGGCAAGTGAGCTCTACTGCGGCATAGTTGATGAAGTAGAAAAGATTGGTTACGACATATTCAACAAGCGCGCCAAGACTTCCACCGTGCGCAGAGTACGTGTCTTTATTTCCGCTTATCTGAAGCGCCTAGCCGTATCCAATTAGTTAATACTCCAAGCACTAGCGCAAAACCAAAGAGCAAATCTTCTATTGGAGCCGATGCGATGCGCAGACCAATAATGGCATCTGGGCTATACATCACAATATCTCTTGAAGTCAGCCACCAATTGGTCAGTAATTGAAAACCAACAATGATTGCATAAGAGGTCCAAAAGACTTTGCGCTTGAGTAATTGCGTATTAAAGAGATAGAGATCAAAAGAGATAGCAAAGAGAGCTGCAAAGATTGCGATTTGTGTATAGGTCATTTGTAGACCTGCCAATGTTTCTTAACCGTACGAACTGCTTCAATAGTCATTAGGGCCGCAATGGGCACAACTATGAAGAACAAATACTCTTCTAGTGGAATGCAAAAAGGCCCATAAATTCCCAGAATTTGATCTCTATCAAAGAACCAGTGGCCATTGGCGATTGCGTATTTATCCCATGCGATAAAGAGAAAAGCTACCGGGGCTATGGCTAGAGCCACTCGCTTAAACTGCTTGAGAACCCCGACCTTTAAAAATACTTCTAGCCAAAATGAGCCAATGACAGTGAAAACAATCATCGCTAGGTATCCATACTTTTGCACGAGATTACGCTACTCTAAGAACCACGGGAGCCGCATACGGCTGAGAGGGTTTGAAATTAAAACCGACCGATTGACCCGTCCGGTAATGCGGATGTGGAAAGGAAACTATGTCATTCACCGTTTTTACAGCCTGGGGCTATGAAGTCTCGGCACTTGAATTCATCGCAGCAATCACTTCAATCACCGGCGTCTGGCTTGGCACAACTGGAAAGCGCATCACATGGCCGTGGTGGGCGCTCAGCAGTGCTCTCTATATGATCTTCTTCTATCAGGTCGATCTCTTTGCAAGCGCGGCTCTTCAAATAGTTTTTATCATTGCCGCAATCTGGGGTTGGCGTGACTGGGCACCAACAGGTGCAGCCCCTGGCTATTTAAATAATCGTCATCGCCTATTCATTGGCGTTGCAACCCTGATCGCAGTCTCTGTCCTTTCGCCACTCTTAGCGCGTGCTGGGGCTGCTGCAACATGGTCTGATGCATTTTTACTTGTTGGTTCTCTTGTTGCCCAGATACTTATGGTCTATGAAAAAGTTGAATCATGGGTTCTCTGGCTCATCATTGATGCTGCCGGCACAATCCAATACGCCTATCTGGGATATTGGTTCACTGCCGCTTTGTATGCCCTCTTCACGCTCGTAGCAATCATCGGTTGGAAGCGCTGGTATGTCCTTAATAGCAATTGATGGCAGAGCCGGTGCCGGTAAAACAACCTTGGCTGCTAGATTTTATAAAGAACTATGCGTTGATAAAACCGTTGGGATCATTCATATGGATGATCTGTATAACGGTTGGGAAAAGGCGTTAGATGAGGGTTTAACTAAAACCTTAGAATCGATTGTGAAGTCGCATCACAACAATGTTGCCTTTGAAATAGAGATCTTCAACTGGCAATCACTCTCTTTTGATTCAAAAAGGGAGATAAATCCGGTTGATGTCTTGATTTTAGAAGGTGTGGGAGCCGGGCAAAAAGTAGTACGTGATGCTGGTGCAACCCTGTATTGGTTAGATATCGATGCTGAAGTAGGAATTGCACGGGTTTTGAATCGAGATGGCAACCAGATTGCACCGCAGATGAAGCAGTGGCAAATTGTGCAAGAAATTCATTTCATGCAAGATAAGACACGCGAAAACGCGGAACACATTCAAAGCTCATAAGGATTAAAGCCCTAAAATTGCCCATATGTCAGATCTATCGGGTGAGCTCATTGATGGGCGTTATCAACTCACCCGCCAGGTTGCCAATGGTGGAATGGCTAGCGTTTATGAAGCAGTTGATACCCGCTTAGATCGAAAAGTTGCAGTAAAGATTATGCACCCGCACTTAGCACAAGATGAAGCATTTGTTAATCGCTTCATCAGAGAAGCTAAGGCTGCTGCTGCGCTTTCTCACCCCAACATCGTTGCCGTGCAAGACCAAGGGTGGAATCAAAATGGAGTTCCTGCCGTCTTTATTGTTATGGAGTTAATTGAAGGTCACACACTTCGTGAATACTTACATGAGCGCGGCAAATTTGAAATCAAAGATGCGATTAACTACCTCACCCCAATCCTTAGCGCACTTGCAGCAGCCCATGATTTGGGAATTGTCCATCGCGACATGAAACCTGAAAATATTTTGATTTCCAAAGAAGGCCGCGTGAAGATTGCAGATTTCGGTTTAGCTCGCGGTGAACTCATTGGTTCAACCATGACTGCTGAATCTAGTGTCATCTTGGGCTCGGTTTCATATCTTTCACCTGAACAAGTACAACGAGGTGTTGCAGATTCTAGAAGTGATGTCTATGCCGTTGGCATCGTGGCATTTGAAATGCTCACTGGGGAAAAACCCTTCCTAGGTGACTCCCCCATCCAGATTGCCTATATGCACGTTAACCAAGAGATTCCATCTCTTCGCACTAAGCGTAAAGACATTCCAGAAGACTTAGATAATTTGATTCTTCAAGCTACCAACCGAGATCCAGATAAGCGTCCGCGCACTGCCGGAGATTTCCTTAAGGCTCTCGAGTCCATTCAAAATCAGATTGACCCTAAAACTAATCAAATGAAATTAGCTCTTGATCTTCCGGTCGAGCCTATTAAGGAAAAGCCTCGGGGCAAGATGAAGAAGCAGATAGTGGAAGAAAAAGAAGAGAGTATTGAAGTTAAAGAAACTACCAGAGAGATTAGAGCTGCAAAGGAAAAGAAAAAAAAGACCAGCAAACGAGTGCGCCGCAACCGTAAAGTCGCGATCATTCTTGCAGTAGCTCTTGGTATTGGTGGTTGGTACACATTGGTTGGACCAGGTTCACGTGTAGTTGTGCCATCGGTAGTCGGTGGCAGATACGAAGAAGCAATTTCAACCCTTTCACCTCTTGGTTTAACAACAGTGATTTTAGAAAAGCGCTTTGATGAAGATATTGCTAAAGGTGCCATTATTGAAACTGATCCCCCAGGTGGCGGACGTGTGGAATCAGGTGGTCAAGTTAAGTTAATCATTTCCAAAGGTCCAGAGCGATACATCATTCCTCCGGTAACTGGACTCACACTACAGGCTGCAGAAGCAACCCTGGAGAAATTTCCATTGATAGTTGGCGCAAACACCGAAGTATTTAATAAGGAAATTCCTAAAGGTTTTGTCATCTCTGCAAAGCCTACATCTGGCACAGAAGTTAAACGTGACACCCCAGTCTCACTTGTCATTAGTAAGGGTATTGAAGCTGTGGCACTTGCTTCTTATTCAGGTAAGAGTGGTGAACAGGCTCTCAATGAATTAAACGATTTAGGTTTTAATATTGAATCTACTTATGCTTTTAATGAAAAGGTTTTATCTGGTGTTGTCATTTCTCAAAACCCTAGCGGTGTTGATGTGGCACCCAAGGGATCAACTGTTACGTTGGTTATTTCTAAGGGTTCACAATATGTATTTATCCCTAACGTCTTTTCATTAGATCAACTCAAAGCAACCCAAGCCTTGCAGGATCTGCAGCTCAAGGTGGTTGTCAAGAAATTGGGAACTAATAAGGTAAAGAAGGTTACAAACATCTCTCCGAAGGTGGGTAGCAAAGTTAAGCGTGGCAGCACAGTCACAATTACCGTAGGGTAAGCCAATGCCTAAGGAGTCAAAGAAGCCACGTATTGGTGCCCACGTCCCAACTACTGGCGGAATGGCAAAGCGCTCCATCGAATATGCCCAAGAAATTGGTGCAAGTGCAATTCAAGTTTTTGCATCCAGTCCACGTATGTGGGCAATGCCAGCGGCTAAGCCTGAACTTGATGAGGCTTACAAAATCAAGGCAGCAGAGATGGATCTTGAAACCTACGTCCATGCTCCTTTTCTTATTAACTTAGGTTCACCCACCGAAGCCACATACATCAACTCTTTAGCGTCTACTAAATATTCTCTCCAACGTGCAGCAGATATCGGAGCTCTTGGCGCAGTTATTCACACAGGCTCTGCTGTAGATGTGAACCATGTTGAAAAAGCATGGAAGCAGATTCATGAAGGCATGATGCCAATCCTTAACGCTCTGACCGATGATGCGCCTTACTTGTTATTGGAACCAACAGCAGGACAAGGCCAATCACTCGTTAAAAAGTTAGATGATCTTGAAAACTATCTAAAGGCTCTGGAGTATCACCCAAAGGTAGCTATCTGTCTTGATACATGTCACGTATTTGCTGCAGGCCACGATATTTCAATTAAAGGCGGCATGACGGCCACTATTGATTTACTAGTCCAGATTGCTGGCGTCGAGCGTTTCCAGCTAGTTCATGCCAATGACTCCATGGATGTGTGCGGAGCGCTTAAAGATCGCCACCAGAACATTGGTGATGGCCACATTGGAGTAGAACCTTTTGCTGAACTTCTGGCTCACCCAGCAGTTGCTAACGCTCCATTAATTCTTGAAACACCAGGCTTGGAGGCAAAACACAAGCCTGAAGTTGCGCTGCTCAAAAAGCTACGAGATAAAAAGTGAGCCAAGCCAAACATCTATTTAAAATGAAGCTAGCCCCATGGGCACTTCTTGCAGTTGCTATGGCCTGGGGTTGGGCTTTTGTGATCATGAAAGATGCCATCCAGCGTCAGAGTGTGAACAACTTTCTTTTCACCAGATTCCTTCTGGGCACAGTCGTACTGGTGCTTATTCGCCCCCAGGTTTTGAGGCTTCTTAATAAAGACGTGCTACTTCGTGCTGGAGCCGCTGGTACCTTTCTAGGTCTTGGTTTCATATTCCAAACTCTGGGTCTTGCTCGAACAGGCGCCGCAATTACAGGTTTTGTTACCGGCCTATATGTTGTTTTAACACCTCTGATTGCCTGGTTAGTTTTAAAGCAAAAGGTCAATAGCTTCACATGGAGCTGCATTGCCGTTGCAACCGTTGGACTTGGATTGCTTTCCATTCATGGATTTTCTGTTGGTATTGGTGAACTCCTTGTATTTATCAGTGCAATTTGTTTCGCCTGCCACATCATTGCCCTGAGTAAGTGGAGCTCTGGCCGTGATGTTTATGCCATGACGGTGGTGCAGTTGTTTATGTGTGGTCTGCTCTCTGGAATCGCATCTATTCCAGGAGGTTATTCACCGCCACCTGATGCAAGTGTGTGGGGTGTGGTCATCTTTACGGCCGTCTTCGCAACTGCAATTGCTTTCATTATTCAGACATGGGCCCAGGCACACATGAGCCCAACAAAAGTAGCGGTCATTTTGACTATGGAAGTTGTCTTTGCCGCCATCTTTGCAATCATCTTTGGTGGTGAGCGCTTAACTCTGCAGAGCGCACTCGGTGGAATCCTTGTTGTGACTGCTATGTATTTGATAGTTATCAAAGAGTCAAAGTAGGCTCGCTACCATGGCAATCGATCTTCGCTCAGACACAGTTACCCGCCCATCTCAAGGCATGCGTGATGCAATTTCATCTGCCCCCGTTGGCGATGACGTCTATAGCGATGATCCAACAGTTAACTCACTTGAAGAGCGCGTAGCTGCACTCTTTGGAAAAGAAGTTGGCCTCTTCACTCCAACAGGTTCCCTTGCCAATCAATTAGCTATTCGAATGCTTGTTAATCCCGGCGAAGAACTACTTGCTGAAACAAATTCACACATCGTTCGCGCAGAACTTGGCGCAGCGGCGGTATTTAGCGGCATCACTACCCGCACTTGGCCTGCAACTCACGGATTATTAAAGGCTGCCGATGCGCTAGAAATTGCCCGTCCCGACTCTGGACCATATCTAGTTTCAACCACAGCTATTGCTGTTGAAAATACGCATAACTTTGGCGGCGGAACAGTGCAACCATTTGATGAAATTAAAGCCCTTCGCAAAGGCGCAGATGCAATGGGTTTAGCTCTTCACTTAGATGGTGCTCGTATCTGGAACGCACATGTTGCAAGCGGTGTTTCCTTTAGCGAATATGGAAAATACTTTGACACCATCAGCGTCTGCCTATCTAAAGGTTTAGGTGCACCTATTGGTTCAGTAATGCTTTCAACTAAGGAGCGTGTTGCAAAGGCACGTGTGTGGCGCAAGCGTTATGGCGCAGGTATGCGCCAGGTTGGTCTTTTAGCTGCAGCTGGTCACTACGCACTTGATAACAACATTGATCGCTTGGCCGAAGATCATCGCCGAGCTAAAGACATTGCAGTTGCAATTGCCGCCATTGATTCTTCACTCATCGACCCAACAACGGTTCAAACAAATATCGTGGGATTAGATCTTGCTCATCTACCAATAACCGCTGCAGAGTTAGCAACACGCTGCCGCGAAAAGGGTTTATGGATTAGCGCTCTGGGTCCAAAGTATGCGCGCCTTGTAACTCACTTAGATTTTGATGATGATCAATGCAAAGAAGCAATAGAGATTTTAAAGGTAGCCCTCGTGGCGTAATAGCCACTCTTTCTTATTAACTCCATAAGCATAATTTCCCAACGCTCCCCCAGTCTTCACAACGCGGTGGCATGGAACAACCAACATAATCGCGTTATTAGCACAGGCACTTCCTGCTGCACGCACTGCTGCAGCTGATCCAGCTCGCTCTGCAATATCTGAATACGACATCACTTTGCCACCAGAGATCTTGCGCATAGCTTTCCAAGCAGCTTGTGAAAATGGTGCCCCTGCCTGGCTGACTTTGATGCCGTTAATGGCAGTGATGTCGCCGTCGAAGTAATCATCGATTAAATCACTAATGACGGGAATTGATTTAACAATCTTTATATCTTTGCCAGCTTTGAAAGCGCTGATACTTGAAAGATTTGCCCCAATCAAAATCTGATCATCGGCTAGAAGATTCAAATTTCCAACAGGTGTCTTATGGGTAGTTACTAATAATGTCACAAGGAGAAAATTAGCGGTCGCGCAACATCTCAGCAACCAGGAAGGCTAACTCCAAGGACTGAGAGTGATTTAAGCGCGGGTCGCAAGCAGTCTCATAGCGAGAAGCAAGATCCTCATGCGAAATCTGTTCGCCACCACCAACGCACTCAGTGACATCATCACCGGTGAGTTCGATATGGATTCCGCCTGGATGTGTGCCAAGTGCTTTGTGGACTTCAAAGAAGCCTTTAACTTCATCCATGACATCGTCAAACTTACGTGTCTTATAGCCTGTTGGTGCTTCATAGGTATTACCGTGCATGGGATCGCACACCCACAAAACCTTTGCACCAGAGTTAGTAACTCCATCAACAAGTGCTGGCAGAGCTTCGCGAATCTTGCCAGCGCCCATGCGTGTAATAAAAGTAATACGTCCCGGTTCGCGGTTGGGATCTAGCTTGTCAATTAAAGCAAGTGCGTCATCGACTGTGGACTTAGGCCCAAGCTTTACGCCAATTGGATTTCGAACCTTAGAAGCAAAATCAACATGTGCACCGTCCAGCTGGCGTGTGCGCTCACCGATCCAGATGAAGTGACCTGACACATCGTATGGATTACCTGTGCGTGAATCGATTCGTGTCAACGCCTTCTCATATTCCAAAATCAAAGCTTCATGGCTTGAGAAGAAATCAACTGATTTAAATGATTCGGGATCTACTCCTGCAGATTTCATAAATGAAAGTGCACGGCCAATTTCACTTGCCATCTTTTCATAACGCTCGCCCACAGATGAATCGCGGATGAAGCCCTTGTTCCATTCATGAACCTGTCGAAGATCTGCGAAACCACCTTGTGTGAAAGCGCGCACTAAGTTCAAAGTTGACGCTGATGTGTTGTAAACGCGCACTAAACGGTGTGGATCTGGTGTGCGAGTACTTTCAGTAAATTCAATTCCATTAACTGCATCTCCGCGATATGCAGGAAGTGTTATATCCCCACGGGTCTCCATATCATTCGAGCGTGGCTTAGCAAACTGCCCCGCCATTCGTCCGACCTTTACGACCGGTAATGATGAGTAGTACTGCAAGACCGCAGCCATCTGCAAAATAGTTTTAATACGGTTTCTAATTGAATCAGCTGTGGCTGCAGCAAATGTTTCTGCGCAATCTCCACCTTGTAACCAAAAAGCTTTTCCTTCTGCAGCAAGTGCAATACGTGCCTTTAAATCATCACATTCACCAGCAAAGACAAGTGGTGGAAATGATTTAAGTTCAGCAACTGCCGCCTTGATCGCAGCACCCTCTGGACCGCCAGGCCATTGTGGTTGTTGGGCAGCCACAAGTCCGGGCGTGAAGAGATTATCCAGAGAAGAATTCATGGGATAAGAATAGAGAATCAATTGATAATCGCGTACCGCAATTATCCGAAGAAGATCTCTGACTCCTTATAGCGCTCTAGGGGAACGAGTTTGAGCTGTTCTGTGGCAGATGCCAGCGGAACACGCACGATATCGGTGCCATGAAGTGCAACCATCTTGCCCCAGTCACCTTCATGAGCCGCGGTGATTGCATGCAGACCAAATCGTGTAGCTAGAACACGGTCAAATGCTGTAGGAGATCCGCCACGTTGAATGTGGCCCAAAACAGATGTGCGTGCTTCCTTGCCAGTGCGTGCTTCAATCTCACTAGCAAGCCAATCACCAATACCTGAAAGCTTCACGTGACCAAATGAATCAAGTGTCTGATCTTTCACACTCATGTCGCCATCTTGAGGAATAGCACCTTCTGCAATAACGATGATTGGCGCGTAGTGAGATTTGAATCGAGATTCAACCCATTGGCATACCTTTTCGATTGAGAACTTTTGCTCTGGAATCAAAATACACGCTGCACCGCCTGCAAGACCTGAGTGCAGTGCAATCCAGCCAGCATGGCGACCCATTACTTCAACGATTAAGGCGCGGTGATGTGACTCTGCTGTTGTGTGCAGACGATCGATAGCTTCAACTGCGATATTGACAGCGGTATCAAATCCAAATGTGTAGTCAGTATTGTTCAAATCATTATCAATTGTCTTTGGAACACCAATAACTTTTACGCCAAGTGAATCAAGTTTTGTTGCAACGCCCAATGTATCTTCGCCACCGATTGCAATAAGTGCATCGATTCCAGCCTTAGCAAGGTTGTCCTTAATCTTTTCTACGCCGCCCTCAATCTTGAAAGGGTTGGTGCGAGAAGATCCCAAGATTGTTCCGCCGCGAGGCAAGATGCCGCGAGTTGTTTCAATATTGAGAGGCATCGTTAAGCCCTCTAGTGGACCCTTCCAACCATCACGGAAACCAACAAATTCATGTCCGTACTCTTTAACGCCTTTACGAACTACGGCGCGGATCACAGCATTTAGACCTGGGCAATCTCCGCCACCAGTAAGCACACCAATACGCATTATTAACTCCACTAAAAAGAAAATGATGAAGGGCTCGAGCTATCAAAAGCGCCCGGCCTGTGGTCAACGCTGACTGGAACAGTCTAGCCTTGCCACATGGGTAATCAACAAATCATCGCTGGCGTGGATTCATCTACTCAGTCAGTAAAAGTAGTGATGCGCGATGCCCACACGGGGCACCTAGTGCGCCAAGGCCGCGCAGCACATCCTGATGGCACAGAAGTTGATCCCACACATTGGAAAAACGCCTTAGATAGTGCAATAAAAGATGCCGGTGGTCTCGAAGATGTTCAAGCTATTTCTATTGCAGGGCAACAACATGGAATGGTCGCACTCGATAACAGTGGCGAAGTAATTAGACCGGCATTGCTATGGAATGACACACGTTCTGCAAAAGCTGCCGAAGATTTAAACCGCGAAGAGGGTGGCAATGCCGAGATTGCTCGCAAAGTTGGCTCTGTATTAGTTGCATCATTTACTGCATCAAAGCTTCGCTGGATGGCAGATAACGAACCAGAAAATGCTGCTCGTGTTGCATCTGTGGCCCTTCCTCACGATTGGCTCTCGTGGCAACTCCAGGGCAGTAAAGATTTCTCCACGCTATTTACAGATCGTAGTGATGCATCTGGAACTGGATATTTTGATCCAACAACTTCTCACTACCGCGAAGATATTTTGCGTCTAGCCCTGCGCCATGATCTAGAACTGCGATTGCCTAAAATAATTGCACCCAACTCTTTTGGTGGAACAACAACAACTGGAATACCAATTGCCGCAGGTGCTGGCGATAACGCTGGAGCAGCTCTCGGCGTGCAGGCACAACCAGGCGATGTCATTGTTTCTCTAGGAACTTCTGGCACAGCATTTGCTGTTTCTGAAACTCCCACCCATGATGCAAGTGGAGCGGTTGCAGGTTTTGCCGATGCAACTGGTCGCTTCTTGCCTCTTGTCTGCACATTAAATGCTGCCCGCATCATGGATGCAGCCACAAAGATTCTTGGTAAAACTCATGATGAAGTCGGCGCACTTGCACTCTCTGCAAAACCAGGTGCTAACGGTTTAACTCTTTTGCCATATTTTGAAGGTGAGCGAACTCCTAACCGCCCAAATGCAACTGGCGTCTTTTCTGGGATGAATTTAAATAACTCCAATCAGGCTGATATTGCACGTGCCATGATCGAAGGAATGTTGGCTGGATTGGCCGATGCTGTTGATGCACTAGTTGCGCTAGGCGTAAACGTCAATCGCATACTTCTCATTGGCGGAGCTGCAAAGAACCCTGCGATTCCAACAATTGCTAGTGCACTCTTTGGCCGTGAAGTTCTTGTGCCGCCTGCAGGTGAATATGTTGCAGATGGCGCAGCTAAACAAGCTGCATGGGCGCTACTAGGGCAAATGCCAACGTGGGATTTAGGCAATGTTTCACACCATCATTCACAAACAACTCCACATGTAATGGATAAATATCGAACTCTGCGAGATAACACAGCAACGTGGTAGAGCTTTAAGCGGTAACTCGAACACCCTTACCAACAACAATGATTCCACCCGGACTAATTGTGAATCGCGAACGATCGCGCTCTAAATCAACACCAATCTGAGCACCTGGCTCAACTACAACGTTCTTATCCAAAATCGCATTGCGCACGATAGATTTATCACCAATACGAACTGATGGCATCAACACTGAGCCTTCAACAATTGCGGCACGACCAACAGCGACATCGTAAGAAACCACTGAACCATGCAGGATTCCGCCAGCAATAATCGAGCCAGCACCAACAATGGAGTCGTGTGCTCCGCCGCTTTCGCTGAACTTGGCAGGTGGAAGTGATGGTGGATTTGTGAGTAAAGGCCATTCGCGGTTGTAAAGATTAAAGATGGGATGAACTGAAACTAAATCCATGTGTGCGTCATAGTAAGAATCAATTGAACCAACATCTCGCCAGTAACCCTTATCTCGATCAGTTTCACCTGGAACAACGTTATTGGCAAAGTCATAAACCTTTGCTTCACCATTTTTAGTTAGAAAAGGAATGATATTTCCACCTAAGTCATGGCGAGATTCAATATCTTCAGAATCGATAATGAGCGCTTCTTCCATAACGCTGCGCTTAAAGATGTAGTTACCCATGGATACTAAAGAGAGATCTGGATGTCCTGGCATTGCAGGTGGATCTGATGGCTTTTCATGAAATGCCTTAATGGTGATTCCATCATCGGCTAACTCAATAACTCCGAATTCATGGGCTTCAGAGCGTGGCATGCGAATTGCGGCCACAGTAATTCCTGCACCAGTTTCAACATGTTGTTCAAACATTTGGCTTGGATCCATGCGATAAACGTGGTCTGCACCAAAGACCAAAACATGCTCAGGGTCTTCATCGTGAATTAAATTAAAGTTCTGCAAAATCGCATCAGCACTACCTGTATACCAGCGTGGTCCTAAGCGCTGCTGTGCAGGAACTGGGGTGATGTAGTTGCCAAGAAGTGCCGACATCCGCCATGTTGTTGTTATGTGACGATCAAGTGAATGGGACTTATATTGCGTCAGCACTGCAATCTTTAACATGCTGGCATTTACAAGATTTGATAAAACAAAATCAATCAGACGATACGAACCACCAAACGGAACTGCAGGCTTTGCGCGATCTGCAGTAAGAGGCATTAAACGCTTTCCCTCACCGCCGGCAAGGACAATTCCAAGGGGAAGTTTAAGTTTTGCCATGTGCTAACGATAGCCTGTACCTCTTGATGCGGGTAGGGGGTATAGATGAGCGAGCTAAAAGTTGGCATCGTTACCAAAGAATGGCCCCCTGCTATCTATGGTGGTGCTGGCGTGCATGTATTGCAGTTAACGCAAGCTCTTCGCACAATCAAAGATATTCATGTTGATGTCCACTGCTTTGGTGGAAAGCGCGATGATGCCTTTGGGTATGACACTCCATCAGAGTTTGCTTCAGCTAATCCTGCAGTCCAAGCGATTGCAACTGATCTTGAAATAGCAAGGAATTTATCCAACGTTGATTTAGTTCATTCACATACTTGGTATGCAAACATGGCTGGCCACTTTGCATCCTTGCAATATTCAATCCCCCACATTGTTAGTGCGCATTCACTTGAACCATTACGCCCATGGAAAGCTGAACAACTTGGCGGCGGATATGCAATTTCATCGTGGGCTGAAAAAACCGCCTATGAAAGCGCAGCAGCTATTATTGCCGTTAGTGATGGGATGCGCGCTGATGTCTTAGCTGCATATCCTGCAGTTGATCCTAACAAAGTTGTGACAATTCGAAATGGTGTGGACACAGCAAAATTTGCGCCAAATAACGACGCATCTGTTCCCGCTAAATACGGCGTCACTGGCCCTTATGCAATTTTCGTTGGCCGCATCACCAGACAAAAAGGTATGGCTCATTTACTTCGTGCCTGGAAAGATGTCCCTGCCGAATATGGCCTTGTATTAGCTGCAGGTAGCCCAGATGAAGAGGGCATTGGCAAAGAAGTTGCAGATTTGATTGCTGAACTACAAAAGAGCCGCAGCAATATATGGTGGATTAAAGAGATGCTCCCACACGCTGAACTAACTGCGATGTTGAGCCAAGCCCAGCTATTTCTCTGCCCATCTGTCTATGAGCCACTTGGAATTGTTAACTTAGAGGCGATGGGCTGTGAAACTGCCGTGTTGGCATCACGCGTAGGTGGCATCCCAGAAGTTGTTGCCGATAAAAAAACTGGCGAATTAGTTGACTACAACGGTGATGGTCCATCCTTTGAAGCTGCCTTCTCAGAATCCATTACGCGTTTAATGTCACAACCAGAACTGCTACAAAGGTATGGAACTGCTGGCAGAGTACGCGCCATGAAGGAATTTGGTTGGGACACTGTTGCCACTGCGACCCTTGCACTCTATCGCCGTGTGATCGAATAAATGACTCGTAAATCCTGGATCCTCTTTGGCATTGTCGGCTTTTTGTGGGGAATTCCTTACCTACTCATGAAGGTAGCTGTTGCTGATATTCCACCTGCGCTAATCGTGGCTGGGCGCACACTCATTGGTGCTGCAATTTTGATTCCAATTGCAATGAAGAAAAATACTTTCAAAGACGCAATCAATGGCATTAGGTATGTCATCCCATACGCTGTGCTTGAAATGGTTGGCCCTTGGATTCTCATAACAAGTGCTGAAAAAGAAATTTCATCAGGTCTTGCTGGACTATTAATTGCAACAGTTCCAATCTTTTCAACTATTTTCTCTTCCCTTCGTGGAGATCACAGCGTCTGGCAACCAAAGAGAATCTTTGGCCTAGTCGTTGGTTTTATTGGAATCGTTGCACTTGTCGGCATTGAATCAATTACAGGAAGTAGCAATCCAAAGGCGATTGCAATGGTAATTCTTGCGGCAATCATGTATGCCTACGCGATTCTTATGATCACCGCTAACTTGCCAGGTGTTGATGGAATTGCGATTAACGGTTTGGCAATGGGGATTACCTGTCTTTTCTATACGCCCATTGCAATTGCAGTGTGGCCAAGTAATCCAGTTTCGGCACAAGCAATCACTGCTCTCGTGGCATTAGGGGTATTGAGCACTGCTATTGCCTTCATGCTCTTCTTTATTGTCATTGTGGAAATCGGCCCAGCGCGTGGATCTTTAACAACCTATGTCAACACAGCAGTTGCAATCGTCCTTGGAATAGTTATTTTAAACGAGCCAATTACCTTAGGAATTATTGTCGGTCTGCCTATGGTTATTCTAGGTTCTTATCTAGCAAGTCGTAAAGAAAGAGTTTAACGACGCTCTTCAAAACCTAGTTTGTCGAGCATGCGAGCATCACGCTGCCATTCTTTAGAAACCTTAATATGAAGACCTAGGAAAATCTTGGCAACTAGTGCTCGCTCAATATCTGCGCGTGCTCTAATACCAATCTCCTTTAACCGAGCGCCTTGGTGACCAAGCAGGATTGCGCGCTGTGTGTCACGTTCAACGTGAATAGTTGCATGAACATCATAAAAGGGGCGTGATCCCTTTTCCTCTCGCTCACCAAACTCATCAATTGTCACAACAATGGAGTGAGGCAGTTCTTCTCGGACATCCTGGAGCGCAGCTTCTCGGATGAACTCACATATCAACTGTTCAATTGCTTGATCACTAGTGGTGCCTTCAGGGTAATAAGCAGGACCGGCAGGAAGTGCAGCCCCAATGAGTTGGTTGAGTAAATCAATTTGGTCGTGAATAGCAGCAGAGACCGGAATGATTTCATCCCACGTAAAGCCCTGGGCTAGCTCCATAATTCCAGTTAAGCGAAGTGCCAGCTTTTCTTTAGAGAGTAAATCTGTCTTTGTAATAACTGCAAACTTCTTAGCTCGTGGATGCTTCGCTATTTCTTGCGCGATGTATACATCCCCCGCACCTGAAGTCTCATCGGCTGGAATGCAGAGAATTACAACATCAACTGAGTCCATGGATTGATCAACGACAGCGTTGAGGCGATGGCCCAAAAGGGTTTTAGGTTTATGAACTCCGGGAGTGTCAACTAAGACTGCTTGGAAGTTATCACCATGGACGATGCCTCGAATAGCACTACGGGTGGTGTTGGGATGATGTGAAGTAATTGCAATCTTGCTACCAACTAAAGCGTTAATGAGAGTTGATTTCCCAACGTTAGGGCGGCCAACAATGGCAACGAAGCCCGAACGGAAATCACTCATAGGCTTATTCTCTCATTGATTTGCACCAATGAACTCCACAGCATCTGCAACTGATGTGATCAATTCTGCGGCACGTTCACTAATTAAGCGATGACATCCCTGGCTCATTACAGAGTTGATTGGTCCTGGAATTGCCATGACTGGACGAAGCAGTTCTGCAGCATCGCGTGCGGTGCGAAGAGATCCACTTTGAAATGCGGCTTCAACCACCAGCGTTGCTTTGGCAATCGATGCGATTAATCTATTCCGCACCAAAAATCTAGAGGGCATCGCATTCACGTGTGGCATGAGCTCACTAATCAATGCACCGTTGACACGCATTTCATCAAAGAGCTTTTGGTTAGATTTTGGATAAGCAACTTCTATCCCCGTTGCCAATACTGCGATAGATCGTCCATTGGCTTGCAGCGTTGCACGATGTGCATAGGAATCAACTCCATATGCTCCTCCACTAATTATCGTCCAACCTAAATCTGAAAAAGCTCGTGCAAAATCACTAGCAACGTTTGCTCCATAATTTGTCGGTTTGCGTGAACCAACAATCGCTAGCGCTGGAGTTATGAGCGAAGTTGAATCCCCCGCAACAATTAATCCAATAGGTGGATTAATGAGTTGATTAACTCCTATAGGCCAATGCTCATGCTCGGGAGTCAGGAACTGAGCTCCGGCTTTTTCAATCTCACAAAGAATCTGGCCTACTTCGGCAGTTCGTATCGAAGTAATGATTGCTGTGGTTTTCTCTGCTGGATAAGTCCCGGAAAGAATGGATTCTAAAACTTTAAGGGCACCGAACTGTGAAATCTGGGAAGTCCAGAAGAAATGTCCGGGTTCAATGCATGAGAAAAGAATGGCGCGGGCTTCAAAAGGGGTAAGAAATGCAGGAGTTTGTATGTACATAAGGCGCCACGCTAAAACTGGCAGGTGATAAAAAGGCTTAGAGAAACTACTGCTTGTGAATAAGTGCAGCTACATTTGAAAAAGACTGGCGGTGTTGTGCACAAGGCCCATGATCATTGAGGGCCTGTGTGTGAGCGGCAGTGATGTATCCCTTGTGAGCAGCAAAACCATAGAGTGGAAACTCTGTATCCATCTGGCGCATAATGCGATCACGTGTGACTTTTGCAACCACAGATGCAGCACTAATGCTGACAACTACTTGGTCTCCTTTCCACACAGCTAAATTGGGAAAACCTAAACCTTCAATTGCATAACCATCAGTTAAGACATAGGCGGGGGTTATATCGAGCCCATTAACCGCTCTGCGCATGCCATCAAGATTTGCTGCGTGCACACCACGGGCATCAACTTCTTCTGCTGGCACAATCACCACACTAATGCTGGCAGCAATTGATTGAATCAGTTCAAAGACTTCATCTCTTTTACTTTCACTGATCTCTTTTGAATCTCGAACCGGTGCAAGCTCTGGTGCAAAAGGATCATTTAATACAACAGCTGCAATTACTAACGGTCCAGCACATGCCCCACGTCCAGCTTCATCAACGCCGGCTATGGGTGAGATTCCTGCTTGCGTGAGCAGCTTCTCAATAACCTTCATACAGAACTATTTCAGAACGTTGATTTGTGGAACGAAAGTAATATGTTTGAAAGGCCAGATGACTGCAACTACTCGGCCTGTAACGCGAGAGAGTGGAACAAATCCTTTATTAATATCTTCTTGGTGATATCTAGAATCCGCACTTGCTCCGCGGTGATCTCCCATAACCCAGATTTTTCCTTTAGGAACAGTGACATCAAAATCCATATCACTAGGCTTATTTCCAGCAAAGATATATGGCTCAGTAATTGCTGTGCCATTAACGGTTAATAAACCAGCCTTGTCACAGCAAACAATATGATCGCCGCCAACACCAATGACGCGCTTGACCAAGTACTGCTTAGCTGGGTTGGGCAATACACCGACTGCAACTAGACCTGTCTTTACCTTGGCAACATATTTATTTGTTGAATAATCAGTAATTTCAGGTAACCAACCAGCAGGATCGCGGAAAACGACTACATCACCGCGAGCGATATTGCGCGAAAGGAATGGGACTTTGTTCACTGCAACGCGATCTTTGATCTGCAAAGTGTTTTCCATAGAACCAGATGGAATATAGAAAAACTGGACTAGAAATGTTTTTATAAGCAGGGAGACAACAAGTGCAACTACAACAAGGATTGGGAGCTCCCGTAGGAGGGAACCCTTACGACGCATTAACGTGATTATTCGGCTTTAGGAGTTTCTTCAACAACTTCTTCAGCAACTGGGGCTTCAACAACTGCCTCAACTACTGGAGCCTCTATAACTGCCTCAACTACTGGGGCTTCAACAACTTCCTCAACAACAGCAGCAACTACAGGTGCGATTGGTTCTGGTGTTGAAAGAATTCCATCACCGTAACCTTCAACACCATCACGCTTTTCGCGAATCTTTGCAGCCTTACCGCGAAGATCACGTAGGTAGTAAAGCTTGGCGCGACGAACTTCGCCCTTCTTTACTAATTCAATCTTTTCAATAACTGGCGTGTGAACTGGGAATGTGCGCTCTACGCCAACACCGTAAGAAATTTTACGAACTGTAAATGTTTCACGAACGCCATCACCTTGACGACGGATAACGATTCCTTGGAATACCTGAAGACGGCTCTTGCTACCTTCGATAACACGGACGTGAATCTTGAGCTCATCGCCAGCACGAAACTGCGGGATGTCTTTGCGCAGCGATGCTGCATCTACGGCGTCAAGAATGTTCATGGAATTCGTCCTTTTTTATCTTCATCTATTAAGCACCGGCTGTGGCAGGTGCAGACTGCGTATCTTGCCACAGAAGGGGCCCTGAGCGTAAATCGGGTAAATCTAGGCGGGAATCTCCCGCATGAGCGCGGCATGCAGGTGGGCTCCACCAGCCACGGTTAACTCCATCCCCCGCCATGCATGGGTAGTCACAATAGCCCCAGCTTCTGTGGCAACTAATGCCGCTGCGGCTATGTCCCACTCTTTTAATCCGGTTTCTATATAGCCATCCACCATCCCAGTTGCCACACAACATATATCCACCGCCGCTGCTCCTATACGCCTGAAGTCACGAACTTTCGGAAGAAGTTTGTTCACTAAATCCAGTTGATTTATGCGATCTTTTACATCGTATGCAAAGCCAGTTGAAATTAGGGCTCGATTTAATTCAATCGGTTCATTGCATAAAATTGGTGAGTTATTTAGATATGCACCACCGGCACGGCTTGCATGCCATGTTGAATCAATGGTTGGCGCATGCACCACTCCTACCACCGCTCCTTGAGCATCTTTGACGGCAATACTTATATTCCATGCTGGAAGTCCATAGAAATAATTAACGGTTCCATCAACTGGATCTATAACCCAGGTATATCCAGATTTGCTCGTCCTGTCAGCACCTTCCTCACCAATGATTCCATCATCTGGTCGCACAGCAAGAATGGCATTAACTATAAGTTTTTCGCTAGCAACATCCATCTGCGTTGCAATATCTATTGCAGTTGATTTAGATGTTAACTCCCAAGAGGCTGGGCGATCAACCAATAGACGGCCAGCTTGCGCTCCTATATCCAATGCCAACTCTAGAAGTTCATCATTAATGCTCACTTGGACATCCTAACCCTGTCATAGGATGGGCACCATGTTCTCGGCATATACAACCCTGTTTCGCACACCGGGAGCGATGAGATTTTCAATTCCAGCCCTCATCGGCCGAATGCCGATATCGATGGATTCATTAGCGCTAATTTTTATCGTTGTTGCCGTCAGTGATTCCTATGCTTTAGCTGGGGCGCTGAGTGCGGTTGCATCCATAGTTATCTCTATTGCAACACCATTTTGGTCTCGTGTTGCAGATCGAATCGGACAACGAAAGATGTTGCTGCGAGTTGTCCCGCTCAAAATTGCTGGTCTCTCACTCTTTATCGCCCTAGTGATGAATGGAGCACCTATCTGGACATGGTTCATTTCTATCGTTGTGGCTGAACTTGCTTCAATAAATACCGGTGGGTTAGTGCGACGCCGCTGGTTACATGTTTTAAGTCCAGATAAATCAACTACCGCTGAAGATGAAAAAGATAAACATGTAGTCAATACCGCTTACTCTTATGAAGCTTTGATGGATGAGATTGTTTTCATCGTTGGTCCCATTACTGCTACGGCATGTGCTACATCGATTGCACCTGCGGCCGGATTAATTGCTGGAATGATTTTGATGTCTATTGGACTGCCTCTCTTTGCAATGCAACGAGCAACTGAGCCACCTCCATCACCTGTACGCGTTAAGGATCCGCATCCCCCAGTTATTGGAATACCCATCGTTCAGGCAATAGCACTTGCCACAACTTTGACTGGTGGATTCTTTGGTGCAATCGCAATTACTGTCGTTGGATTTGCCGAAAGCCAAGGACAAAAATCACATTCGGGTTTGCTCCTTGGGTTATGGGCTGCAGGCAGCGCAGTCAGCGCCATCATTAATGGCTTATTAAAGTGGAAAACCTCATATGTGGGACGCTTCCTAATCTTCTTAAGCGCGCTGACCCTTCTATCAGTTCCGTTTATATTTGTGGATTCAATATTCTGGCTAGCCGTTGCGCTCTTCTTTAATGGCTTTGCTATCGCACCTTTAATCGTAAATGCCTACGGTGTTGTGCAAGAAGTGGTGCCAAGTGAACAGATCACCGAATCATTTACATGGGTCGTGGCAGGCATGCCGTTAGGTGGTGCAATCTCTAGCGCACTCGGCGGATGGATCATCGATACCTATGGGGCACAAAGCGCTTTCTGGGTGCCCTTGGGATTTATGTGTGCAGCTTTATTAGCCACACTGCCCTACTTTCGCGTTTATAAGGGGCTCATCCATTACTCTCTGAACCGTGACTGAGCTTCGATTAAATGGCAAGAGTGAGGAAGGTACTCACTTGTCCCTCCATGACAATGATGGCAATGAGTTCACCGTTCGCATTAGCGACACTTTGCGCGCCACAGTTAATCAGCCTCGTCTTTCTGCAGTTCCAGAACAAGAAAGTGACACTATTTCTATTAAAGAGATTCAGCGTCGCTTACGTGCTGGTGAGTTAGCAGAAGAGTTAGCTCGCGAAAATAATATTCCGATTGAAAAGATCGAACGCTTCTCTGGCCCAATCTTGCAAGAGCGCATCTACATCATTGATCAAGCCCAACAAGTCTCAGTTCGCAAAGAAGGAAGCCGCGACCCAGTTAACTTATTAGGCGTTGTTGTTTCTCGTCTTGCCCCGCGCAATATCGATCTTTCAGATCTTTCCTGGAACACATGGCGCCATGAAGATTCAACATGGACAGTTGAACTGCATTACCCAAACACCAGCGGTGTTGGAATTGCGCAATGGAACTTTGACACCACTCGCCGCATCCTTACATCTATGGATGAAAATGCGCGTTGGATGATGGGCGATGAGCCACCAGCACGACAGATGCCAGCACCTGGACTTGTGTACTCAGATGCGAATCACCCTTCCTTGCGCGATGAAATCACCTCTATGCCAGAAGTTCCACGCTTAGCCGTCATTCGCGAACTGCCAGATGATGAGGCTGCACGTGATGGTGTTGTTGCACGAGCCAAGGTTCCTAGCTGGGATGAAATTATGTTCGGAATTAAACCAACTGAAGATCAGTAATTAACTCAAAGCTGAAGTTAACAATCCAACCTGAGTTTCAATCTCGCTATCCCCACCATGATGGCCAACCATTGCGCCTTCTTTTTCAGCACGTTCTGGATCAAGTAGAACAAGTCCACCTTGGGCAATAGCGATTACTTCACCCATGCGATCAAGTGCATCGGCGCTTATCTGACTACCAAAGAGGTTGGTAGCAACTACTTCTTCGCGAGTTAGAACCGTTGCCTTAGAACCTAAAAACTCTTTCCATCTCATAGCTAATTCACTTCGTGCGCTCACGCTGTCATTTTCTGGAGATAAATAAAGATGTCTAGCTCTAGGCTCACCCGCAATAACAGCCACACCTTCTAGCAATGGATTATCTTGCCCAATAACTATTTTCTCGCTGACATTAACCATTCCATGATCTGAAGTGAGCCAAATGCGGGTGCCATGTGGCATCTCTTTCATCAGATTTGAAAACATCTGATCAATCATTGAAAGTACCGCTAACCACTTATCGCTTCCCACACCATCGCTGTGTCCAGCTGAATCTAAATCATTAACATAGAGATAAACAAAAGATGGTGACTTTTGCAGTGCAGCTTTGGTCTCAGCAATTAAATCTGCTGCAACATTTGCACCTTTGTAGTTAGCGCCACGGAAAACTGCTCGTGTGAACCCTGAGTTCTCATAGCGCTTAGCTGCAACATGTGTGACATTGATGTTCTCAGCAACTGCGCGCTCAAACAAAGTTGGTATTGGCTGCCAGTTAATAGGATCAACGCGCTCGTCCCACTTAAGTGCATTGAGAATTCGACCACCGCTGCGTGGGACTTGCACGGTGTAACCCAACATACCGTGTACGCCAGGCAAAGTTCCAGTTGTTAACGTGGCTAACGAGGTGGCGGTAGTTGATGGAAAAGAAGTTTTTATTGTTGAAAACTTAGTCAGGCGCGAGATTGTGGGCATCGCATCGCCGTATTTTTCAATTATATCTTCGCCAAAACCATCGATAAGAAATAGAAGTTCTCGCCCACCAGGTGAAGGCCCAACAGCTAAAAGGTCTTCGGAAGTCGATAGCCCTAGGGATGTAAAGATCGATGGAGTTATCTGGGACAAATGCACGTTCATATCTTCTCATTACATCGGCTAAGGTTGACCCATGAAGAGTGCAATTAAATATTCAGCCGAAGTTTCGGCTGCAGTTGCAGCGGGTACGCCCATCGTTGCACTCGAATCTACGATTATTAGCCATGGATTACCCCGCCCATCCAATCTTTTGGTTGCCCAAGAGTGCGAACGCATTATTCGCCAGCGCGGAGCCGTCCCAGCCACAATTGCACTCCTTGATGGTGTTGTTCATATCGGTCTTGAAGCCAATGAGTTAGATGAGATAGCCAATCGTGATGATATTTCTAAAGCTTCTAGCCGAGATTTAGCAATCATCATTGCTCAGGGCAAGAGTGCAGCAACAACAGTTGCAGCCACAGCTCACATCGCAGCAATTGCTGGAATTAAAGTATTTGCAACTGGTGGTTTAGGCGGCGTTCACAGAGGTGCCAATGAATCTTTTGATGAATCAGCTGACTTAACTGCGCTCTCACAACTAGATATGACTGTTGTCTGTGCTGGAGTCAAATCAATTCTCGATGTTCATGCCACCTTAGAGCGCCTTGAGACTCTAGCAATTGGCATCGTGGGTTACAAAACCAACCGCTTCCCTGGTTTCTACCTAACGGATTCAGGTTTTGAAATTGAACACCGCGTTGATTCTGCCCAAGAGGTTGCCGCAATCATTAAAGCCCGTGGTCAGGTTGCAACTTCTCATCATGCATTGATTGTTACCAACCCAGTTGAAAAGCAGATGGACAAAGTGCGTCATGATGAGATTTTGGCAACTGGTCTAGCAAATGCTGCCCGTGATGGAATTGATGGTAAGTATGTAACACCGTATTTACTCGAGCATTTCCACACCGCCAGCAACGGTGAATCACTTGCCATTAATACTGAAATCATTAAATCAAACTGCGCCCTAGCTGCAGATATTGCGATGGCGCTATAAATGAAAAAGATTCTATGTATCGGCGATTTAGCCTTAGATGTTATTTCCCAGTTAAAAGAGCCCATCAACTATGGCAATGACACTGCCAGCAGAATTTCAAGTCACCCAGGCGGTCAAGCTGCAAATGTTTCAACTTGGATTACTCGTACTCACTCTAAAGCTCAATTAGTGGCCCGTGTTGGCAATGATCCCGTTGGTTTTGCCCTAATCTCTGATTTAGATAAATACGGCGTAGAACACATGAATTTGATGCACTCAGGACGTCCAACTGGCGTTGTCGTTATCTTGGTTGATTCCAATGGAGAGCGCACGATGTTTCCAGATAACGGAGCTAATGCAGATCTTGAAGTAAGTGACTTGCCACCGTTGGACGATGTAGATGGTGTGTATGTGAGTGGCTATGCACTACTAGATTTCCGTAGCCGCGATGCGGTCCTTTCTATGATTACAAAGATTAAGGCTGCTGGAAAGCCAATTTATTTTGATCCAACGACAACTGGAGCCATGAAGATTGTTTCCCGCGATGAAGTTTTGTCGTGGGTCAGCCTCATGGATGGAATTCTGCTCAACTCCGAAGAAGCTCTCTATCTCGGTGATGCTAAAGATGTTGAAACGGCCGAAAAGAATTTAACTGCTTACACCCCACTTGTTGTCATCAAATTAGGTTCTCGTGGTGCCATGGCTGTTCATAACGACATAGTTGCAAAGGTGTCAGCCGTCACTACCAATGTCGTCGACACAACAGGTGCTGGAGATTCATTTGCCGCTGGATTTATTCCAAAGTGGCTTGAAACAAAAGATTTAGAAGCAGCCCTTTCAGCCGGAACTGCACTTGCGGCAAAGTGTGTAGCAACTGTTGGGGCGCGCCCTCCCCTAGATTAAGCAACTCTCTTGGCACAATGCTCCAATGGCAACTGCGAAGACTCCCGCGAAAGCTGCGGCAAAGGGTAAGAAACCGCTCGGTCCAAAACCTGGTGAATACCCCGGCAAGATCGTTGATATCGATGTTTCAAAGGAAGTTTCTGAATCTTTTCTTGAGTATGCCTACTCAGTAATTTATTCTCGCGCACTTCCAGATGCACGTGATGGTTTAAAGCCAGTTCACCGTCGCATCTTGCATCAGATGGCAGATATGGGTCTTCGCCCAGAGCGTGGACATGTTAAGAGTGCACGTGTAGTTGGTGAAGTAATGGGTAAGTTGCACCCTCACGGTGATGGTGCAATTTATGACGCGCTCGTTCGTATGGCGCAATCATTCTCAATGCGCCTTCCACTCATCGATGGTCACGGAAACTTTGGCTCACTCGATGCTGGCCCTGCAGCGATGCGCTATACCGAAGCACGCCTTGCAACTGCTGCAATGGCTATGGTTGCTGAAACTGAAGAGAACACCGTTGACTTTGGTCCAAACTATGACGGCCAATTAGCCGAGCCTCTTGTTCTTCCTGCTGCATATCCCAACTTGCTCGTTAACGGCGGTTCTGGAATTGCTGTAGGTATGGCCACGAACATGGCTCCCCATAACTTGGGCGAAGTGATCGCTGCAACAAAGTTTTTAATTGAAAACCCAACTGCCACAGTCAAGCAGTTGATGAAATATGTTCTTGGCCCAGATTTTCCAACCGGGGGTGAACTAGTTGGTCTAGATGGTGTGCGCGAGGCTTATGCAACCGGTAAAGGTTCATTTAAAGTCCGTGCCAGCGTTGAGATTGAAAAGGTTTCCACGCGCAAAATGGGAATTGTTATTAAAGAACTTCCCTTCACCATTGGACCTGAGAAAGTTGTTGAACGCATCGCAGCCCTTGTTAAGGCCAAAAAAATTGCTGGCATCAGCGACATCATCGATTTAACCGATGGTCAGACTGGCACAAATGTAGTTATTGAAATCAAGAACGGCTTTGAACCAGAGGCAGTTCTAGAACAGCTTTATGCGCTAACCCCAATGGAAGATGCCTTTTCAATCAATGCTGTGGCATTGGTTAAGGGCAAGCCACAGACTCTTGGGTTAAAAGAGCTTCTTAAAGTCTTTATCGAGCACCGCATTGAAGTTGTTCGTCGTCGCTCTGAGTTCCGCAAAGCCAAAGCTGAAGGACGTTTAACTCTTGTTGATGGACTCTTAAAGGCGATTATCGATATCGATAAGGTCATCAAGATTATCCGCGGCAGCGATGATGCAGCAGTTGCTAAAGAGAAGTTAATGAAGGACTTTAAGTTAAACGATGAACAAACAACCTATATCTTGGATATGCCACTTCGTCGTTTAACTAAAATGAGTAAGCTAGAACTTGAAACTGAGCAAAAAGAGTTAAAATCAACTATCGCTGAACTGACAAAACTGCTAAAAAGCGAAGATGCGATCAAAGCACAGGTTTCAGATGAGTTAACTGCAGTCGGTAAATCATTTGCTACACCTAGAAAAACTCGAATTGGCGCTGCCTAAGCTCTAAGCGTTAAACTACGGCGTGATTTCAACCCAAGCGCTAGAACTTCGAGCCGGTGCTCGCCTGCTCGTTAAGGGCGTAACTGTGCGCATCAATAGCGGTGACCGCATTGGTTTTGTTGGTCGAAACGGTGCTGGTAAATCAACTCTGGCAAAAGTATTAGCAGGTGAAACTATGCCTGCAGGTGGCGTCGTCAATCGCACAGGAAAAATCGGTTACTTGCCGCAAGATCCCCGCACAGGTGATCAACCTGGCACAGTAATCGAACGTATTCTCTCTGCCCGTGATTTAGATCAGATTTCACATCGTATGAGGGCAGTTGAAGAAGAGATGGCAACGGCCCAGGGTGAGACTCTAGAAAAAGCAATGGATCGCTACACCCGTGTTGAACATGAGTTCAGCGCCGCAGGTGGTTATGCAGCAACTGCTGAAGCAGAAGCGATTGCAACATCATTAGGAGTTACTGAAGCTGTCTTTGCACATGAGCTTTCCACTCTCTCTGGTGGTCAACGCCGCCGTATTGAGTTAGCCCGCATTCTCTTTAGTGGCGCTGAAACGCTACTGCTCGATGAACCAACGAACCACTTAGATGCTGACTCAATTATATGGCTGCGTGAGTTTTTAGCTAAATACTCCGGCGGCCTTGTCATCATTTCCCACGATGTTAACTTGATTGAAACCGTTGTGAACAAGGTTTTCTATCTTGATGCCAACCGAAATGTCATCGATGTATATAACTTGGGTTGGAAGGCTTACTTATTACAGCGCGAGCAAGATGAGCACCGCCGCAAGAAAGAGCGCGCTAACGCTGAAAAGCGCGCAGAGATTTTGCAGAAGCAGGGCGAGAAGATGCGTGCAAAGGCATCGAAGGCAACTGCGGCCCAGGGCATGTTACGTAGAGCTGAAAAGCTTCGCAGTGGTCTTGAAGATGTTCGAGTCAATGACAAAGTTGCACGTCTGCGCTTTCCAACTCCTGCCCCATGTGGCAAGACTCCCCTCTCTGGAGAAGAGCTTTCAAAGTCATACGGCTCACTTGAAATCTTTACCGATGTTTCATGTGTGATTGATAAGGGCTCTCGCGTTGTAATCCTTGGTCTTAACGGTGCGGGAAAAACAACACTTCTTAGAATTCTGGCTGGCGAACTTGAATCTGATACTGGAAAAGTTGAACAGGGCCATGGCTTGAAAATCGGTTACTACGCCCAGGAACATGAATCCCTAGATTTTGAGCGCACAGTTCTTGAGAACATGATGTCTGCAACCCCAGATCTGCGTGAACCTGAAGCTCGTAACACTCTAGGTTCTTTCCTTTTCATTGGCGATGATGTTCACAAACCAGTCAAGGTCTTATCTGGTGGGGAACGAACTCGACTTGCTCTAGCTGTTCTGGTTGTATCTGCCGCAAACGTATTGCTCCTAGATGAGCCAACAAATAACTTAGATCCAGCATCTCGCGCTGAAATCCTTGGAGCGTTAGCTGAATATCAAGGTTCTGTAATCATGGTTTCTCACGATGAAGGCGCTGTGCAATCACTTAAGCCTGAGCGCGTTATTTTGTTGCCAGATGGTGATGAAGATCTTTGGAAAGAAGAGTACTTCGACTTAGTTTCTATTGACTAAAACTAACCTTTTTCTTTTCGCTTTAACTCCGTAATTGGATTCCACTGCTTAATTGGTGTTCGAGGATTTTTAGGAGACAGCATTAGGGCCAGTAAAATCCAAAATGTCCCAAAGTAACCAAGGAGCATCCAAGGCAACACACGACGCCCAAAAGCGTAGGCGCATAATCCAGCGAAAATTGCAAAAAATAAATGCTTGAGATCAAAACTCACCATAGTTAAATTGTACAGAATTTATTAGTTCGAACCCCATAAAGAGCCTTTAGGCGTCGATATGTTCGCGATCAATCTCGGCATTAGCAATGAACTCCTTGCGTGGGGCAACATCACTACCCATCAATAGTTCAAACATCGCCTCAGCAGCGGAAGCGTCAGAGACTGTAATACGGCGCAATGTGCGGGCATCTGGATCCATGGTTGTTTCGCGCAGCTGATCTGCATCCATTTCACCCAGACCTTTATAGCGCTGCATAGGTTCTTTCCAGCGTTTTCCGCTCTTCTTTAAATCTGCAGTAATTTTTTTCATCTCATCATCGCTATAGGTGTAGATGTATTCACCCTTCTTGCCTCCTCCGCCCATAACTTCAAGGCGGTGTAGAGGTGGGATTGCAGCAAACACACGGCCAGCATCAATGAGCGGGCGCATATAGCGATACATCAAAGTAAGTAACAAGCAGCGAATGTGAGCACCATCAACATCAGCATCTGACATCAAGATAATGCGACCGTAACGGGCTTCATCTAGCTCGAATGACTTGCCAGAGCCGGCACCAATTACCTGAATAATTGATCCGCACTCTTTGTCTTCTAGCATCTGTGAGAGTGAAGCCTTCTGAACGTTAAGAATCTTTCCACGAATAGGCAAAATCGCTTGGAACTCGGAGTTACGTGCTGCCTTGGTTGTGCCAAGGGCTGAATCGCCTTCAACGATGAATAACTCTGTGCGAGTGACATCCTCTGAACGACAATCAGAGAGTTTTGTTGGAAGAGAAGATGATTCCAAAGCGTTCTTGCGGCGCTGCAGATCTTTATGCGCACGGGCACTAATACGTGTGCGAGACGCTGCAGCAATCTTCTCAAGAACAAGGCGGCCATTAGCTTTATCAATGCGCTTAGAAGTATTGAAATACTCTTTCATTTTATCTGCGACAACAGCAGAAACAATGCGTGTGGCAGCAGCAGTTCCTAGAACTTCCTTCGTCTGACCTTCAAACTGTGGTTCAGACATACGAACTGTGACAACAGCAGTTAAACCTTCAATGACGTCATCTTTAACGACGTCGATTTCTTTATTGGCAAGTGTTTTGGTCGAGCGCAGCGCTTCGTTAACAACCTTGACCAGAGCGCGTTCAAAGCCCAGCACGTGGGCTCCACCCTTAGGTGTTGCAATGATGTTTACGAATGAGCGCTGGGTGGTTTCAAAACCATCGCCCCACTTCATAGCGATATCTACTTCCATATCGCGCTCTACTTCTGTTGAAACCATATGGCCTTTATCATCTAGAACAGGCACAGTCTCTTGATAATGGCCAGTTCCATAGATGCGGATTACGTCGCCCACAGCTTCATCGGGTTGTAGGAAATTACAGTATTCAGTGATTCCACTCTTATGGAAGAAAGTTTCAGTTGTCTTTGTCTTTGAGCGATTGTCATTAACAATGAGCGTTAAGCCTGGAACAAGATATGAAGTCTGGCGAGCACGTGCATAAACCTCTTCTAAATCAAGTTCGGCCTCTTTGAGGAAAATCTGGCGATCACTCCACCACTTAATGCGTGTACCAGTAACTTTGCTAGAGATTTTGCCAATGACACGTAAGCCTGATTTTGGTTCAAATGGCGCCTTTGGTCCATCACCATCAAATATGCCTGCAACTCCACGTTGGAATGACATCCAGTAAATCTTGCCATCGCGATCAACTTCAGCATCAAGACGAGAGGCAAGTGCGTTAACAACAGAGGCACCCACACCGTGCAGACCACCAGAGGCCGCGTATGAGCCGCCACCGAATTTTCCACCAGCATGTAATTTAGTTAAAACAACTTCAACACCAGTTAAACCAGTCTTAGGTTCTTTATCAACAGGAATTCCGCGACCATCATCATGGACTTCAACGGAGCCATCTGATTCAAGATTAATTTCAATTTTCTTACAATGCCCGGCAAGTGACTCATCTACCGAGTTATCAATGATTTCCCACAAGCAGTGCATGAGGCCGCGTGAATCAGTGGAGCCGACATACATACCTGGGCGCTTGCGAACGGCATCGAGGCCTTCAAGTACCGCTAGATCCTTTGCGGTATAGCTATCCTGCACATTTGTCGCAATATCTTTTTCGGCCACGGGGCCAAAGGTTATCGCCCACAACCTCGTATCACCCGCAAGCGCGCCGAAAAGCCTGGTGATACTGGAAATATCGATATTTCCACAGCTAATTAACATCAATTAAAGGAAAATAATTTAATTTTAACGAGCGGGGAATATCCAGACATGGTTTGATGTTCCATAGGAAGTAAGACACAACGCACGAACGGAGAGAGATATGTCAGAACAAGTGATGCTTGAATCAGTACCTCTTAACGCCCTTGACCGTTGCGATCGATGCGGCGCCCAGGCTTATGTTCGCGCTGTGCTTTTAAACGGCGGAGAACTGATGTTCTGTGCCCACCATGGCAAGGAATATGCCGAAAAGCTAAAGAGCGTTGCTGCAAAGATTGTCGATGAGAGCGAAAAGCTCGTCGAGGTTTCTTCTAACTAATCTTTCTCTACTGCCTTATCTCTGTGTGATCCATCGCAGTTGGGTTTTTCTTGTGATAAACCGCAGCCGCAAAACTTCACATTCTCTTTAGTTTCAAGAACGTTGCCCTCGCGGTCAACGAAATCAACTGCACCAATAATCTTAATTGAGCCACTTACCGGGTTAATAAAGATTCGTGCATTAGTCATGGATTAATCCAAGTAATCGCGCAAGACCTGGCTGCGCGATGGGTGACGTAACTTTGACATTGTCTTGGATTCAATCTGGCGAATACGCTCACGTGTAACGCCATAGACCTTTCCAATTTCATCCAAAGTCTTAGGTTGACCATCAGTTAAACCGAATCGCATTGCAACCACACCAGCTTCACGCTCTGAGAGCGTATCTAGAACTGAGTGCAACTGCTCTTGCAATAATGTGAATGAAACCGCATCAGCTGGAACAACAGCTTCAGAGTCTTCGATCAAATCACCGAACTCGCTATCGCCTTCTTCACCCAGTGGTGTGTGAAGTGAAATAGGTTCACGGCCATACTTTTGAACTTCGACAACCTTTTCAGGTGTCATATCCAGCTCTTTTGCTAACTCTTCTGGGGTCGGTTCACGACCAAGATCTTGAAGCATCTGGCGCTGAACACGTGCCAACTTATTAATAACTTCCACCATGTGCACAGGAATACGGATGGTGCGGGCCTGGTCAGCCATCGCACGAGTAATTGCCTGGCGAATCCACCAAGTGGCATAGGTGGAGAACTTATAGCCCTTTGTGTAGTCGAATTTCTCAACTGCGCGGATCAAACCTAAGTTACCTTCTTGAATAAGGTCAAGGAAAAGCATTCCACGACCGGTGTAGCGCTTTGCAAGAGAAACAACGAGACGAAGGTTAGCTTCGAGCAAGTGATTCTTTGCGCGCTTTCCATCTTCAACAAGCCATTCAAGTTCGCGCTTGAGTTTCTTCTCAATCTTCTTCTCATCTTTAATCTTTGCCTCAGCAAAAAGACCAGCTTCTACGCGTGTAGCAAGCTCTACTTCAAGCTCTGCGTTCAATAGCGCAACACGGCCAATCTGTTTCAAATAGTCCTTCACAGGATCTGCAGTAGCACCAGCGGTCATAACTGTCTGGACAGGTGCGTCATCTTCTTCAGAGGCCTTTAACGTGAAGGCATTTTCTTCATTTCCAGAAGTATCTTCAGCTAAGTTAACAACGCGTGGTTGGTTGCCCTTATCTTCTTCGCCATCAATAATTTCGACAGCTTCCTTAATCAAAACCTCAACATCTTCTAGCTCTACTTCTTCTACCTCTACTTCTTCGCCATTGATTTTTACTTTAACTGCTTTACCAGTCTTAGCATCAATCTTTGGTGCAACAACTGGCGCCACTTTTGGTTCAATAAGTGCGTAGTCGCTCTTTTTCAAAATACGAGAAGGTGTGCCCAGACCAGACTTGCGAAGTTTTTCAACAATCACTGGAACTTGCGTTGCTAATGCACGTGCTTCATCAACTAAATCTTTATCAACTTTCTTTGGAATGCGGTTGATCGATGTGACGCCGCGCTTTTCTAGCTCTGCTTGAACTTCATGCTGGCGCAATACGGCGTTTTTAGCATCAACAATTGCTTGAACATCTTTAGCCGCTAAATCTTTCTTTACTGCAATCTTTGCTGGTGCGCTTTTTTTCGCAGGGGCTGCCTTTTTAACTGGCGCCGCCTTTTTAGCAACACTCTTCTTGGCAGGTGCGCTCTTTTTTGCAGCTGCTTTCTTTACTGGCGCGCTCTTTTTCGCTGGTGCTGCTTTTTTAGCAGCGGTTTTCTTCACAGGTGCAGCTTTTTTTGTAACAGCTTTCTTTGACACCTTGTTTTTGAGCGCACTAAATACAGCCACAATTATCCTTTGGTTTTCTCAGCGAGCGCGCTGATGCGATGGCTATATTATAATTTATTCATGGGGGTAAATGCACATCCAAAAGTGATAATTTGCCCCCTATTTAGCTAATTCCAAGGCCTGTCTGATCACATTTCCAACAGATTCGACCTCCACCAGGAAGCCATCGTGGCCAAATGGCGATGAAATCCGCACTAAGGGGGCGGCATGAGGTGCAAAGTCGGCGATCTCAGCCTGTAATCGCACAGGAAAGAGACGATCGGTGTCAATGGAGACGGCAACAACAGGAATAGTGATGGATTCAAGGGCGGCAACGACTCCTCCGCGCTCACGGCCTATGTCATGAGAAATCATCGCCTCAGTCAGGGCGATATAGGTATTGGCATCAAAGCGTTTGCCCAACTTATCTGCCTGATGATCTAGGTATGACTCCACGGCATAGCGGCCCGTGTCATCACCTTGTAGTTCTCGGCCAAATCGAATATCCATCTCAGCTTCAGTTCTATAGGTCAGATGGGCAATACGACGTGCGATTCCCATGCCTTCACTAGGTCCACGCTCTTGTTCGTAGTAATCACCGTCATTGAAGTTGGGATCACTCTTTATTGCCCGCAGTTCAATGGACCATGTGCCGATCTGATCTCCTGTGGCAACTGCTGAAGAACCAATCGTGCAGATTGCACCAACACGGTGTGGCAACTGCACTGCCCATTCCAATGAACGCATTCCCCCCAAGGATGGCCCAACAGCTAAGCGATATTTATCAATTCCTAGCACATCACTAAATTGAATTTCAGCATTGACCATGTCGCGAATCGTCAGCGATGGAAATCGAGAGCCATATCTCTTTCCATCAGGTGAAATAGTTGAGGGCCCGGTTGATCCCTGACATCCACCAATAACATTAGGACAGACAACAAAATATTTATCTGTATCAAATGGCAATCCAGGACCCACCATTGATGGCCACCAACCGGTGACATCTGACCAACCTGTCATTGCATGATTTACTAAAATGGCATTATCTTCATTTTCATTTAACTCGCCCCAGCTTTGATAGGCGATAGTCACATCTTTGAGTACTTCACCATCTTCAAGTCCAACATCACCAATCTTTAGAAAGCGCCGATCACCGGGTGCATGGTCTTCAAGCCATGCCCCGGTAACCGAAGTGATTATCTGTGACATTTACTTAGCGGCAGCAAAACCATCTGCAAGATCTGCCTTGATATCTTCAATATCTTCAAGACCAACAGATAAACGGATTAAGCCAGGTTTCACACCGGCATTGAGTAACTCTTCTGCCGATAGTTGTGAATGGGTCGTCGATGCTGGATGAATAACAAGTGATCTCACATCACCGATATTTGCAACGTGGGAGTGCAAGCTCAAGCCTTCAACAAACTTCTTTCCAGCCTCTATCCCACCCTTGATTTCAAAGGAGAAGACTGAGCCTGAACCCTTAGGTGCATACTTGGTAGCTAGTTTGTTATAGGAGTTGCTAGGAAGGGAAGAGAAATGAACTTTCTCAACCTGTGGGTGGCTCTCCAGCCATGTTGCAACGGCCTTGGCATTTTCCAAATGTTGTTTCATGCGAAGTGTCAGAGTCTCTAGTCCTTGAGCCAACAACCATGCATTAAATGGGCTCACGGCAGCTCCAATATCGCGCAGCAAAGTCAGGCGAATCTTGAAGATATAGGCCAAGTTGGCACCAAATGCACTGCCAACTCCTAGGGCTTGGGCATAAACAAGGCCGTGATAGGAAGGATCTGGAGTATTAAAGCTTTTGAACTTTTCAGGATAGCGCGCATAGTCAAAGTTACCTGAATCAACAATGGCACCCACTACTGCATTTCCATGACCGGCAAGAAACTTCGTTGCCGAGTGAACAACCACATCTGCACCAAATTCGATTGGTTTAATAACATATGGAGTTGCCACAGTATTATCAACAATCAATGGCACATGATTTTCATGAGCAACCTTTGCCACTGCTGCAATATCTAAAATATCGTTATTTGGATTTGAGATTGTCTCACCAAAAAACGCCTTGGTATTAGGGCGAACTGCCTTTGCCCATTCCGCAGGATCATTAGGATTATCAACAAAAGTAACTTCAACACCAAATGTTGGCAATGTGTAATGGAACAAGTTATATGTTCCACCATAGAGATACTTTGATGAAACGATGTGATCTCCTGCAGTTGCAACAGCTAAGACTGCAAAAGTTGTGGCAGCAGAACCTGAAGCAAGAAGAAGAGCAGCAACGCCACCTTCTAATGATGCGATGCGCTTTTCAACAACATCTTGAGTTGGATTCATGATGCGGGTATAGATGTTGCCTAGCTCTGCCAAACCAAAAAGATCTGCTGCATGCTTTGTATCTCGGAATTGATATGCAGTGGTTTGATACAGAGGAAGTGCACGTGCTCCTGTTGTCGGATCAGCAACTTGTCCGGTGTGTATTTGACGCGTTTCGAAAGCTGCTTCTTCAAGTGAAAAGGTTGACATGTAAGTAATTCCTCCCAGTTATGGGAACACCTAAAAATAGATATGCCAACAAGGGGCATAACTAGTGGAATGAGGTGTTCCACGCTTATCGACTGCGTTGTGCTAGTCGATCTGGTCTTCACCCGGAGCACCCCACCGTGGTGGAGGGTTGCCGTCTAGTAAGCCGGGGCTAAACACTAGAACTCGTGACCTGGGGCAAATATAACAGAGGAGCTGGCTTAGTCAAAAATCCCAGCGGTGACCTTGGGGTGCAGCTCTATGCGCATGGCCGCAAAAGCATTGGCGGGCCAGCCTGAATCAAAAACTCTACGCAGCAATATTGTTAATGAGTAACCAGGGGCATCTGCGCTAGCGCGATCAAGGGAGCGATAAGCAAGTGGCGTATCAGAGCGCTCATAGGCAAGGGTTGCAAACAATGTAGCAACAGGTGCCACAAAGCCCACAGGTGCAATTTGCAGCAAGTAATGCCACATCCTCCAATAGGTTTCAAAGCTTTCGCCATTGTGTGTGCCAAGTGCAAAATCTCGCACTTGAATATCACTTAAGCGTCCTATGACCCTAGCTATTAAATCTGGATTACTGGCCACGCCATATTTTTCAAACTCTGTTGCTAAATCAATAACTGCTGTTGCCCCATCACGTTGCATGAAGGAAAGGTCTGGACTATCTGGATCAACGCTAAAACTAGTAACTAGTGCAACAAAGTCCTTATCACTTGCAAGTGGAAGGGATGTAATGGAGAGATCTTCATAGTCAGTAGTCATTAGGCACTCATTTCGTAAAGGTTGAGTTAGCAGATACCACGGTGATAACTGCAAAAGATGGGATTTTGATAGTTCCGGTAATGGCGCGCGTAGCACCGTTGTGTTTGAAGTTGCCATTCCATGTGGCAATCAAAGTGATGTAGTAAGTACCAGGTCGCTTATAGGTGTGAGTAACTTTTTGATTAGGAAAAGGTGCACCTGGTTCAGTTGTTTGGAAAACTTCCCCATCCCCCCACTGCCATGCAAAGCCAGGGCGAAGCACCACATCGATAACTTCACCAATGATGTCGACGCGAGATTGAAAGAGAGTGGGTAGATCACACCAAAAAATAACTGGCACATGCACCAGCGCTTCAAACTCTGGTTGATATGCGATGGTGGCCGTTGGAACCATTTTGATTAAACGATCACTTAAATTCACGCTGGTAGTTACTATTTTTTTCACTCGCACCCGAGGTTTATAGCTGCGTTTAACAACGGGCACAGCTTTTGGTTTAGGAGGAAACCACAGCGTTGGCTTGGGAGTTGGCGCAACTACCGTGCGCTTTTTAACTACCGCCCCGCCATCACCTTTTTTAGCGGTAATGATGATCTGGTTATTTTGTGTAAAAACATCAACGCAGGCCGTTGTTTCGCAATCAGCAGTTGCCGCAGCGGGGGTGGAAAGAGATATGAAAAGGATGAGAACTAATAAGCGCTTCATGTGCAGGCACGATAAGTGTGTGCAGGGACTAATCCCTGTGCTGGCTGGGCTAACTGTGGATAGTTGTGACACTCTTAGTTCATGAGCGCGCGCGATGGAGATGGATGGATCCAATGCGCCTGCGGCAATAAGCACTGGGGCCTTAACGGGGCAGCTGGAATCCTTTTAGTGCGTGGCACACAAATCCTTTTGCAACATCGCGCCCCTTGGGTTCACAACGGTGACACCTGGGGAATCCCAGGTGGTGCCCGCGATAGTCATGAATCTGTATTAGAAGCTGCAATTCGGGAGGCAAAAGAGGAAACAGGAATTGATCCAGTGCACTTAACTCCCATTCAAACTTTTAGCGATGATCACGGTAGTTGGCGCTATGACACTGTCATTGCCCATGCAACAGATGAGTTAGTAGCCCGCGAGCTCAATGATGAATCCCATGAAGTGCGCTGGGTTGAAATAGATGAAGTGGATGAATTAACACTTCACCCTAGTTTTGAAAAGTCCTGGCCAACCTTAAAGGGACTCGTTCAAGCGCTTTAGAGAATCTTGCACCACGGCCTTATCTGATGTGCGCCACAGCGGTGGCATTGAATTGAGCAACACACTTCCATATCGCTTAGTAACAATGCGCGAATCTAAAATCGCAACTACTCCCCGATCATCAACAGAGCGAATAAGTCGCCCCGTGCCCTGAGCAAGTAGCAACGCAGCCCTTGGCAGTGAAACCTGCATAAAACCACTTCCACCAGCGGCATCTGCTTGTGATGCACGTGCTGACATCACCGGCTCATCTGGACGTGGAAAAGGAATGCGATCGATGGCAACAAGGATGCAACTATTTCCTGGCACATCAACGCCTTGCCAAAGCGACATCGTGCCAAGAAGAACTGAAGTTTCATCTTTTGCAAAGCGGGCAACGAGTGGACCCACAGCATCTCCGCGCTTTTGCGTGATGATCTTGATAGGAAGTTCAGCTAATACTTTGCGCAAGTGCGCATCTGCTGCCTCCACACCGCGCCATGAAGAAAACAGGGCCAAGGTGCGCCCACCGGCAGCATCAATGAGCTCACCTAACTCTGTGAGTACTTCGATGCTGGGGCCATCTCTGCCTGGTTCTGGCAAGTGCTTTGGCATATAGAGAACGCCTTGATTAGCAAAATCAAAAGGTGATCCCACGTCTAACATCTGCACGTTGCCTGGATCTAATTCACCTTCAGAGAGTTCGGCATTTAAATCCTCTCCCACAATAAAACCAATGCTTTTAGCTAATGAGTTAAAGGAGTTGCCAACAGTTAACGTCGCAGAGGTGGCAATAACGGGAGTCTGCTTGAGCATGTTCTCGCGCAAGACATCTGAGACTGAGAGTGGTGCTAAGTGCAAGGTAGAAAACGTTGGTTCATACCAAAGAACTAAGCCATCACCGAGTTTTAATAGCGTGGCAGCAGTTGTTGATACTTCATTGACCGCACCTTTAACACGTGCCCGCTCAGCCATTACATCGGTATCGATAATCTCATCATCGGCAGTAAGTGATTGCACGATTGCTTGCGCCGATTCCCTGACCTTTCGAATCGGTGATTCCAGCGATTGCGGAATCTCCTCTAGGCGACCCTGTGAACCCAGTTCACTGCGCACAGATTCCCCGTAATCAACCATGGACTCATGAAAATCATTGGCCGCTTTATGAAAAGCATCTGCCAGCTTGCCCGGCATGAACTTGCGGGCCATGGCAGCAGCTCGCAGAACGCGACCTGAAGTCAGTTCATCTGTAACAGCCTGTGTTGCTCTATCCATAAACTCATGCGCCTCATCCAAAATAATGCAATCTCGCTCAGGCAAAATGGGATGCAGATCCATAATCTCAATGGCTAGCAAGGTGTGGTTTGTAACAACTACATCTGCAGTTTGCGCTTTACCTTTAGCATTTGCCGCAAAGCACTGTGAACCAAAAGCGCAGACATCTGCTCCTACGCACTCACGCCCTGAAACACTATTAGCTGCCCACACTCGCCTATCTACTTCAGGTGCATCATCTCTATCCCCTGAAACACCAGGCGTCTTAGCCCATGCAATTAAACGCTTGGCATCTTTTTCAAGGGATGAAACATCCATGACTAACTCAGCATCAGGATCAACATCTTCACTATTCATCTTTTGCAGGCAGACATAGTTTCCAACACCTTTATAGATTGCATAGGTAACTTCACGTCCGAGCAGCTTTTCAAGGGCTGGAACAACTGCCGGCAAATCTCTATCTACTAACTGGCGCTGCAGCGCCAAGGTGGCAGTTGCTACTAATACTTTTCGCCCGTGCACAATTCCCGGAATCAAATAAGCAAGTGATTTTCCGGTTCCAGTTCCAGCTTGAACCATTAAGTGATGACGATCAGTTAAGGCGTTAGCAACAGCTTCTGCCATTTCAATCTGGCCTTCACGTGCTGATCCACCAATTGCATCAACGGCGACGTCCAGTGCTTCACGCACTTTCTTGGACATATCGCTCATGGGCCAACCTTAGTGGCTCGGATATATAGCCTTTTTAATGAGGTGAAGGAAACGCCTAACGCTTCTTTTGTAGATGCAAAAGCTCTAGCGCAGCAACTGCGCTGTCATAGCCCTTATCTTCTTTGCTTGTTGGGCGACCACATCTATCAATTGCTTGATCCAGATCATTACACATCAATACGCCATAACCAATGGGCTTTGAGTGTTTAAGTGAAACATCGATAACACCTTGTGTGACACCTTGGCAGACATAATCAAAATGTGGTGTTTCACCCTTTAAAACAAGGCCCAGCGCCACCACAGCATCAAAACCAGCTTCAAATGCATATTGGGCAGCAAGTGGAATCTCAAATGAGCCAGGAACGAACTGGACTTCCACGGTGCCAACCTGGGCCTGCGTTAATGCGCGCTTGGCACCTGCAATTAAGTCATTACAAATATCTAGATGCCATGAGGAAGAAATGATGGCGACCTTGGCCCCTGGAAGTGGCTTAATACCGATAGTTGGTGCATGTCCTGCCATTTATTTGCCTCCTCGAGTGTGGCCAAGCTTTTCTTGCTTTGTTGCTAAGTACTTCTCATTAAATTCATTGCTAGCAATCACTAAAGGATTTTGAATTACTGCAATCCCAGCCTCTTTCAGAGCATCAACTTTTTTAGGGTTATTAGTGAGCAGTTGTAAGTGTGAGAGTCCAAGGGACTCAATAATTGCAATTGCATCAGACCAATCACGGGCATCGATCTCATGGCCTAAATGCAGGTTGGCCTCAATGGTGTCCATGCCTTTATCTTGTAGTTGATAGGCCATGATCTTTTCTGTAAGTCCAATTCCACGGCCCTCATGATCGCGCAGATAAACAATGAAGCCATAGCCATGTTGTTGAATCAAAGAGATTGATTGCTCTAGCTGTTCACCGCAATCACAGCGCTGGGAATGAACAACATCTCCTGTGAAGCACTCAGAGTGAATGCGAACTAATGGTGTGGTGGCAGCTGTGCCAAAGGAGAGCACAGCATGTTCTCTTTGTCGCAAGCCCGGATAAGTAGCAATCTTCCACATTCCACCGCGCAGCGGCAGATCAGCCCAAAGGAACTCAAACTCAGATTTCACTTCACTGATCACTGGTGCAATAGCAACTAGCTCTTCAATAGAGACCATCGGAATTGAATGCTTAGCTGCAAAATCTAAAAGGGATTGCCCACGTGCCATTGAGCCATCTTCATTTACTATTTCAGAAAGAAGAGCTAGGGGCTGTGCTCCAACTAATTGCGCTAGCGCTACTCCTGCCTCGGTATGACCACCGCGCGCAGCTAGGCCACCCTTATCGGCAATCAATGGAAAGACATGTCCTGGGCGGATGAAATCTGAGTACTGCACGCTGTTATCAGCCAAAGCACGGGCAGTGTTAGCCCGCTCTGTGGCACTTACTCCAGTAGTGAGTCCCACCTTGTAATCAACAGAAACAGTAAAGGCAGTCTTTTTTGAATCTTGGTTTTCTTCAACCATCAACGGCAGACGCAGTTTGCGTGCACGCTCTTGTGTGAGTGCAACACATAAAATTCCAGTTGTGTGGCGCACCATAAAGGCCACCTTTTCAGGCGTGGCCTTTTCTGCCAACATCATCAAATCGCCTTCATTTTCACGATCGGCATGATCTGTAACAATAATCAGATCACCGTTCTTAAAAGCATCAAGGGCACTTTGAAGATTACTCATCACTTATCCCCCTTAGCCAATAATCGCTCCACATATTTGGCTAGAACATCAACTTCCACGTTGACTAAATCTCCAGCTTTTTTCCCTGAAAGATTGGTGGCCGCTAAAGTCTCTGGGATCAACCAGACTGTGACAACATTGTTTGAATCATCAATGCCTCCCACGGTCAGTGACACTCCATCTAGGCAGATAGATCCTTGGTTAACAATGTATTTAGCAAGATGCGCCGGCACAGTAATATCAAACTGCGCCCATTTATCTCCTGGTGTTAACCCAACGACCTTTGCCACACCATCAACATGTCCCTGCACCATATGCCCACCCATGCGCGCATTTAACTGCGCAGCTAGTTCTAGGTTAACTGGGCTAGAAACTGAGAGTTGTGAGAGTGATGTAAGAGAAAGAGTTTGAACCATGACATCTGCGCTAAAAACGCTGGCAGAGATAGCTGTGGCAGTTAAACACACGCCATTGACTGCAACAGAATCGCCCATCGAAATCTGACTAATCAACTTTGGGGCATTAATTGTGAAAACAGCAGAGCTCTCGCTCTTTTCAATTGAGGTAATTGAACCTAGTTCGCCAATGAGTCCTGTAAACATCACTCACCGTTCCTAATGCGATAAACGGATTTAACATCGCCATCTAGAACCTGGGTGCTGATGTGATCCATCCGCATTTGATCAGTAATCGTGGTTGGGTAATCAAAGGCAAAGAAGTGCTTGCCTGTGCCTAAAAACGTTGGGGCCTGATAGATCACAAGCTCATCCATCAAGCAGTGATCCACCATGGCAGATGCCAGGGTTGGCCCGGCTTCGACAAAGACGTGATTAACACCTAATTCATTCAGTTTTTCCACCAAGACATCCAAGTCTTTTGACTTAACAACAACGGTCTGGGCAGCAGAGTCAAAAACAGCAGCACCCTTTGGAAGCTCTTGCTCCCCGCAAACAACGCGAATCGGATTGCCTGCATACCCTGCAAACTCTCCCCGTGGAATCAAGTGTGGGTTATCGACAATAACAGTGTTAGTGCCAACAAGGATTGCATCTGCTTGGCGGCGCAGCACCTGCACATCGCCCCGTGATGTCTCATTTGTAATCCACTTAGAAGTTCCATCGGCAGCTGCGACTTTGCCATCGAGAGTTGCTGCAACTTTCCATGTGAAAAATGGACGGTTCTTCCTAATCTTCATCAGCCATGCACGGTTAGAAAATGCAGCTTCGGCTTCAAGCACTCCACCAATAACAGTGACACCTGCTGCTCGTAGAGCATCTGCTCCCCCGGCCGCCTTTTCATTGGGGTCTGCAACTGCAAAGACAACAGTTGTAATACCTGCATCAATAATGGCTTGAACACACGCGCCTGTGCTGCCCGTGTGGTTGCAAGGCTCTAGTGAAACAACAATCGTTGCACCTTTTGCTTTATCTCCAGCTGCCTTAATAGCAACAACTTCAGCATGATCTGGAGAGCTCACACGATCATGAAAACCTTCACCGACAACCTTTCCTGCAGCATCAATAATTACTGCGCCAACAATGGGGTTCGGTGCGGTTTTACCTAAGCCCTTTTCGGCAAGGGCAATGGCACGTTGCATTGCAACTGTGTGCTCCATAAAAAAACCCCCGACTCAAGAAACGAGTAACCGGGGTGGGTGCAAAAAGAAATGCACAAAGAAGGTAGGCACAAACCTACCCTTTGTTGGTTTCCTCTCATCCGGACTTTAACCGTCGGTCCCAGAATTTCACTGAGTCAACCGATACCTGGCTGGCATCGGGTCGCGGACTATAACCGCCGGTTCGAAATTACATCGACCCCGGAAACAACGTGCTTATTCTACTGCGCCCCAAGCCCTGCTGTGAACATGAAAAACCCCGCCTACCCCTAAGTCGGCGGGGAGTTTCACTACATATTTAGCGGCTAAAAGCAGCCAAGTGATTAATTGATCCGTTGAGCAGTCGGTCCAATGCATATTTCATATCAGCTGGCATTGCATCATCTAGCATGTTTTGAATATCGCTAATATCCAGATTTTCAATCTCAATACCTACTTGATAGGCAGCCCAGATATCTGTTGAGCCTTTAGCTGTGAGGGCGGTATAGAGAGATTGCAATGTCTTATCGCGAAAAACTCCAGGTGCGCGTGTAAGGGTTGGATTGAAGTACTTATATGTCTTTAGAACTGTCCCAATGAGATCCATATGTGTCTGCTCTGAGCGTGCAATATTTGCAAACTTATTAGAGGTCACATTGGTGGCAAAGTACAAATACACATCCCTTGCCAATTTCTCCTCTTCAACTAAGTACTGCAATTGAAGTTTTTGTGCTGTTGTTGGACGGGTTGCTGCATTAGCCATAGGGGCTAAACCAACTGCGCCAATAATGGCCATAGCTACGATCGCTGTGAGCTTTCTCTTGATTCTCATGATCTTTACCTGCTTCTGGAAGCTATAGATACAACTAAATGTTGAAATCTTGCTTACATGAACACAATGGACCCATATGGTCAATAAAGATAGAGAACTTGCTGAGAACTACTTGTGATGTAGTCACAAGAGAGATACCCCTGTAACTCTGTGATGCAGCCTACTTTTAAAAGTAAAAAACCCCGCCAATCGCAGTGATTGACGGGGTTTTTAACGGGGTTGGTTAAAACTTATGAGCTACTGCTTATGAGCAACCAGATGTGTTTCCACATCCTTCGCATACAAAGCAAGCACCTGACATACGCATCTTCACGCCACATGTCATACATAGTGGTGCATCAGATTTGATTCCCATTGATTCAAGTAGATCAGATGAAGATCCGATTGTTGCTGCTAGGGGCGCAGCTTCAATCTTTACAACAACTGGCTTACTTGCAACCGCAGGAGCCGCCACAGCCGCAACTGCTTTTGGGGTATCGGTTTCCTTTGCAATCTCTGCGTACTCGCCGCCGTTATCTAGGGCTGCTGCACGCTCTGCTGCAGTGTAGAGACCCATGGATGAGCGTTGTTCAAATGGTAGGTAGTCAAGTGCTAAGCGACGGAAGATGTAATCCATCATGGACTGTGCCATGCGAATATCTGCATCATCTGTTATACCTGCTGGTTCAAAGCGCAAGTTCGTAAACTTCTCTACGAATGTCTCTAGAGGCACTCCGTATTGCAGACCAATTGATACTGCAATTGAGAACGCATCCATTACTCCAGCAAGAGTTGATCCCTGCTTACCTAGCTTTAAGAAGACCTCACCAAGTGCGCCATCTGCATATGCACCAGCGGTCATGTAACCCTCGGCGCCACCAACAGCAAATGATGTTGTTGTTGCAGGACGTGCCTTTGGAAGACGCTTTCGAACTGGAGCTGCTGCTTCTTCAACAACTGCTTCCTTCTTCTTAGCTTTTCCATCAGAGAGAGGCTGGCCAACTTTGCAGTTATCGCGATAAACAGCGAGTGCCTTAATGCCCATTCTCCATGCTTCGATGTGAACTTCTTCAACCTCTTCAACAGTTGCATCTTCAGGAAGGTTTACTGTCTTTGAGATAGCACCTGAGAGGAATGGCTGGCAGGCAGCCATCATGCGAACGTGGCCCATTGGAGCAATTGATCGCTGACCTAGTGCGCAATCAAATACTTCATAGTGCTCAAGCTTTAACCCTGGAGCATCGATCACGTGACCGTTAGCTGCGATGAACTCAACGATTGCCTCTACTGTCTCTTGGGCATATCCCAGCTTTACAAGAGCCTGTGGCACTGTCTGGTTAACGATCTGCATTGAACCGCCACCGACTAGCTTCTTGAACTTAACGAGAGAGAAGTCAGGCTCAATACCTGTTGTGTCGCAATCCATCATCAGACCGATTGTTCCTGTTGGAGCTAGAACTGAGATCTGCGCATTGCGCCATCCATTCTTATCTCCCGTTGAAAGACATGCATCCCAGGCCTTATTAGCCTCAGTCCACACATCGCGATCCAATGTTGTCTCTGACTTTGCAGCAGATGATGCTGATGCATGCTTGCGCATAACGCGAGCGTGTGGCTTAGCATTTTGTGCAAAGCCTGCATAAGGTCCAACAATTCCAGCAAGTTCTGCTGAGCGCTTGTAAGTAATACCTGACATCAATGATGTGATGGCACCAGCTAGTGCGCGACCACCCTCTGAGTCATAGGCAAGACCTGAAGCCATAAGAAGTGCTCCAAGGTTTGCATAACCAATACCTAGTTGGCGATATGCCTTAGTTGTGTCACCGATTGCCTCAGTTGGGAAATCTGCGAAACAGATTGAGATATCCATCGCGGTGATGATCAGCTCTGCCGCTTTTCCAAATGTTTTTGCATCAAATGAACCATCTGCTTTTAGGAACTTCATCAAGTTAAGAGATGCCAAGTTACAAGAAGAATTATCTAGTGACATGTATTCAGAGCAAGGATTTGATGCGTTAATGCGACCTGTCTCTGGGGTGGTGTGCCAATCATTGATGGTGTCATCAAATTGAACTCCAGGATCAGCACATGCCCATGCAGCTTGTGCAATCTTTGTGAAGAGCTCGCGTGCATCCACTGTGTCAATTACTTCACCAGTTGAACGAGCAGTTAAACCAAAGCGCTCTCCCTTTTCAACAGCTTGCATGAACTTGTCCGATAGACGAACAGAGTTATTTGCATTCTGGTACTGAACAGAGATGATGTCTTTTCCACCTAGGTCCATGTCAAAGCCAGCATCGCGCAGTGCGCGAATCTTGTCTTCTTCATTGACCTTAGTCTCAATGAACTCTTCAATATCTGGGTGATCTACATCTAGAACAACCATCTTTGCTGCACGGCGTGTAGCACCGCCAGATTTGATTGTTCCTGCAGAGGCATCTGCGCCACGCATAAATGAGACTGGGCCAGAGGCTGTTCCGCCGGACTTGAGAAGCTCCTTTGATGAGCGAATACGGGAGAGGTTAAGACCTGCTCCAGAGCCGCCCTTGAAAATCATTCCTTCTTCGCGATACCAGTTAAGGATGCTGTCCATAGTGTCATCAACAGAGAGGATGAAGCATGCACTTACCTGTTGTGGTTGGTTAGTTCCAACGTTGAACCACACTGGTGAGTTGAAAGAGAAGATCTGGTGCATCAACATGTATGTAAGTTCGTGTTCAAAAACAAGTGCATCGTTATCAGTTGCAAAGTAACCGTGCTCTTTACCGGCCTTTGTGTATGTCAATACAACGCGGTCGATAACTTGCTTCAAAGACCATTCGCGATTTTCAGCACCGAGTGCGCCGCGGAAGTACTTTGTTGTAACGATCGTTGATGCGTTCACTGACCATGTGTCTGGATATTCAACGCCATGTTGTTCAAAAACAGTCTCACCGGTTCTCCAGTTTTGCTGTACTACATCGCGACGTTCCCATTTAACTTCATCGTATGGGTGTACGCCTTCCTTGGTGTAGATACGCTCGATAGTCAGACCCTTACCTTTAATGGTGTTGTGGGCCTTGATTTTCGCTGGTCGGTTGATAACCGTCTCTGACATGTGTGGTTCCCCGTCTTCTTTTAGTTGTTCTGATTCATTAATGTTTTATTACTTTGTGTCGCTGCTGTAGTACTTTTTTCAGTAATTGGGGAATTACTTTTATTCGATTGCGCCGGAGAATGGCTAGAAGGTATAGCTCGCAGTAGAGCGATCTCGCCTTCGAAATCTTCAAGGGAGGCAAAGTTACGGTACACCGAGGCATAACGTAAGTAAGCGACCTCATCGAGTTCTCGGAGTGGCGCAAGGATGGCCATTCCAACTTCTTGAGCTTCAATCTCTGCTTGACCAGTAGAACGTAGAGTCTCTTCTACGCGCTGAGCAAGCAAAACTAGATCATCTTCATTAACTGGTCGGCCCTGACAGGCCTTGCGAACGCCCACAAGGACCTTCTCACGGCTAAATGGCTCAGTGGCACCGCTTCGCTTGATGATGTTGAGCAAAGCTACTTCTTGGGTTGAAAATCTTTGGCTGCACTGTGGGCACTCACGTCGACGACGGATCTGTGTGCCATCTTCAATAGGACGAGAGTCCACAACACGGGAATCTTCATATCGGCAGAACGGGCAAATCATCTCGGCGTGTCTCCCTTCGAAATACTAGAAATTCCAACTTTTAGATGTATTGAGTGGAGGAGAAAAACTACCCTATAAACACTAGTTATGGAAGTATTTCTTCTCTTGACCCCTACATATAGTAGGAACTATAAAGCATATCTCGAGGGTTTGCCTGTTCAGTAGGCAAAAGGGATTGCTAGGGCGTGTCGGGGCTAGCCCTCAGATGGAATACGCAGCTTTTGCCCTGCTTGAACGTCATAGCCGCGCAAGTTATTAGCCTCACGGATCGCCTCAACCATCGCCTGCACATCACCGCTTGCATAAGCAGATGCCACAGACCAGAGCGTTGCCCCACCGGGGACAACCACGCTCACATAAGAGGTTGTCGCCACTACTTCATCGCCAGCACCTGATTGGGCAGCAAAACCTGCCACCAGGACCACGGTCAAGGAAGCTACGAACAAAGTGCGAGCTAGTCGACCACGACGAGTTATTGATGCGCCGGACGGATTGATCGATTGTGTGAAAGGGCTAGAAAAGCCTTGTAAAACACTGGTATTGCTAGCTAGTGACACTGTGCTCATAGTTTTCTCTCCTGCGAACTACCTTGGGGAAGGTATTCGAACAACTGTTCGAATAAGGTAATTAAACACCCCACCACTGACAAATAGCAAGTCAAATTCGAACATATGTTTGAATTTTTCCCCAATCTATGTCACCCTGTATCCATGAGCACACAAACCCCCCAGGGCTTAACCACCCGCCAGGCTGAGATCCTCAACGTAATAGAGGTGGCCATGGCCGAACACGGCTATGCCCCCACCATGCGAGAGATCGGCGCAGCCGTTGGCCTGACCTCCACGGCCTCTGTGAAATATCAGCTCGAGATCTTGGAACAAAAAGGCTTCATCCGCCGCGATGAGAGCAAGGGCCGTGCACTTGAATTAACCCCTGAGGTAAACGGGGCACCTGTCGATAAGACAAGGATGATTCCCCTCGTTGGTCGCATTGCAGCAGGTGGGCCAATAACTGCTGAGCAAGAAGTAGAAGAAGTATTTCCTTTGCCTGAATCCTTTGTTGGAAAAGGTGAGTTATTTATGCTCAAAGTGGTGGGCGAATCAATGATTGATGCAGCTATCTGTGATGGTGACTATGTAGTGATCCGTTCACAAAAAGATTGCAACAAAGGTGAAATCGTTGCAGCGATGATTGATGGCGAAGCCACAGTAAAGACTTTCTCTAAAAAAAATGGCCACATCTGGCTACTGCCAGCAAATGATGCTTTTGAGCCTATCAATGGCGATAACTGCGAAATCCTGGGAGTTGTAACAGCAGTCCTTCGCTCTATTCGCTAGCTTATCGCGCGAGTAACAATGACTCTGGCTTGATCCCCGTAGTGCACACTGCCCTGCTCATAAACATCAATCCTTAGTATCTCTGGCTCCTTTATTGCGCCCAGTGAAACAAGTGCATCTAACTCACCAGCAAAGCCTTTGCTCTCAAAGTGTTCATTATTTACTCCCACAACTAACCAGCCGTTATTTGCCAGCAATGGCAATAGGTTGCGCAAACACTCAGGTCCTAAGTGGCCGTGTGTAAATGTGCCAGAGCTAATCAACGCCTCATATGGTGCATTCTCATTGGGCACGGTTCTTGTTAAATCCCGCTCATACAATTTCCTATACACAGCACTGTTATTAGTGCGCTTCTTTAGCTTTGCCTGTCCCAACATTTCAGGTGAGATATCCATGCCATCTAAAACAACATCAGGGCGCAGCCTTGATAAATACATTCCAGTAAGACCCGTGCCTGTACCGATATCTAAAACTCGCACAACAGCATCTGTAACTACTTGATCAAAGACCTCACTAATAGCCTTGGGGTAGCGATACTGCTTGGCATCTACAAAAGATGAGTCATAAGTAGCGGCCCACTTTGCATATAAGCGCTTGTTATCTTCAGGCGTCTTTACTGAATATGCCTCATCCAGGCCAAGGGCGTCGTCGTTCATGCGCACAACCTATGAGCAAAAAGGGCTTGAAACAATGGCATTAGCCGACCTTTTCAATGCGCACGGTGTCGTTATCGCCAGTACTCAGTAGAGAGATCTTGATTCCCTCGTAAGTAATTGATTCACCGGCATACATAAAGTAATTCAAATCCCAACCCTCTTTATCTCCAGCTATGCCAATACCGTCAACAATGCCAATGCCCTGATAAACGTTGGTCGCATTTGGAATTGCTGTGCCAATGGATTCATATGCACCGTGATTTACACCAGGGATTTTCAAGGCAACTCCGACAGAGCTCGGGTTTGCAAATCCCTCCGGGTTATCCCAAGTTGTGTTTTTAGTGGTGTCGACCAAAGTGACCATGATCCCAGTGAAACCCGGCGCCAATCCTTGTGACCATTTATCTTTTCTATGGGATTCAATCATCAATAGCTGATGGTCATTTAGTTTGACCATGGCCACACGATTACCTTCTTGTTCGCGCTCTAGTGGAACTAATTTCAGATCCACCGAAGTGACTTTTGACTTCTCTACGCAGTAAATATCTTCAGGATTCGTCCACCCTTGAGCTAGTGAATCCCAGCTCAGGAGAGAACTTGACCAAGAGTCACCCGTACTAAGGATGCCAATTCGCCATGGAATTTTTGGTGAATGCCCAAAAACACCATGAGAGTGAAGCATCTCGTGGATTTGATATCCCCATCGGGTCCGCATACTTGCCCAAGTGTCGCCACCGATTGCAAATATCGCAGAATTCACTCTCCCATACTTAGGGCTCTGATAATTAGCACTTCGACTTGCCCACTGGCCAGTTAATTTCCCGACAACTGTTGGCGGGTGATAGAAAAAGATTGCCGACGTATTTGAAATATCTACTTCGGCTTCAACAAGTTTAAGGAGCTCAGTGGTTTTTTGGTCATCTGTCACCCCGCCGGCACTTAACGTGTTTCCACCAGCAGACTTAGTCGCTTCATTTTCATTGTCATAAGCGGTGGCTAATCGAGGAGCTCGCAACCACTTATCCAGGGTGACATAGGTGTACTTCACTTTGTCATTTGAATACCACTTCATCCATTCAGAAATGGTTGTTAGATCATCTTTCCAATATGTTGAAGGTGGCACTTCACCTTGAGCGTCAGGAAAATCAAAGCCCACTACAACTATTTTGAAAGTTCCAACGGGCTTGAAATCACCGATAGGCGTTGGTGGAAATGCAATGCCAGGGGCTTGCCACAACTTGTTAGCTCTCATATCAGGAAGCTGACAAGTTTTAAGTGGATCAGGTGAAATCGGATTGACTACTGGTGAAAAATTATTAGTAATCCTTGTGTAAACCAACTTGTTTCCCAAGATCTTTCTGCACTCAAGCAACCCAGTTGAATCTCTCCCTTGCAGCCCCATTTTTTCGCAAACTCCATCTTCAACAAACGGAGCCGACGTTGGAGTTGGCGTAGGTGTCGGCGTTGGAGTAGGCGTTGGAGTGGGCGTTGGAGTGGGAGTTGGTGTTGGCGTAGGCGTTGCAGAAGGTACTGGAGTTGGGGATGCACTCGGTGAACTAGTTGGCTTTGGCGCAGCAACTTTGGCGCCTTTATTCCACACCAACTTCTTTCCGCTTTTAACACAGGTGTATTTCTTTCCAGAAACCGTTGACTTTGAACCTAGCTTTGAACATGTGGATCCAGCCTTGACGGCAGCTTGTGCAACTGAAACAACTAAAGTTAAAGAGAGTGCCACTGCAAGGACTGGAAGGGCTTTTCTCATGAGAGAAATCTAAACAACTCCCCCGACAAGTTCAATGGTAAACACACACCCAAATCGGTATTACTCTGCTCTTGTTACGGTGTCGCCCAAACTCACTTGGGTTACAGCATGAAAAAGCCCCACAGAAGTCTGTGGGGCTTTTTCTTTCTTAATTCTTAGTTAATAGCCTTAACCAATCCTTTTAATCATTGCTGCCATCGCCTTATTCTGCGCACTCTGTGAGGCAACAATGCCTTCACCAAAGCTTTTGATTTCAGCGCTCTTGGCATTTTCAATCATCGTTGCCATATCAATGGCGCCAGTGTGGTGGCCAGTCATGGCCTTTAACCACAAAACATCAAAGCTCTTTCCGCTTGCCTTATCTAGTGCTGCTAACTCTGAATCGCTGAGCATTCCACTCATAGAGTGTGAGGCGCCGTGATCCATCTCTAGATCAGCCCCAGCTGCATCTAGCCAGGCTTTCATCTTCACTATCTCAGCGGCCTGCTCATCACGGATGTTTTTAGCAAGTGCTAGAAGTTCAACATCTTCACCCTTTGTCAGTGCCAGATCTGAGATATCAATAGCTTGTTGGTGGTGAGGAATCATCATCTGCAAAAACATAACGTCATCACTACTTAAATCACCTGCTGCTTGAGCTGTATGCCCCTCATGATCCATCCCCTTATTGCTGGCGCTAGCACAGCCAGAGAGAGACAAAGCCAAGATGGCTATAAATATGGTTGTAATTGCTCTATTGATTGGCATTACCAAGGCACCACTTTCATCTCTTCCCAGAGTACTCCCGTTAACTTTTCTTGATCACTCACACCGTTAACATCGAATGCCCTTGTTGCTAACCAGATTGCAGTGAGAGCACCTTCAGCTGCAGAGAGCGGTGCATCTGGGCCACCCATATCTGTGCGGGAATGATTTGGACACACTGCATCTACTAAGAACCCACGTGCACCAAGACCAGTCTCATGTGCCAAGTTTCTAACCAAAGCATTTACTCCAGCTTTGCTCACACGATAGGGAGCTAATCCCCCAGCATTTCCAGGTCCTGACATACGTCCTAAACATGCAGAGAAGATAACGACTCGTCCTGCACGTGCCTCTGCCATGGGCGCTGCCAAAATATTAAGTGCGCTAAAAACAGAGTCCAAATTAATTGCCATTACCCGTCGCCACTCTGCATTATCTGTCTTTAGCGTCTTAGACATCTTTGCACTCATCACACCATGGGCCAGAATCACTATCTCTGGTGTGCCAAAGGATTCTAGAATCTCTTCAAAAGCACTCTTTGCTGCATCTAGATCCTCTAAATCAACAGCTCGATAGTCAGCCCCTAAGTGCTTGGCTGATTCTTCTAAGCGCGCTTTATCTTGTGCAACTAAAACAATTTGATGACCAATGGCTGCAAGCTCCTTTGCACATTCAAAGCCAAGGCCCCGTGATCCCCCAGTAACAATTACTAGCCCCATTTATTTGCGCTTTAACTCTCGAAGAGATGCCTTGAGCGCTTTGCGCTCGGCCTTTGCGAGAGGATCTTTCTTAGTTGGAAAGACCCACTTTAAAATTAGAGCAAAGATGGCCATGACAAAAAAGCCACTTAAGGCCTGTATATAAAGGCCGTTGTTGATTCCACCGAGCATGGACAAAATCTAATCTAGGGGCGATGGTTTTTCTCGCTGAAATCAAGGTGCAACTCTGGACGAGAATCGAACTCGCACCTAGCGGTTGGTAAAACCTCTCGCGCTGCCATTACGCCACCAGAGCTGCATCGGAATAATGTGTGTTTGCGCTGACGGAATTTGAAATTAAAGGAATGGCTGTGGATAAGAAAGAAGACCCCGGTGAAGGGGTCTTCTTTGTCCAGAGCTCCAAGATTTTGCAATTTCAAATCAAGAGTTACCAACTCCATTACAAAACCTGACTCAATTAAAGCAGATAACTTCGTTACTCAGAGTGGTTCTGGCCAGTGCTACTCTTTCATCACGTCATATTGGTGCACCAAAGAGTTACAGTTGAGAAAGACCTGCAGGTAACTGCGGGTCTTTTTCTTTGCCTGGTTTCTAACTAGAAGGTTTGCCTCTTCATTAAATACTTTCAACTCAGTGCATCGCCTCACCAATGACTAAGCCTGCTTGCACGATATAGCGCTTGGGGGCATTGCCTATAAATCTAAAGGGGTAGCAGGTGCTCAACGTCAACACTGCGCTGGGAGTTGGAACAATGACAGTTTTATCATCAGCTTTAACAATTCGAATTCTGTGGACTTCATAGACAAATACGCCCCAGTCAGTTGTAACAGTCATCAAGTCACCTATCTTTACCTGACCTAGGTTTCTAAAGTAAGAATCCCTGTGCCCTGCTAATACCGAATTATCAGCAAAGCCAGGAAGAACGCTGCCAATGTAATGCCCTACTCCCTTTTTTAATTGACTAGCTTGCGTTCCCTCAACAATAGGAAAAACTTTATTGAGCCGTGGAATAGATAGTGATGCAAAGATGCTTCCCACCCCAGGTGCTACATATCTTGGTACATCTTGCGTTGGCACTAGAGGCATGATCTTTGGTAGATAGTCACTGCCTTGCGCTGTGTTCATACTAATGATCTGGTAGCCGGCATAGCCGCTCGCGCCTACACCGAGAGTAATAAGGAGTGTAGACGCGATGGCCAAAGCCGAACGAGATCTCTTCATAGCTATAGGAGCTATTGCTCCTATTTAACCTCGGCGATTTCTAAGAACGACACTTCGTCGCATTCCAACAACACCAGCTGCAGCAATTAATAGAGCAACAACAAGTGCGTTAAACCATGGAGTAGCAGTTGCTGGCAAAGTTCCACCAGTTTCTGTTACTGGTTCATCTGTCACTGGTTCATTTGCTACTACATTTCCAACCCCATCATCAATAATCGTGCGGGTCATTGTTACTTCTTGCCCGGCATGCAGATAAATGAATCCATTAGTGATTTCATCACCTGACCATGTGCCTGAATACCCATCGACTGCTTCTTGGCTAACAACATAAGTGCCTGGTTCAAGAACAAATGTCACACCCGAGCCGGCCACGGCAGCAAAAGGACTTCCTTGCACATTGCCACCAAAGTGTTTGACCGTCATCTGGAAATCAGCAGGCATCAATGTGCCCTTGTTGTCGTTGAGAACAACGTTGACTACATGGATCGTTCCCATAGTTTCCAGGGATGCGTAGGTAGGGCCATTGCCATTAGTTGACGCTTGGGTTGGGGCAATCATTAATAATCCCAATGTTGCAACCGCAGCCACAACAAGTACTTTTCGATACTTAGTTGTCATTTCTTCTACATCCAATCCTAAACAATTACACTAGAGAATCCTCTGGCGCTACATTGAACATACGACTCACACTGTGTGAATTCAGTGTGAACTCCCTGTTATTTGCTATGGGGTATCACACAAATACACATTCAGAGTGTGTGCACTCGTGTTCACGCACTGTGAATCTAAAAAAGAAGGTCAAGCACGATAAAACTACTTTTCATAATGAAAGCGCGCAGCAATAATTATTAACACCTTGCCATCAACGCGATAGACCAATCTATGGGTCTTATCAATTCGCCTTGAAAAGGTTGTCTCATCTTTAAAGCGCAGCTGCTCAGGAACGCCTATCCCTGAAAATGGATCTAGCAGGCAACTTTGAATTAAGGCATTAATTCGATCTATCTTTTTCTCATTGCCACTTTGCGTCCAATATTCAAGGTCTTTGCTGGCGCGCTCGGTCATTACAACCGAAATCAATTTGGCCTTTGGCACGGCCCTGCTTTACTTACTCTTCTTCGTAGCCTTTGGCACAACTGTGAGCGCCTTTATTGGCAGTTCTAAGGGTATTAATTCACCACGATCTGCCTGAGCTAAAGATTCCAATAGCCATTCACGATTTGCCGGAGTTGAGAGCAAGTAAGCAGTTTCAATCATGGCCTCGTACTCACTTTGCGAGATAAGAACTGCATTGCCAGCCTTTGATGTAATGACCACCGGCTTCATATCTTCATTGACTTGCTCAATCAATGGAAATAGCTGGGCACGTGCCTGGGAAGCGGTAATTGCCATAAAAAGGGGCCTTTCTTGAGTGGTACGAGAAACTGTACCATAGCAACTCTTCACCTAACCCTCACCTGCAATTCACCTGCAACTACCAACCCAGTTACTTTCCTAAGCCACTATCCAGGAACATCGGGTGAAAAGACGATACTTAACGTGACTAACTACAACTTTGATGATCAATCCTCCACAACCCTTAAAAGCCCTATCGCTGTTAAAGCTGGCGACACTATCCGTGTTGAATGTAGCTTTGATCCAACGCTTCGACAAAAGATTTCTCAGCTCAAAGGCCTTGCACCACGCTATGTAACATGGGGTGAGGGATCTTCCGATGAAATGTGCCTAGGGGTTATTGCTGCTACTAAGAGCTAACTACTTCTTAAGCGGGCCTAACTTGTAAGAATCCAATTTCACTGCTGGTCTACCCTGATTTTCATGCTGTGATTTAAATGCACTCGTTCCATCAATACCGCACAAATACAAAATAGGTCCAGAACCACCTGGGTGTGAATTAATCCATTTAGTTAAGTCATAGACATAACCATCAATAACACTCCAACAGCTGGCAGCGCTGTTGTTGGCCTTGACTTGCGCCATGGTGTAACCGGCAATCGTTGGCGTTGGCGTTGGGGTTGGTGTGGGCGTTGGAGTTGGGGTTGGAGTTGGCGTTGGAGTTGGGGTTGGAGTTGGGGTTGGAGTTGGGGTTGGCGCAGCACCGCGTAGCACTTCACCAGGAATCTCTTTATCTCCCACACCTAAAGTAATAGATGCTTTACCACGCGAAGTAAGAAGAAAATTATAAACACCACTCTTAGCAACTGAGCTATGGCGACCTAAATATAAATACATAGT